>Ga0197142_1000440_pt1 | contig 38183 bp, 40 predicted proteins | sample GBS60_MetaG_FD_148614 | JGI IMG/M metagenome (GOLD analysis project Ga0197142, IMG submission 148614) | Sediment microbial communities from Great Boiling Springs, Gerlach, Nevada, United States - GBS 60_MetaG | ecosystem: Environmental > Aquatic > Thermal springs > Hot (42-90C) > Sediment...
GGGGGAGGAGGTCCCCGCACCTGGCCTAGATCGGCGGACGTGGTTCCGTGGTCGTAGGCTGCGGGCGAGGAAGGGGGAGGATGTCCCCGCGCCTGGCCTAGATCGGCGGACGTGGTTCCGTGGTCGTAGGCTGCGGGCGAGGAAGGGGGAGGATGTCCCCGCACCTCGCCTAGATCGGCGGACGTGGTTCCGTGGTCGTAGGCTACGGGCGAGGAAGGGGGAGGATGTCCCCGCACCTGGCCTAGATCGGCGGACGTGGTTCCGTGGTCGTAGGCTACGGGCGAGGAAGGGGGAGGATGTCCCCGCACCTGGCCTAGATCGGCGGACGTGGTTCCGTGGTCGTAGGCTGCGGGCGAGGAAGGGGGAGGATGTCCCCGCGCCTTTCCCCTAGCCCCCTTCCTCTCCTCCACGAGGAGCGGGAGCGGGGAGGTGAGCGTAGCAGTGGCGATCCTGCGCCTGCGTCTGTCAACGATACCGAGGATACCGAGGCCACGACCACCCCGCTCCCGCAGCGCGGGAGCGGGGCTAGAGGGGAGGGCGGCCCGCAGCGCGGGAGCGGGGTTGGTGGTGAGGGCGGCCCGCAGCGCGGAAGTGGGGCTGGGGGGAGGGCTATCCGCTCGGCAGCGAGAATGTGTGACGGATGGCGGAATAGAGCGTTGGCCCCCCAACGCAGTGGTTGCCCGGATTCGGTACGTTCCCAATGAAAAATCCGAGTTTTTGATCATGCGCTTAGAGCGTAATCAAAAACTCGGATTTCTCAAGAGGTTCGTATAGTGTATATACGACCATTGGGTGAGGGGTTAATGTTCTTTCTCGCCAGGTCAACCCACGTCCCCCTTTCTCGCCCCTTTTAAGGGCGAGGAAGGGGGCTAAGGGAGATGATGAGGGGTCGTGCTGTGCCACTGTCTACGGGACCATCGGTGGCGCAATCGGTGGGGCATCAACCGGCATTAGCCATGGCTCAACTGGCGGCACAATCCACCACCACTCGACTGTTACCCACATCACCAGCGCAATCGCGCCAATAACAACAACGAACCCTAGATCACTCCAACGCGGTTGCCATCTCCGCATTGGTAACGCAAGATGTGAACTGATCCAGAGCAAGATGAAGGTCCCCAGGCCAAACCCAAGCAATGTCGCACGATAGACCGGCATAAGTAGTGGCCCTTCTGGGGCGTAACGCACGATCCCGATACTAAACTGCGACAAAAAGGGGATAACCATAAACGGATCACTAACGCTGAAAAATGGCACATCGGGCTGCGGCATTATTGGCGCAACCGTCGTTACGGCAATGATAGCGCTGAACGGATTGAGGTAAAGAAGCCATGGTGGTGGGCTTTGACCTTGCGGATTACTGAATTGCGACCAGACTGACGCAATAATCAGCGGTACACCGCAAATAAGCAGTACAATCGCATAGCTTAAAATGACCGCCGGTACAGTGCGACCTAGTAGTGCCGAACTGAAGAGACCTACCGCGCCAAAGAAGAGGGCCGCACCACCCAATAGAAGGACCGTCAAGACCAGTGTTCGCAATGAGACGCCACCGAAAATCAAAACGGTGCTGAACACCGGTATTGATGCCACAATCAGCAGAAACAGATAGCTTAGGGCACCAATGAGCTTGCCCGATAACATTTGACCGGGGCGTAAGGGAGTTGCCAGCAACATATCATAGGTCAGGCGCTCGCGTTCGCTGCTGATCGCACTGCTCGTTAATATCGGTGCTACCAACACGATAAAGAACATCTCGGTGAAGGCCAGACCCTTGAATAACGCCTGTCCGATATGTGAACTCAACACGACCATCCCACTCCGCGCCTGTGAGACCATATACTGATAGATGCCAAAGGTTGTGAGGATCAGAACGAGCAGGAAGATGGTCAGAATCAGGTATGGACGTACACCACGCATGCGGGTGCGTGCTTCACGTACCAGAATGGGATTGAGTTGTGGTAACCGGAGTTGTGCAGCCATAGACTCCCCTACTGTTACATTACGACGTTTTCAGCCAGTATTTGCCATTGTCAAGCGTAAGAAGAACTCTTCGAGGTTCTCGCTGCGTGCACTAAACTCGCTGACTGCCACGCCAGCCTTTACCAATTCGGAAAGGAGCGTAGCGCACTGCTCTTCATCAACCGGTTGAATAAAGTCTACAGTCAATGAGCGCGGATCGGACGGCACAGTGCTAACAGCCTGTACCAGTGGTTGATGTTGAAGTAAGGTCAGTGCTAAGACTACATCGCTCTCGCGGGCAATTCGCATGCGTACCCGTGAACCGGTGGCTAATTGTTGCTGCACTTCAGCCAACGAGCCGCTGATCAGTATCCTTCCGTGATCGATAATACCAATTGCATCACACACTTCGGCCAGTTCACTCAGGATATGCGAGCTGAGCATGATCGTCTTTCCCATGTCCCGAAGCGTGCGCAATAACTCACGCAATTCTACCCGTGCACGTGGGTCCAGACCACTAGCTGGCTCATCAAGCAGCAAGATAGGTGGATCGTGTACCAGGGCATGGGCCAGACAGAGACGCTGCTGCATACCGCGGGAGAGGGTTTGCACAAACGCATCACGTTTGTCACTCAGATCAACTAATTCGAGGAGTTCATCCACCACCTGGCGCAGGCGGGCCCCGCGTAACCCATAACAGCGGGCGAAGAAGTCGAGATACTCCCAGACCCGTAGATCATCGTAGACACCGAAAAAATCTGGCATATAGCCGACAAACCGCTGCGCCAACCGGGTAGTCAACCGTTCACCCATCAGGCGAATTTCACCGCTAGTTGGGGTTTGCAAGCCGGCCAATAGCCGCAGGGTGGTTGTCTTGCCGGCTCCGTTTGGGCCAATGAAACCGTAAATGCACCCTTGCGGTACCTGCAAATTGAGCCGATCAAGCGCAATCAGCTTCTTATAGCGGTGTGTTAGTTCAATCGTTTCGATTGCTAGCGTCATGGTAGGCGCCCTCGCACGATAGGATCAGGATAGACACAGGTAAAGTTCTGTATATCGCGATTCTTAAGCTGTAATCGTATAATCCCCTGAGAACTGAGAAAATGCTCGGGCTGGGGTATCTCGACCTCGATATTTTGAAACACCTGGGTGGGAACCGATTCCCACTGCCCGTTCGTCCAGTTGTACAACTCGATATCCCCGTTCCAGAAAGCATCGGAGCGTAAGTTGAGCGCCAGGAATGCAGGTTGTAAACCGACGAGACCCTTTGGCAATGTAAAACGCATAATAGTGGCGTTGCTATCGGGAACGATGCCAAGCCGATCCCCAGTGTAGCATGGGCTATTGAAACCACTACTGTGTTCAAGTGAGATCGCAAAACTACCATTACGCAGTTCTAGCTCCTCGGTTGTGCGCAGGTCTACCGTACCACGGATCAACGTGAGCTGCTGTATCATTGCCTGTCGTTCAATCGGAGCTAGCCAGGTCTTGGTATCACTATACCAGGCTAAGACCAATGGTTGCAGGCCACGAGTATTAGTGCCATACCCGTAGAGGGCATCGAGAATCCGGCTCCGTAGTTGAAGCGTTGGGGAAGCCGGTTGCCCTATCTTCGCCATAGCGTCAAATTGTGGGCCGTAGATCAGATAACTAAGTGAGATACCATCAAAAGCATGAGATGGTTGTACGAGTGATACTGAGCGCTGCTCACCAGGAGAAAGGCTACCGATTATACCGACCCGATTCCCGTAAACCAATACCACATCTTCAAGTAACCGATCACTGCGGTTCGTCACTTCACCCTTTACTTCATCACTACTGATTGTTACGTGCGCTGCAAGGTTTGGCGCACGAACGATTCGATCACTGAGCAGACCCTGAAGTGACCATTGTTGAATCTCTAACCCCTCTACCACTCGACCATCAGCAGTCGCCTGCACATAACGGCCATTCGTTAACGATGGTGTACTCCACGGCCCTTGCACCGAGATCGGACGTACTATCAAGTTGGTATCGGTAGCCTGCAAACGATAGGTGTAGCGATCTGGGGAAAAGACTCCAATGAATGCCCGTTCACGTGCTAACGTTGGAGTATTTGCATCAAGAATTGTAATCTGACTGACAATGACTTCACCACCGCGTAGACTATAGCCGACGCTGTAGGCAATAGCGGCGAAGATCACGGTCAGTACTGGTATCACAATCCATCCTAGTGCCAACCGATCTAACCGCCGTAAGACCAGATACGTTACCGGCCCGACAACGATCAGGTAACAGGCGAGCAACACTCCTATTGTGTTTAGGGAAGGTAAATCCAGTGCCGGTAGGCTGGTTAATGCGTTGGCGAGATTCTCTTCAAGGTATGTTGCATAGAGTTTGGTGCCAAAACCCAACCCTGACGGGATAAACGATGGCGGGGGGAGCAGTGCCTGCCATAACTCACGCCAACCGGTCCAGTTCACCAGTTGGGGGGTAGCCAAATCAAACGCGAGAACGATTGATTGACCATCACCATAACGGATTCCATACGCCAGCGGCAACTGACTCGTGATCAATGGTATCGTCACCGGGAAGACCCGTTGGGTTGCCGTACCCGTAGCCGGGTTCAATACCACAGGCGTCAGCAACGGATCATCAAGCGGGTCTGCTAGAGCACCGGCTGTCGCGGCGACAAGCTCTGGCGGCAAGAGCGACAACGTGCGTTGTATACCAACATCACCATTCACCAGCAACGTACCACCACGTTGTACCCATCCTTGCAATGCACTCTGCTGCGCTGGTGACAGCTCATTGACCGCAATATCGGTGAGAACAAGAGCATCAAAGGCTGACAGCCCTAAACTTTCTGTCGGCAATTCCATCAGTGACAACGGCACACTTGTCACCCGTATACCATCCGTCAATTGTGCAGGTAGACGTATTTCACGATCGCCGATCACGCCAACCAGAACCCCTTCGGTAACCAGTTGCAGACGAGCTGAAGTCGTAGCAACCTCAGCGCCGTTTACCAGTAATCGAACATTGAGTTGACGTGAGTTGCCGTAGATGTACGCAAGGATCGTGACCCCTTTCCGGCCACCGCCCGGCACATCAATAAATGTGCTCTGAAAAGGCCCATTGCTCGTTCCAACCACGATCTCGACTCTGCGGTCAACGCCACTGTTCGTTACTTCCACAGCGACCGGTAACCATGTTCCAGGACGAACAAAACCTTGAAACGCTGGTCGGGCAACTAGCGTCATATCGGACGATTGGGCGGTAGTTGTTGCCACTATGCTGTGACTTAGAACCAGCCAGGCCAGCAACAGCCCTGGCAACAAAAGCCTTACACGCCATGTTGTGTGCATGCGGCTTCCTCCATTACATCATTGTTCGTCAGAATCATCTGACCGATGATAGACATTACTGAGCGGTTCATACCTCGCCGTTGCGGTCAGAGCAATCCTGGTCAGCACGCCGATACGGTGTATGGGAAGCGTGCCTGCAAACATAGTCTTTTCGCCTGGAATGTAGGCCGCTGGCTTGTAACTGATTCGCCTTTCCGCAGCCCTTTCCCCTCCTATTTCGAGGAGTTAGCCTAGGTGCCCGGCGTAAGGGGAATGTTCGGTCTCCACCTGTGATATTCACTTCTGTGTATATTGACGCTACCCCCGGGGAAAAGGTTCCAACACAACACAAACGCGCCCTCCTCCGGTGAGGAGGAAAGGCGCGGCAATCGTGGCTGCGGTATAATCAACTACGCTTAGCGGCGATAGCGGTGTGATGGATGACGGTCGCGAATACGCACTCGAACCGGATCGGGTTGTACCCGACGCAGCGATACGAACACGCCACCGGCAATCACGATGAAAGCCGCCAGAATAAGTAAAGTCATCATACGCAAATCCTTTCCGCTGCGAAATGGGTCAACACCCGCGGGCGCAAGTGTGTAGTTGCAGTAGTGAGTAGTATAACGAAAAATTGTTACCACGTCCATACCATTTTGTGGATTTTTAGTATTTTTTCATCTTCGGCCCCGACGGCTGTCCTGTCATCGATGGAGGTCACAATGCTTGATCCCGAGTCAATTCGCGCCGGATTGGCTTCAGAAGCCATGCTGCCGGTCACCATCTACTGTTACGATCAGGTCGGATCGACAATGGATGTGGCCCGTACAGCGATCCAATCTCTGCCACCAGCAGCGCTACCGGTATTGGTTGTTGCCGAGGAACAAACTGTTGGGCGTGGTCGGCTTGGGCGACGTTGGTTTGCCCCACCGGGAAGTGCTCTGCTCTTTTCGCTGGGTCTCTATCCACCACCCATCGCTACGACCACGCCTACTGCACTGATCTGGATGGCAGCGGTCGCCCTGCTTGAAACGATTGAACGTGAGACACCGTTACGTGTCGGCCTGAAATGGCCTAATGATGTGCTTGTCGAGACTGCAACCGGTTGGGCCAAGACAGCCGGCATCTTACTTGAAGGCGGTTGGGATAAAAATCGACTGGTGTGGGCAATTATTGGCTGTGGGATCAACATCAGTGCAGCCCCCGATCCACAGGTTACAAGCTATCCGGCAACCGCCCTGACCATCGCAGCAGCAACACCGATTGATCGTCTCCGATTTTTACAGGCGCTGCTTCGGCGCTACGATTACTGGTTTCGTCAACTTCAGGCTGGCGACAGCGAGCTGTTATGGCAAACCTGGCGGAAACATCTATTGACTCTGGGCCAGATGGTACAGATCACGACTGTTACCGATAGTATTTTCGGTGAAGCGATTGATGTTGATCGCAACGGTTCATTGATCGTGCGTGATGGTAGTGGATCGTTACGCTGGATCGAGAGTGGTGATGTTGGCATAATTGGTGATCATTCGAGTGACGTGTAACAACTTCCTGGTATCAGAGGTTTTTCAGCCGGGTATCATTGTGACTTGTATTCACGAGGTAACAATGATATGGTATAGTAGCAAGTGGTGCAAAATACAACAGCAAAGATGCCTGATTTGATCCATGACGATCATCGTGCAGAGCAACAGAAATAGTGATAACAAATATAACTGCTCTGCATAGACCGCGACAAAGGGTATCTGAAATGCGGAGTAGGAGGTTATGATAACTTCGCCTAGGCGGATTTTGAACGGCGCCATGCTTATCATTAGCCTGATCGCTGTAGCCATGCTGCTACGAATCGGGTTTGAATGGCGCCAGGCTATAGCAGATATTGATGCGATGATTGTCACCCCGGCCACGTTGCCTACTGAACCAACCGTTATTTCCGTTACTCCCACCCCACAACCTGCTGTTGTCGAGGAAATTTTCGGTCCACCTCCGGCAGCTCCTGCTGTGCAACCGACAGCATTTCTGGCGACAAACCCTGCACCGGCAGCCACTGCAACTGCCGAGGCTCTTCAGCTTAGCCGATCAGAATTGAACATTCTCTTATTAGGAACCGATGCCCGTCCTGATGAAAGTGGGCCGACCCGCACCGATGCTATCGTGCTTGTCCATATTGCTCGTGATACGGGCCGTGTTAGTATGCTCTCCATCCCACGCGATCTCTGGGTGAGCTATCCTACCGGCGGTGAAGGTCGGATCAATGCAGCGTATGCGATTGGCGAACATCGGTTTGGTCCAGGTGGTGGTGCAGCACTGGCTAAATCAACGGTGAGTAAGCTACTGGGGATTCCGGTTGATTATTTCATCCTGATCAACTTCGAAGGTTTCAAGAAGATTATCGACATCATTGGTGGGATCGAGATTGATGTACCACGGCCAATTTACGATCCGGCCTATCCAACTGATGATTACCGTACTATCGAAGTGTCGTTTGCATCCGGGCGGCAATGGATGGACAGTGAGCGTGCACTGATCTATGCCCGTACTCGCCATGCGGATAGCGATTTTGGCCGCAATCAGCGCCAGCAACAAGTCTTGATGGCAATTTTTCAACGAGTTCGTGAGCGAGGCTTATTACAACAGCTCACCAGTGTCGATGATTATACTGGTGCGCTTCGTGGATATGTGATTACCGACCTCAACTATCGGATGATGTTAGAACTGGCCAGTTTTGCGCGCACGATTGATACTGAACAGATTTTGCGCTATGCTATTGATTCATCATCAATTGTTGAACTTGACGGTGGTGCAACCTTTAGCGTTCGACCACAGGCATTACGTCGTATTGTTGCGCAATTTACCGGCGAAGCCGTCTCAACTGCCGGTGGCGAATAATTGAAATCTGTGACCGAAACATCTGCAAGTAGCAGCGTATTTCGTAGTATCGCCCTGGCCGCATTGCTCATCAGTCTGGGCAATATTACCAGTCGGGTGCTGGGTTTAGTCCGCGAACCGATTATCGCCGCCTACTTTAGCCGTGGTCTGGCCGTTGATGCGTTTACGCTGGCCTGGACACTCCCCAATGCGCTCTACGAGCTGCTTATTAGCGGTGCAATCAGTGCGGCGCTGGTGCCGGTGTTTAGTGAGTATGCTGAGCGCGATCGGGATGAGTTCTGGTATGTTGCTTCGACTATTATCACCCTTGCCTGTACCATTCTGGTGATAGCAAGTGCATTGCTGGCATGGCAGGCACCGCTGGCGCTGGCTGTGGTAACGCGACCGACCGAATCGGCGTTGCGGGCCGAAGCAGCAGCACTGATTGGCTGGTTGCTGCCAGCGGTAACGCTCATGGGAGTTTCCGCTATCGTCACGGCGATCTTGCACGCGCAACGTCGCTTTCTGCTGCCAGCCTTTGTCGCGGCTGCCTTCAACGCCGGAATGATTATCGGGATTGTCAGCCTTGCTCCACATATCGGGGTTCATAGTCTGGCTATTGGTACCTTACTGGGAGCAAGTGCCCAACTGCTCATTCAGTGGCCAGGACTACGTGGCGCTCATTTACGGCTCAGCTTTGATCTTCGCCATCCGGCAGTACGTCGTATCTTACGCCTTTATGCGCCGGTCACTTTAGGGATCGGTTTCTCGTTAATCGGTGTCACGATTGATCGCTGGCTGGCATCAGGCTTTCCTGCGGCTATCTCAACGATGCGCTTTGCCACTACCCTGATCCAATTTCCGCTTGGATTGGTTGCCTCGGCAGTGGCCCTTGCCGGCCTGCCAACACTCTCACGCCAGAGTGTAGCCGGAGACGAGACCGCTTTTCGTAATACGTTGGCAATGGCGCTAAAAATTGTGCTGCTGTTGGTTCTCCCGGCCACGGCTGGACTAGCTGTCCTTAGCCTGCCAATCACGGCTATGTTGTTCGAGCGCGGTGCCTTTACTGCCCAGGATAGTGCAATTACCGCATTAGCGTTGTTAGCCTATCTCCCAGGGTTGCCGGCGGCAGCCGTTGATCAAATATTGCTCTTTGCGTTTTATGCCCGCAAGAATACACTGACTCCTAACCTGATCCAGGGCGCAGCCATTCTGTGCTATCTGCTTGTTGCCGTGCCGCTGGCTGAATGGACATCACTCGGCTTTTTGGGTCTGGTGTTGGGCAATTCAGCGCAGTGGATCGGACATGCGGTCATTACCGGCTGGCTTTTGCACCGCCTTGTGCCGCTCAGTGGATTACGTCTTGGTGAGGCAGCAATAAAAGGTCTGCTGGCCAGTGGCATCATGGCGCTGATTGTGAGTGGGATCGCTACGCTCCTTGGTCAATGGTCACCGCTGATCCAGGTTTCTATCGCGGGGAGTGCTGGCGTGCTCGTGTATGCGCTGCTCACACTGATCTTACGTATTGAAGCGGCTACCTTCCTGTTTCAGATAATTAGAGGGCGCCTGCGCCGCAGAGGGGTGGCAGGCAGATGAATGCAGGAATGCTATGACCTATCCAAAATATCCTGTCGCAGCAGAAGGTAGTACGGGCGCAGCAGTGCTGCGCCCGTACATCTCTCAGGGATACAACCGCTCTTCGAGAGTTCGCATTCGTTCCACAAAGAGAGATAGGAAACGGGGAGTATCAAATTCAACCACCGCACGGGCGTTTGGCTGCCGACCGCCGCTTAGCATGAAATCGGCCACCGTGAAACCCATCGTCAGCGAACTACAGGTCTCAACTGCAACGTAGACATCGGCATAAGTTGCCAGATCGGGGAGAAAGACGAGCGCTAGAGCTGCCGGATCGTTGATAGCACAACCATCGTACCCAAAGTAGCGGCGATGGAACTCGATATAGAAGCGAGTAGCATCGGCAATGAAGCGACCGATTGGTTTGCCTGGCTGCGCCAGCCGATCAACCTCGCTCTCGTGCAAGCGCACCAGACGAGTGATGTCCCAGGGCATAATGACCAGCGGGACACCTGAAGAAAAGACGATGTGTGCCGCGTGTGGGTCGGCGTAGACATTAAATTCAGCACGTGGCGTCACATTACCATCAGCGCGCAATGCACTTCCCATCATCACGATTTCACGCAGCGCACCGGCCAGACGCGGTTCTTTGCGTAGGGCAAGAGCAACGTTTGTCAATGGCCCAACCGCCACCAGCGTTATTTCACCGGGTGCAGATAGGGCTGTGCGAATGATGAAATCAACGGCGTGTTCGCGAGCCGGTTGCAGGTCGGCAGGGGGAAGCTGCGCATAGCCGAGGCCGCGCTGACCATGAGTCTCGTGAGCGGTTGTCAATGGCCGGAGTAGCGGACGATCACAGCCGACAAACAGTGGTATGTGTTGACCACCACCCAGTTCGAGGATGGCAAGTCCATTAGCCACTGCTTCGGCCAGGGTGCAGTTTCCATGGACTATGCTGAGACCGAGTAATTCCACTTCGGGCGAGGCCAGTGCGAGCAAGATAGCTAAAGCATCATCGATACCCGGATCGGTATCGAGGATAATCCGGCGAGGCGCGTTCATCGAACCTCCTGATAGGGAACAAATAGCGTCAATGATCGTTGATTACTATAGCACAAAGTGAGGAGTGAGGAGTGAGCAGTGAGAGTGGGTCTGAACAGTATTGTCTGGGCACGCGGATTGCCGACTCGCGCAGTGAGGTGTGTGGAACCTGAAGCCCGATCACTCAGGGAACGCTGCTGTACAGATGAGCGCCATGCACCCACTTGCCGAAAAGCGTGGGCCTCTAGCCCGCATCATGCGGTGAGCGGATGGAACTCGCCTCCCGCCAGCTCTTCGCCTGCGGAGGTTGGGGGCAGAGTCGGAGCTTCTCTACAGGATGGAATGACTTTCATCCGCTCATCTCAAGCGGCAGAGATTGTCGCACGCCGTGCGCTCTTGTACGGCCGGCGCTAGTTCCACCTGCTTGTCTCAGAACCCGCATTGACGCTTTGAGAAGCGCGTGCCATAATGAGCGCAAAAGAAGACACAGGAGCTGACATGCGGGCCTACCTTGATATTGAAACAACCTACAACGGCACGATGAGCGTGATCGGGATATACCGTCACGACCGCGGAGTTATCCAATTGGTCGGTAGCGGAATCTATGACGTTGCTCTCTATGAAGCCCTCGAATCTATCACTACCATCGTAACCTTCAACGGAAGCAGCTTTGACCTACCGGTGATTAAACGTCAGCTCCAGGCCGATCTTCGCGCCGAGTTCGCTCATCGCGATCTCTTGCACGAATGTCGCCGTCGAGGACTTCGCGGCGGATTAAAAGGCGTGGAAGAGACGTTGGGAATTCGTCGTGCTTCAAGTGGTCTGACCGGACGTGATGCACCGCGCCTCTGGGCACGCTACGAGGACTATGGCGACCGTATCGCATTACAAATGCTGCTCGACTATAACCGTGATGATGTTATCAATCTGGCAATGATAGAAGCACTCCTCGACGCCAACAACCTGCCGGTCGCTAATCCGGCTCGCATCGTCAAATTAGGATAAAGCCAGCAAGTGCTTCATTGTCGTGTATCTTTGCTAAAAACAATGCAACCACAAATTCTTGACGGACGCTATCAAATTGAACGACTCTTAGGTGAAGGTGGGATGGCCCGTGTCTACCTGGGGCGTGATCTACGGCTGAATCGCCCGGTAGCGATTAAAATACCTCATCCCCATCTCATGACCGATCCTGAATTTCTGGCCCGTTTCCGTCATGAAGCTCATGCAGCCGCGATGGTGAGTCATCCTAATCTGGTCGATGTCTACGACGTAGGGCAAGACGGGAACCAGCACTATATCGTGATGGAATATGTGGCCGGGGTAACACTCAAACAGTTGATCAACCGGGAAGCGCCGTTTGCTGTTCCGCGAGCAGTGCGGATCGCTGAACAGATTGCACGTGGCCTGCACGCAGCCCATCGCGCCGGATTAATCCATCGTGATATAAAACCGCAAAACATAATTGTTACTGATGAAGGACAAGTGCGGATTACCGATTTTGGGGTTGCCAAGAGTCGTCTTTCAACAGCTATGACCGAAACCGGCGTGGCACTGGGCACAGTTGATTACATTGCTCCAGAACAAGCTCAGGGCCGACCAGCAACTCCTCAATCAGATATTTACGCACTGGGAGTCGTCTTATACGAAATGCTCACCGGACGTTTACCTTTCACCGGTGACAATCCGGTGGCTGTGGCGATGAAACATATCAGTGAACCACCAACCCCACCACGACGCTATAACCCGCAAATACCACTTGCGCTTGAAGCAGTTATTTTGCGTGCATTAGCCAAAGATCCTGCGCAACGACATGCCAGTGCGCTAGAGCTAGCCGAGGAGTTGCAAGCGTATGATCGGTTGGGTTCACAGGCAACAGTAGTGAATCCAGGGATTGCACCACCAGCTCAGGTGCGCCCGATCAATCCACCGCGACCGGCTCAAGTCACGGTCAGTCGTCCGGCATCAATGCCTAGTCCGCGCCCGGCCACGATGCGTGCCCCTCGTCAGGAAGGAATCGGTTGTGGTGTCTTTCTAGTTGGGATGCTCACGCTTGTTGGGGTATTGGCAGTCGTCTTTTTTGTCAGCAGTGGTATGATGACCACTCTTTTCAGTAGTGATCTTCGTCGGCCATCGCCGAATGCACCAGGGAATGTTCAGAGCATCCCTGAGACGCCGTCGCCAACGCCTGTTGCAACAACGACTGTGCCCAACATCGTTGGGCAAAGTGATGGTGAAGCGCGTACCTTGCTGCAACAGTATCAACTTATTCCTGCCCCTACCGGTGAATACAATCGTGACGTCCCGCAAGGAATTGTTATTTCGCAGACACTCTCGCCCGGTACAATGGTAGAGGTCAATAGCCCGCTATCGTATACCGTTAGTTTGGGACCATTACTAATAGCAGTTCCTGATGTCAGTAGTACGCGCAGCGACATTGCGCGCAACCAATTAATCGCTGCTGGCTTTACGGTCAAGATTATTGAGGAACCGAGTCGAACGGTAGATGCCGGTTTTGTGATCAGGCAAACACCAAGCGCCAATCTGCGTATTCCACAAGGCGATGAGGTAACTCTCTACGTGAGCCTGGGTGATGTAGTGCGTTTCCCCGATGTCATCGGACTGAGCCGGTCACAGGCTGAAGCAATTCTTAACAATACTGCCGGATTAGTTCTCGTCTATGTTGATGTCCAGGGGCGCGACCGACTATCCGACTTCGACAAATACGCACCGAATCAAGTGGTGAGCGCCGCACGCGAAACAGAAAGTGGTTATGTCGGATTAAACAATGGCGACTATATTCCGCGGGGAAGTCGAATCGTCTTGGGGATACGTGCAGAGGAGTAGCAGTGGGAGTATTTGCGAGTTTGCAGGGGAGGCGATTGCCTCCCACTATCATCACTACCCCGATGTACATCAATCAATTGTGATCGGCGGTAGCGGTACTCTGTAATCGCATCCGCTCGGCCTCAGCCAACAATTGCTGTCGTTCGCTCACACTGAGCGCCCGATTGGCGAGGTGGCGCCACTCTTCATTAGTAAGCCAGGCCCACTGACCGGCTTCAGTCTTGATCCAACGCGGAGCTTTAGGGGTGGTATGGTAATTGTTGTGCATCATATCTGAGGCACCTCCTTATTCACAACTATACACGTATCAACTAATTATACAAACACCGGTCACAATCACAGTGTAGCGTAGGAAGATTGCGAGTGGCTGAATAAAACTGCGTAACGGTTGACAACTCGCTCATCCAACGAGTGATGAACGCTCTTCCAGAATACGACCGTTTCGCAACTGGAAGACCCGGTCGGCCACACCGATCATCTCGCGACTGTGCGTCACCATCAGCAGGGTCTTCCCCACCTGACGGGTCAGTCGATCAAGGAGATCGAGTACCTGCGCACCGGTATCACTATCCAGGTTGCCGGTTGGCTCATCGGCCAGCACCAGATCGGGGTTATGTACCAACGCTCGTGCGATAGCAACCCGCTGCTGCTCACCGCCGCTGAGGCGATCAGGGTAGGTGTTGGCGCGATCGGCTAATCCGACCGCTTCAAGCATGGTAAGCGCTGCTGCGCGGGCTGCAGAACCGCGCTGACCATTTAGTTCGAGCGGCAATAGCACATTTTCCAGCGCCGTTAAGGTAGGGGCTAGGTTGTAGAACTGAAACACAAATCCGATAGATCGGCGCCGAAAGAGCGTGCGTTCACGCTCAGACAGTTGATCGAGGCGCCGGTTAGCAACCCAAATTGCGCCGCTGTCTGGAGCGTCGATACCGCTTACCAGATTTAACAATGTGCTCTTACCGCTGCCACTCTTACCAAGCAACACAACCAGTTCACCTGGCTGAATGCGCAGGCACACGTCTTGCAACACTGTGCGCCGACGTTCGCCTTCCAGGTATGACTTGGTTACGTGCTCGCAACAGATAACAGAATTGTCAACCGTTTGCATATGTTCTCGCAATCTTTTGCAAAGATTTATAAATATTATACGGCATATTGTCAACGATATGCAACAGATTACGTGACATAATGAGAGATGTTCGGAGTTCTCAGTTTTGGTCGTGTTCCCGACGAACATCTTTCATACGCGCACGATCATCCCCAACCCACACTCGTTCCCTGGATATGTAGACTGGAAACCCGTGCACGACGGCATGCGGCTGGAAACCATCGCCTCGCTCAGCCGGCAAGTGAAAGACAGGGGGCCCGGTTTCGACTGGCGGGCATGGTGAGGAGTATGATTAGCGGGCAACGCCGGTGCTTATCAGCACTCAGTTGCATTGTGCATTGAGCCGCATCAGGAGATAAAACGGGTTTTGTTCTCTCACGGCAGGACGCGGGCCGGAGGCCCGCGCACTCAGGTGATTAAATCATTAGTAAACCGTGTGCTCAGGCATACTCAAGCCATCCATAACGATCAGGTCGCTCTCCCTGTACAATGCCGAAGAAGGCCTCTTGTACAGCGGCAGTAATTGGCCCACGCCGTCCCGATCCGACCGGAATACGATCCACGGAACGGATCGGTGTCACCTCAGCAGCCGTCCCGGTAAAGAAGAGTTCATCGGCCAGGTACAGCATCTCGCGTGGGAGTATCTGCTCGCGTACCTCAACTCCCATGTCACGGAGCAGCGTTATCACGGTATCGCGGGTAATTCCGCTCAGGATCGATGAGGTTAACGGCGGCGTATACACGATCCCGTTGCGCACCAAAAACAGATTCTCGCCGCTTCCTTCGCTGATATGACCATCTGCATCGAGGGCAATACCCTCGGCATAGCCGTTGGTGATGGCTTCCATCTTGATCAATTGCGAATTCATGTAGTTACCACCCGCCTTTGCTAAGGCCGGCATGGTATTGGGGGCAAAGCGGTTCCACGATGAAATGCAGACATCAACACCTTGTTCCATCGCTTCGGCGCCGAGATATTTTCCCCACTCAATCGTAGCAATTGCCACTTCCACCGGGTTGTTGAGCGGGTTTACCCCGATCTCGCCATAACCGCGGAAAACGACCGGACGAATGTAGCCTGAGCGTAACCGATTGGCGCGAACCGTCTCTTTCACAGCGGCCACCAACTGGTCAAGTGTGTACGGGATCACCGTGCGATAGATCTTTGCCGAATCGATCAGTCGCTGCATGTGGGGCGTCAGGCGAAAAATGGCCGGCCCCTGCGGTGTTTCGTAGCAACGAATGCCTTCAAAAAAGCTGGTACCGTAGTGGATAACGTGTGCCATCACGTGGACAGTGGCCTTGTCCCACTCTACCAGCTCACCGTTGAACCAGATGTAGTCCATTTTTTGGATCGGCATTGATCTGCTCCTTTGCGTAGATTAGCCATCATACATACACTGCGACCTATGCTGGGAGAACCAGGCAGCTATGAGCTTCACCGTTCCCTTCCTGACCATTTCTCCTTCCCTGATGAGCCAGACGGGAAACGAAAGTAGTCAGGTAAAAGACGTGGCGATGTTGAGACACGCCCGAAAGACCAATCGTTATGTTACTCGTTGCCAACGTAATAACACCTCACGAGCTGCCCGTGCCGCTTTCGCTCGGTGACTGATCTGATTTTTGCGCTCGGCACTCAGCTCGGCCAGCGTTGCATCTTCATCGAGAACATAAAAGAGCGGATCGTAGCCAAAGCCACCAGTTCCACGAGGTGCAAACTCGATCACGCCGGGAAGGGTGCCTTCGACGAGTTCGGTTGGGTACTCAGGATGAGCTAACGCAATCACACACACAAAACGTGCGAGTCGTTGATGCCAGGGAATATCACGCATTTGATCGAGCAGGTATTGTAATTGCGCTGGCCCAGAAAGACCGCCATACCGCGCTGAATGCACGCCAGGCGCACCACCGAGCGCTGCTACTTCGAGACCACTATCGTCGGCTAACGTTGGTAAGCCACTAAGCGACCGATACCCTTCGGCTTTCAAACGTGCGTTTTCGGCAAAGGTCTGCCCGGTTTCTTCCACCACCGTTTGAATACCTACATCGGCCAACGAATAGAGACGCAGGTCGAGGTCAGCGAATATATCGGTGAATTCGCGTAATTTGCCCGGATTGTGGGTCGCAATGAGTAGTTCGCGCATACGTTTGACACAAGCCGATTTGTTCCCAATGAAGCTGTGTGCCATTGTACACGAAGGTATAGGCATGAGCAACTTTTGATAATCGCTCGTTGAGCATTGGCAAAGCACGCCGATCGGGTTTCATGGGTCATCTCATGTGTAGACCGGATTTCATGCACTCGCGTTCGAAGGATGTTCGCAGGCCCGCGTAGCAGGGTCATTGTTCAGACATGCTCTCAGCTATGCTACATAGTCATACGGCGTATCATCATTTGATCTGAGAGCCTGATCAAAAACCTGGGCCTTTGCTGAGTCTCAACCATGACAGCGCCAGAATGGTCAGGGAAACGGTGGCGTGCAACACGGGCATCTTCGCGACGCGCTGGAACAGGGTTGCAACGGTTTCAGCACCTGGGCTGCGGAGCATGCCTAGCGGTCCTCACCTTCCCCCTGGCCCCCTTCCGCTCCCCTACGGCGAGCGGAAGGGGGGAACGTGCGGCGCGGGGTGAATGTCGCTCACCCAACCCGTCACGCGCAGCGCCTGGCGCTGCCCACTCGGTAGAGGGAACGTGCGGCGGATGGAGGAACAGAACGTTGCTCCCCAACGCAGTGGTGGCCTAGGCACGGTACGTTCCTAATAAGAAATTCGGGTTTTTGATCATGCTCTGAGGTGTCTGGTTGACCAGAACATGGCTGACGACTTGCAGTACCTTGTTCACCCACAATAGTGATTTGTAGCAGCGTGCCTCACCATTGGCGTGAGGTCGTCTCGCTCTCCGTTTCTTCACGGCGGGAGAACCATGCGGAGTGGCTAACATACGTCTTTTCGTTCACTTGACACGCAAGCGTTCCTATGGAATACTGCAAGGGATTGCTAAGATTTGTATAGATTTATGAGGGAAAACAATGCTACAAACAAGTGGTCTCTGGTTAGCCATCGCAACCTTTCTTAGTATCTGGTGGGGGCACGTTGGGGTTCGCTGGTTAGAGGCGAAATTTGCTGACATTCGGCCACCGATGCTCGTTCTGATTATCGCCGGTTTCGGGTTGAATATTGCGGCACTCTTCGCTCCGAACGTAACGATTGGTGGCATATGTAGTGTGGTAGGTGTCTCGTTGTGGTGGGATGCCTTCGAGCTGGTACGCCAGGATCGACGAGTACGCCATGGCCATGCACCGGCCAACCCTCATAACCCGCGTCATGCCCGGTATCTGGCCGAAGGACATGCGACGCTCCACGACCCACTTGATCGCGAGCCAGGCGATGTACCTTTGATAACCCAACAATCGGTACGTGATCGCGAACCGGAAGTTGCCTGATACTGTAATAGCTACTACCGTGGATTGAAATGCTGGTGAGGGAATGTTATGTCTTGGGAAGGAATTGCCATCGGTCTGTTTAGTCTGGGAATCATTGGGTTTGGGTTTTTCTGGGTCATTCGGATGGAATACTATCTCGGCTATCTCTGGTGGCCGTACCCACTCCTATTCGGTATCGGTATTGTTGTGCTGTCGCTCTTTGTCGCTGACGCAGGTTGGTCAGCGCTGTTAGGGGTAACGGGCGCTTCGTTCATTTGGGGTGCGACCGAGCTAAAGGAGCAGGCAGTCCGGGCGGAATTAGGATGGTTTCCGCGTAATCCGAATCCCAAGCCACTACCGCCATTTGTTGAATTTATTCGGAAGATAAAGGCGCCGCACCTTTGAGAGCATTTGGAAAAACCTTTGATAACCTGGATGCGCGGGACTCAAGCCCGCGCATCGACGTATGTGGACGAATTCCCGGCTATGTTGTTGCTGGTATTCTACCGTTTCTTCTCGGCTTCTCTCTTGGCCACATTCCTCGCTCATTCCGAGGAAGGGGCATTTAACCTACGGGTAAGGAATGTTCGGATACCCTCTAGGAGAGACAAGATGAAACCCTCCGGCAATACGATACAAGGAAAACAGCGTTGGTAGTCGTTCTTTTCATCTGGATTCTGTGCTACGATCCGTCGTGATCTCGTATTGTTGCTTTTTGTTACGTAAAAACAGGTGGTCATGATCGATATTGCCGCTCAAAAAACCGCCTTGCGTGCTAGGATGATCGTGCAGCGGGACAGATTATCCGATCGTGAATGGCGTAGTGCCCGCATTTGTGAGCTGGTACGGTCGTTACCACTATTTATCACCGCCAGAGCAATTCACTGTTATATCCCAATACGTTCAGAAGTTGACACCCGACCGCTCATTGCGGCTGCGCTGGCAGCCGGGAAGGCAGTGGCGGTACCAGTAGTTGGATCGCAGCAGCAGCTTTCACATAGCTGGATCAAGAGCCTGGCGCGAGACGAATGGGAGCCAGGGCGATTCGGCACACTCCAACCGCGATCAATGATACCAGCCCAGCCTGGCGAGTGGTCATTAACCATCGTTCCCTTAGTAGCGTTTGATCGCGAACTGTATCGGCTTGGCTATGGTGGTGGATACTACGACAGGTTATTAGCAACCGCACCGACTATCGCTATCGGTGTCGCCTTCACCGTGCAGGAAGTTGCGAGGCTGCCGCGTGAAGCTCACGACCGTCAGCTTGATCTGGTTGTGTGCGAAGATGGCCTGCGCCGACGGAGCTGATGTTGCCGGTAGCGGATTCTTATCTGGCGGCAACCTCTACTCTGCGGTATGATGAAAGAAGTACAGAGCAAGGTTTCGGTTCCCGAGATAGCTGGTTCTTTAACCTGTTTTCTACTGCCAGGATGTGGGTCGTACCTCTGCACAGGTGTCTGAAAAATACGATCCCCTAAACTTTTTCTCTACCAGAATAGAGATGTGGAGAGAACGGAGGGATGTTTCAGGCACATCTGGCAGAGTCTGTCTGACTGTTGAATAGGTAAGGAGTTTTGATCGATGCGTGCCTGCGATTTGCCGATGATTATCCAAGGTGGCATGGGCGCCGCTGTTTCCGATTGGCGCTTGGCACGGGCGGTTGCAGCCTGTGGGCAGCTTGGCGTTGTTTCTGGTACCGGTATTGACACGATTCTGATCCGTCGCTTACAAGATGGCGATCCTGATGGATCTATGCGGCGAGCGATGGCTCATTTTCCGCTACCCGGCGTAGCCGAGCGTGTGCTGACCACTTATTTCCGTCCGGCAGGTCGGGCACCTGACGAACCCTATGAACTCTTGCCGATGTATAACCTGAAGGTGAGCAAAGAGCGGCAACAAATTGCCATGTTGGCCGCGTTTGTCGAGGTCTGGTTAGCGAAGGAGGGGCACAACCGTCCTATCGGTATGAATTTATTGACAAAGATACAACTTCCTAATCTGGCATTGCTGTACGGAGCAATGCTGGCCGGGGTTGATGTGATTATTATGGGAGCCGGGATTCCACGGGAAATTCCAGCCGCTCTTGATGCTCTGGCTGCCCATCGACCTGCGCAACTGACTGCTGAGATAGAGGGCGATGAAGGCTCACCACCAACCTACATCACCTTCGATCCGCTTGCCCACTGGGAGAGTGCGCCGCCGTCTTTGCATCGACCACTCTTTTTGCCGATTGTCGCGAGCGTGACTCTGGCCACAATGTTTGCTCGTAAGATTGCCGGAGTTGACGGACTGGTTATCGAGGGACCGACTGCCGGTGGTCATAATGCCCCGCCACGTGGTGAATTACAGCTTAACGAACGGGGCGAACCGGTGTACGGGCCGCGAGATATGGTCGATCCGACGAAGATTGCCGCACTCGGTTTACCCTTCTGGCTGGCCGGTGGTACTGCTTCTCCAGAAGGACTGGCAACTGCACGTGCAGCAGGTGCGATGGGGATTCAGGTTGGTACGCTCTTCGCCTTCTGTAACGAGTCGGGGTTGGCCGATCCGCTACGTCGTTCAGTACTTGAAGCTCTGGCACGCGGAGCTGTTGATGTCTTTACCGACCCGCGCGCATCGCCAACCGGCTATCCGTTTAAGGTGGTGCGCTGGGATACCGATCCGGCTCAGGGAGTCCCACGGCAGCGCATTTGCGATCTGGGCTATTTGCGTACAATGTATCGAACCCCCAAAGGAACAATTGGCTATCGGTGTGCTAGCGAACCAATTGCAACGTTTGTGAAGAAGGGCGGTGATATTGCTGAAACCGAAGGGCGGCGTTGCTTGTGCAATGCGCTGATGTCGAATGTCGGCGTTGGGCAGGCCCGTGCCGATATTGGGGTCGAACCGCCACTGCTAACGAGTGGTGACGATTTGCTGCGCCTGCCCACAATCTTCGATGTGAAGCAAGGCTATTCGGCAGCCGATGTGATTGCCTATCTGCTCGGTCAACGACCAGCCCTGTCTTCAACACTTTTGATGACGCAACCGGTTGAGTCGCTGGCCGGCTAGAAACTTACTTTGTCCAGGATAAGCCGCCATCAGCCTTGATAGCGAAGTCGGTTGATAGTCGCCGAGGTGTTCCTAATGAGAGCGCCTCGGCAGTTATCGTAACCTCTGCAATGAAGAGGTCAAATCCACGCCCACCAGACGGCACCGCGAGGAACGCCAGCGTGTTTCCATCGGGGGCAAAGACCGGTGCGCGGGCAGTACCAATGTCGGTCAGTCGTACCGGTGCGCCGCCATCTACCGGCAGTGCATAGAGATCGCTACCGCCGTTTACACCCACGGCAAAAATCAACCAGTTCCCGTCAGGACTGATCGCCGGATCGTAAGCCGGGGTTGGTGCTCCGGCTAACGGAGTGGCCCGACCGTTTACGATCCGAACCAGTTGTTGCCGACTATCGCTACCGAGTGGTGTGCGTACTGCGATCAGGTCGCCGGTGGGGAGAACGATGCTCCGCCCTAAATGCGCATTAGAATCGCTGAAAACAGGTTGACGTTGACCGGTCATGTCGTAGCGGAACAGGGCGAGGGGCGCATCAACCGGTGGATCACCCACCGGCGGTGCCGTCTGTACCGCTGCCAGAATACCATTCCCATCAGGTAGCCACGTCGGATAAAATGCCCAGACTGCACGGTACACTCGATCAAGACTTCCCACCGGTACGGCTGGATTATGATCGGTCAGTTGCGTCAGGACAGTTCCCGTCTGATCGGCGATGAGCAGATCGCTGGCGCCATCACGAACGGTTACGTAGGCAATCTGTTCACCAGAAGGACTAAATGCCGGTTGGGTTGCCGGTGGGCTGATTAAGCGACGAGCAGTGCGTTCCTCCCAAAGCCAGATGCCATCATCACGACAAAAAAGAATACGACCGGAAACGGTATCACCCTGGAGTGCTGCTGGCGGAGTCGGAGTAGTCGAAACCGGTATTGAGGCACAGGCTGACAGCAGGCCGAGCAGCAAGCAGAGCACGATTGCAGATAGTAGACGTTTCATATTGCTATGCGTTGGTTCATCAATCCTCGATCCGCCGACGTAACCAGAGCAGCAACCGTTGCGGCCAGCGACGAACAACTGGTGGCGGTTGCTGGATCAGATCATCTGGTAAATCAGGTGGAAGCAGTGCCCGTAATGCGGAAGGGACCACCGTGAAACGTAGCGGCGTGGTACCGATCGGGTCACCGTCGACCTGTACCGGTAGCGGTGGGCGAGTAACAACTTCAATCGTATGCGCACGGTAGTAAGCAATATCGGGGTTGAGACTAAAACGGCGACGCAAGATGGCGATCAGATGCCCGATAGCGTTGATACCGTTATCACCTTTGATTACGCATACATCGAGGAGACCATCATCAATACTGGCCCGATGAGTAATCTTCACCAGACCACCGTACAACTGGGAATTGCCGATCACAATCATCAACACGCGGGCCTTGATCTGGCGCCCATCGAGCCAGATTCGAGCGCGGGTACCGCGAATCCGCATCACCTCTTCGATACCGCGCACGACGTATGCTAACGCCCCAAGTCGTCGTTTCTCATCAGGACGAATATTAGCGGTGATGGCAGCATCAAAACCGATTCCGGCCATCAAAAGAAAGTAGCGATCACCAGCGCGTCCCAAATCAATCGGTCGTGGCGACCACGTACAGAGTGTCTGTGCAGCAGCACGTGGTTGGAGTGGTAGCCCCAGTTCACGTGCCCAGACATTCATTGTACCGAGTGGTAGAGTCGCCAGCGCCGTTTGGCTACCTGCCAGGCCATTGACCACCTCGTTGATAGTACCATCGCCACCAGCAGCAACAACCAGGTCGTATCCCGTAGCGGCTGCCTGACGTGCCAGGCGGCACCCATCACCTGGGCCACTGGTCGGTTGTAATTCCACAGTCCAACCCTTTTCACGCCAGACCTGGGCGGCAGCCTCAAGTTCAGCTTCTAGCTGTTCAGCGTGACCGGCTGTCGGGTTGAAAACGATTAACGTGCGCATGCAACATTAGCTCTCTCTTTCAGTAAACTATGGTCAGTATAACAGAATCTTTTTGGAGCGCTATTGCTCTGTGTCTCGCATGGTACAATAGGCAGGTGACATGCTAGCGCAGGAGGTTGCTCATGAGTCAGTCGCAGACAACACTCCCTCCGTTGATAGCGGTTGAATGGGTGCAGACGCCCATTTGTCGTCTGCAAGCTACCGACCGTGACCGGGAGGAATGCGAATGTCCTGTGTGTCAGACGGAAATGCAGCGTTGGGCCGGATTCTATCGCTGTCAGCACTGTGGTTTCAAAGAGAGCTGTTGCTTTTAGATTGACGTACTGCCGTCTTTCTATTACCATAACAGCTATGCACGAAGCCTTCAACGAGTGGGCAAACGCATGAACCAGGATGTAGCGCAGTTTCTTGCTTATATCGCCGATGAACGAAAGATGTCGGCTAACACGATTGCCGCCTATCGTACCGATCTCGATCAGCTCTGCACATTTTTGCATGAACGTGGGATCACAGGCTGGCCTGAGGTTGATGCAGAGGTCATGATGGCTTTCGTGCTCAACCTCAAAGAGAAACGGTACGCCAGTTCAACAATGGCGCGTCGTTTGGCGGCGATCAAGTCGTTCTTTGCATTTTTGCAAGAACGCGGTATCATTAGTCACGATCCAACTGCCCAACTTGATGCACCGCGGGTTGATCGGTTTCCCCCACGGGCTATTTCACAGCATCAGGTTGACGAGCTGCTGGAATTACCACTGCAAAATAGTACGCCGGAAGGCATCCGTGATAAGGCGATGCTGGAAGTGCTGTATGCCACCGGTATGCGGGTGAGTGAACTGGTTGCTCTGAATATTGATGACGTGATGTTTGAAGCCAAAACGGTACGCTGTTTGGGGCGCCAGGGACGAGAACGGACTGTGCCACTGAGTGATGCGGCTATCACTGCCCTGGAAGAGTACCTCGATATAGCGCGTCCGCAACTGGCGCGTCAAGACAATGATGACGAGGTGGCACTATTTCTGAACCACCGTGGAAAACGGCTCACGCGGCAGGGATTCTGGCTCATTTTGAAGACATATGCTGAACAGGTTGGACTACACGAGCTGACGCCACACATGCTGCGCCACTCTTTTGCGGCACATCAGTTGCGAAATGGTGTTGATCTGCGTGAATTGCAAGAGCGGCTGGGTCATGCATCCCTTGCTACGACTCAGATGTATGCCCATCTGACCGAACACTCAGCGCAATCGGGCATTGCCAGCAATGGGAGGTCACGTTCTTCTTAACGGTTGCGAGTGATTACTGATCATGCTATACTCGCAGCATATCGGCGATGATCCGGAGGAGTACGCCGCGAGGGGCGTCCAGCGAACCAGGGGTGGTGCGAGCCTGGTGGCTCTGAATGGCGGAATGGCGCCGGGGAGCCGTACTAACCTTGAGGTGAGCGACTACGGTCGCTAACCGGGGTGGAACCGCGCGTCAGGTTTTGATGCGTCCCCGGGCGCTTTGTCGCCCGGTTTTTTTATTGGGTGAAAGGAGGACATCTGTGCCGGCTACATCACTTGATCAGATTGTGGCGCTGGCGAAGCGTCGCGGCTTTATCTTTCCCAGTAGCGAAATCTACGGTGGTCTTCAGGGGGTGTATGATTACGGCCCATTGGGAGTAGAGCTGAAAAATAACATCATCGCCGACTGGTGGCGAACGAACGTGTATGAGCGGGATGATATGGAGGGTCTTGATGCAGCGATCCTGATGAATCGGCTGGTCTGGAAGTACTCCGGTCACGAAGAGACATTCAACGATCCTCTGGTTGATTGCCGTACCTGCAAAATGCGCTGGCGTGCCGACCACATTCATGGGGTGTGTCCGAATTGTGGTTCGCGTGATCTCACCGAACCGCGCCCGTTTAATATGATGTTCCGTACCCAGATCGGGCCGGTCGCCGATAGCGGTTCATTTGCCTACTTACGACCGGAAACGGCGCAGGGCATCTTTGTGAATTTTGCTAATGTCTTGACGACAACGGCCCGAAAATTACCGTTCGGGATCGCTCAGGTCGGAAAGGCATTTCGTAACGAGATCAATCCGCGCAATTTTCTCTTCCGCGTCCGCGAATTTGAGCAGATGGAGATTGAATATTTTGTGATGCCCGGTACCGATGAAGAGTGGCATCAGCGCTGGCTCGCCGATCGGTTGGCCTGGTGGGAGCAGATCGGTATTCCGCGCAGTCGGATCACCATCTACGATGTGCCAACAACTGAACTGGCCCATTACTCAAAACGCACCTTCGATCTCATGTACGAGTATCCCAATATCGGAGTGCAAGAGATTGAAGGTATTGCCAACCGAACCGATTACGATCTTGGCTCGCATAGCAAAGATCAGGAACAATTAAACCTGACGGCCCGGGTGAATCACAATGAAGATAGTATTGCTCGTCTGACCTACTATGATCAGGCAAGTGGCCGACATATTGTGCCCTACGTGATTGAGCCATCGGCTGGCGTTGGTCGGTGTATGCTCGCGGTGATGTGTGAGGGGTATGCCGAAGAGCGAACCAAAGCACTGCCGGTAGAAAAATTAGCCGCAGCAAGCGAGGCGCTCCAGGCCTTTCTCAAGTCAGTTGGACGCAGCGAGAAGCTGAGTGGTGAGGCCCGCGATGCTATTTTGGCCCGTGGTGAAGCGCTTAGTCAGGCGCTGGCCGAACGGTTGCCAGAAGTGGAACAATTACTGGCAATGCCCGGTGCCGATCAAATAGAACTGGGTAAGAAGTTACGTGGGCAGGTTCAGCCCCTGATTGATGAGCATTATCGTACCGTATTGCGGCTCAAACCACGACTGGCGCCGATTAAGGTCGCAGTCTTTCCGTTGAAACGCAATCACGAACAGATCGTTGCTACTGCTAAAGCTGTGCGTCGGCAGTTGCAGGCAGGCGGTCAGATGCGAACCGTTTACGATGATACAGGGGCCATCGGGAAACTCTACCGCCGCCAAGACGAGATCGGTACGCCGTTCTGCATCACGGTCGATTTCGATACGATTGGTCAGGGGAAAGACCCGGCATTGGCCGGTACGGTGACGGTTCGTGATCGCGATACAATGGCTCAAGAACGGGTGCCAATTGCTGAGTTAGAGGTATACCTGCGCGAGAAGGTGATGTCGTAGGTTGCAAGAAGGATTCATCTTGTTGCTGGCCGTTGATCCGGCGAGAACATGATCGTAACTAGAGGGCGGGTTCCGACCCGCCCCTCACCGTACCTCAATCTGCCAGTGCCGTACAACGCTTTGACCACGATAATCGCTAATACGCACGGCCAGCAGATGGTTGCCAAACGTGGGTGTCCAGGTGTAGCCGAAACGACGCCAGGCTCGTGGCCCCAAGTCGTTGTCAAGGGTAGCCGATTGCCACGGCCCTGCATCGACCGCTAGCGCGACCTGCGCAATCCCGTTAGCCGCCGACCAAGCTACACCGCGGAGCGTGACCGGTGCATTGGGGGTCAGAGTTGACAAGTTGAAAAAGCGACAATCAATGGTCAATTCGCCATCGAGGGGCGTTCCCGTTGGGAGACGCTCACCTGAGAGTAGCGTAATTTGGGATATCCATTTCAGCCAGTAGGTCGCCTTCCAACCCGGCACAACCAATCGTACCGGCCCACCATGAATGGCCGGTAAGGGGTAATCATTCACGGCATAAGCCAGCATTCCGTCCCGCCAGAGTTTACTGATTGGCATGTAACGAACTACCGGTTTTGGGCCGTAACTCCAACATGCGGCAATACTGGCCTGAGACTTTACTCCCGCTGCTTCGAGCAAGAGCGCCAGTGGTGTCCCCATCCACTCGACGTTAGCAATCATTGCGTATTCGCCAGAACGGTTTTGTTGCCCAATAAGGGCTGCAAAGAAGCTGCTCGTTGGCTCGTGGATCAGATCGCTGATGTTGATCGTCAACGGATACCGCACCAGTCCATCAATACTCAATTCCCAATCTTCATCGGTGATAGACGGGACTGGCTGATTGTTACGTACAAACAATCGCTCAACCGGCGTCACCGCTTCATCGAGAATTGACAACGGTGGTTCGAGATGCTGCGGATTGTCGCTCACTACTCGCAGACGATGATCTTTGGTTAGTGTCGGTTGGTTACGCAGCGAAAGTGTTTCAAGTGACATACCGTATTCCATGACAATCGAGATTGCTCTGATGGTAAGTAGTATAGGAGGTCTTGCTTGATAAATGATGACAGTTGCCGACAGGCAGACTACAAAACGTTCAGATAGACGAGGATCTGCTGTGAAGCAGCGAGGTAGTCCTATCGGTAGCCAGGGTTAGCTATCGTCACTTCGGCATACGGATTTGATACGTAAATGAACGTCATTCACGCATACATAGCAGTCTCCCACCGTTTGCCGGGATTGCGGGCCGTTGATCGGCACCGTGCAGTATGGCCGGGCGCCGTCATTCGGCGTATCAACACACCATAACCTGCACCCCCGCTTGCGAAGGGTTGGGGGTAAACCCGTCCCTACCGCCTTCAAGCCCCTTCAAGCCACTAATGGGATCACTTGCAGATCAACCCCAACGCTTGCCTTACCGGTGAAGCCACCGGCTACCACTTCAGCCAATGCTCGCTCAATTGGCATTGTCCAGCGTGGGCTAAAATGCACCAGTACGAGCTGTTGCACACCAGCCGCCGCCGCCACTGCACCGGCCTGCCGCGGCGTACTGTGACCAGGAGAAGGTTCTGGAGTCGTTGCTTCGTGGATCAAGACGTGTGCACCTGTCGCCAATCTGATGATCTCCTCGCACGGTTCGGTATCCGCTGAATAACACACCGCAGGAACCGCTGGTGCAGATAAACGAACGGCAATGCAAGGCCGACTATGGCTAGTTCGCGCAGTTGCTATCTCTAGTCCATCACCAGGCTGCAAACGCTCACCGGCGGCTAACGGCTGCCAAACAACCGGTGTTGTCCATTCTTCTAAACCTGCGGCTTCTAAATAGCTCTTCGCCAGCTCAAGCGTTTCCGGTAATCCGTAGATTGGCAGTGGCTCAGTACGACCACCTAGCCGCAAGCTGAAGAGTAATGCTGGTAGACCATTGATGTGGTCACAGTGACTATGAGTAAGGATAATCCCGCGCAACATCTGCGGATCGATCCCGCCAGCCAGCAAACGGCGGTAGCTATCACCACCAACGTCGATCAGCAACGGCCCGCCCGGCCCATCCCACGCCAGATGGGTATAGGTTCGATCGGGGTCGGGCAAGCCAGTACCTGTTCCGAGCAGTAAAATATGTGCCGTCATAACGCTACTCTTCCTGATCAATTGGCACTAGGCGCTTACGTAAGGCATAAATGGCGACTTGGGTGCGGTCAGCCAGATGCAACTTCGACAGAATATTGCTGATGTGGGTTTTGACCGTCTTTTCAGAGACAATCAGCGTTTCGGCAATCTCTTTGTTTGACATTCCTCTAGCCACTAAGCGCAAGACATCCATCTCGCGGGGCGTGAGCTGTTCGACCGGCGCTTCGTTTGGACGCGGTGTATTAAACTCTTGCATTAATTTGGCGGCGACATCGGGGTGCAAGACTGCCTCGCCACGACACGCAGCGCGAATCGCATGGGCTAGTTCTTCAGGAGAGATGTCTTTCAGTAGGTAGGAAATGGCGCCAGCCTTGATCGCCGGAAACACCTTATCATCATCGGCAAAGCTGGTCAACACGATCACCTGTGAAGAGGGGCTAACCGCCTTTAAGCGTCGTGTCGTTTCGACTCCATCAATACCGGGCATCACTAGGTCCATGAGTACTACGTCGGGCAGCAGCTCACGTGCCAGTTCAATCCCCTCTGCACCACTGCCGGCTTCACCCACGATCTCGATGTCGGCTTGTAATTCAAGAAAGTCACGTAATCCCTGGCGGACCACACGGTGGTCATCAATCAGGAGGACGGTAATCTTTTCCATGCGCTCACCTCCTTGAGTTTGAGAAATTACCGTAACGATGGCGCTCACATGCTAAGTGCGGGTGAGACATTCAGCTTTTCCCACTACTCGTCAGATGGGGACAGGAGCTCTGACGCACATTACAAAGATTAGCGGGGTGTCGGTGACTCTGATCGTTCATCACCGACAGTACGCTTGTGCAGAGGCACCACCACCTCTACTTCAGTACCGGCGCCGAGTTGGGAATTGACCGTAAATGAACCGCCGAGTTCAAGGGCGCGCTCGCGCATACCGAGCAATCCGAAATGTCGCCCCTCGCCAGAAAGGGGCGCCTGCGGGTCGAACCCCTTCCCATCATCGGTAACCCGAATACGCACGTGTTCAGCATTCAGTTCAAGCAAAATCTGCACATTGCGGGCCGCTGCATGTTTCACAATATTGTTCAACGCCTCTTGAATAATACGGAAAAGCGGTTGTTCTATCCCCCGTACATGGCGCTCGTCACCGATGACGTTCAATTCTATCCGCAAACCTTCACGATGTGCAAGATGCTGAGCATGGTGTTGCACTGCTGCAACCAATCCCTGATCGCGTAAGGCCGGTGGTCGCAACTGAAAGATGAGGGCCCGCATCTCGGCTAGCGCAGCGGTAGCCGTCTCGTGCAATCGTTCGAGCAGCACCGGCACTCGTGCCGGATTACGCTCAAATTGTGCCCGCGCCGCCTGCGCCGTTAGAGTCATGCTGAAGAGCTGCTGGCTTACGCTATCGTGAAGTTCGCGCGCCAGGCGATGACGCTCTTCGATCACGGCTGCCTGTTGTGCACGCTGGTACAGTCGACCATTCTCGACTGCACCGGCCAGCATATCGGCTACAGTCTCTAAAACCGCAGCATCTTCTTCGGTCAGCCCGGCCAATTGGGGCGATTCAATATTGAGGACGCCCAGTGTTTTGCCATTGGCAACGAGCGGCACACACAACTCCGACCGAATATCGAGCCGCTCACTCAAGCCTAGATAGTCCGTTTCGGCTGCAACATTCTCGGCACGCACAATTTGACCGCTACGTGCCGCACGTCCAACCAGCCCCAGATTAATGTGCTGACGATAGCCAACCCGTTCCGGTGCATAACGTCCGGCTGAAGCGACCAGGATCAGTTCACTGGCATCCTCATCGAGCAAGAAGAGGTCGACTTGTGGGTAGCCAAAGCCCTGCTGGATACGTTGAGTTGCCAGCGGCAGCGACTCACGCAGATCAAGCGTAGCAGTGATGATACGGGCAATCGAATTGAGGACTGCTAGCTGATCGGCGCGACGCTGCACTTGCGCCGCTAGTCGCTGCGATTCGGCGTAAAGACGGGCACTAACCAGTGGGCCACTCACCTGAGCAGCTATTGCTTCGAGTAATTCTACATCTTCGTCGCTAAATGCACCGGCCCGCTGGTGAACAACACTTAGCACCCCAATCACGCGCCCACCGCTGCGCAACGGAGCAATGATGTACGATGCGACATCAGGGCCAAACAAAACCGTTTCAGGAGCACTTGACCGACAATCATCGACCACAAACGATTGACAACTTTGCACAACCCAGGCCAACGGGTTATCGTGAAGCGGTAACTGCTTATCAATGAGGTCGGTCAATGGGGGCACAGCCACAGTAACCGTTAGCCTGTGATGCTCATCGAGCAGCGCTACCAGACCACTCCCAAACGCTGTTGCCAAACGCTGAACGGTTTGGTTCAAAATGACATTCAGATCGAGCGTTGCTCCAACAGCGCGACCCAACTCGGCCAACAACTGCTCTTTTGCCAGCAACCGGGCGCTTCGCTCGGCCAGGCGTACATTTTCTACTGCCAAGGCAGCCTGACGCGCAATCGCCTCCACCATTCGCACCATCGTCAGATCAAGCTGATCAGGCCATGCCAAGACAATCACGCCGATCAACCGACCACCCCGACCGCGCAAAGGAGTCAGCAATGCTGCGTATGGGGCAATGGCCGCTGTATCGGGTACATCAGGCGGTAGTTCAGCCGCCGGTATCAGGTACGAACTACTCTGTCGATACTCAGGACGCAGCAACGGCTGGTAGATCGTCGGCCCGATTGGCGTTGCTCGCAACAGCTCAATCAAAGATGGCTGAATACCGGCAAAGGCAACTGCATAGAGGGTCTCATTATCGGCGTCGCGTAAACGTGCATACACCGATGGGCTGCCAACAATTCGGCGTAACGTTTCGACCACTTCACCGAGCAGGCTTTCGGGAGTATCATCGGCCTGTAGCGCATCGCCGAACGCCAGCAGATCACCTAATGGGAGCGAACGGTCAGTAGCATTGGTTGCTATGTGCGAAGAACCGGTCATAACGTGCTCTTTCTAACACCTTTGCCTGATCATATACTGGTCGCGATGAAGATGACCAATATCTATCATTCACAACGAACATAGCCCAGCCTACGATAATGATACACCACCGATGGGGCTTTTCAAAGCTCTTTCCTTACCCAATAGTGGCGATGTGAGGAAAGAATTGAAGTACGTGATAGGGATGGTTGCCCCTACTTGCAGGGGGTCTGGGGATTGCACGTGTTCCGCATAGAGGCCAATGCTCCCAGCTAAAAGAAATCTAGAGAATGAAAAAGCCCTGACCAACGACAGCGATGACTCACGAGCATGTTTCATCATGGTACAATGACATAAACTCACCCGGACACCACAATAACACCTCTCGAACGATTATGAGCATGAACACCGATCAGCTTCAAAGCGTACTCCGCGCCCTTGAAACCGCACTTGTGTTGTACGAACGTGCAACAGCCGCGCAAGCTGCCACTGAACAAGAGGTCTTTCGTATGGCGATCATCAAGGGATTCGAGGTAGCGCAGGAACTCTCGTTCAAGCTGATCAAGCGGCGGTTACGTGACTTCGGGTATACCAGTCGCCGCCTGGAAGCGACACAGGTTAAAGAACTGTTTCGTCTTGCTGCTCAGCACGGCTTGCTCTCGCTCGCTGAAGTAGAACGCTGGTTTACCGCGACAATCGGAATAGCACGGCTCACGATTACGGTGAAGCCTTCGTTCAGCAGACGCTGTTTCTTCTGCCCAATTTCATTCGTGATGCACAAACCTTAGCCGAGCGCCTACATACCGGATCGCTCATTACCGGGGAGGAAGGATGAACGCCTCACTCAATCTCGACCTGCCACTACGCTATCTGAACAAAGTACGTGCAATTCCGCAGCAGTACGTGCCCGATTACGACATCTGGGCTTATGGTAGCCGCGTGCACGGTGAGGCATTTGATGCCAGTGATCTCGATCTGGTGGTGCGGAACCCGCGTCAGTTATGGCAACCATGCGATCGACTCGTCGAATTACGGTCTGCTTTCCTTGAGAGTGACCTACCCATTCGGGTTGATGTAGTCGATTGGGCGCTTCTCCCACCTGCATTTCAGCACGAGATCGAACGTGGGTATGTGGTCGTGCAGGTGGGTACGACGCCAGAGGTTGATGATTCTTCACGGCGATAGCGATTGGCTATCACAGTTATGATTATTACCAATATTTGCCACCGTTAGGGCCAATCGTCCCGTCCATATCGTCCGCGTTACCATATCAACGGTATCGACAGGATGAACGGGATAGGGGATGAACGGTGTCGTCGTACCCCTATTCATCACGGTCTTCAACCATTACTGGCGCTAAACCCCGCCCAATCATAATCGGCCCGAAGAGAACTGTCTGTTCGACAACAATTGCCCGTCGCTTCAATAATTCGAGCATTGCCCAAAACGAAACAATCACCTCTTCCGTTGTTGGTTGATCCGTCAGCAGATCGCTGAAATCGAACCAGGCGGTGTGTTCGAGCCGTTCGCGGATCCGTGCCGCGACTTCGGCTACTGTCAAGCGGGGAGGTAAAACGACCGCTTCTGGTTGATCGAGTGGCAACTGAAGCTGTCGCCGTCGCTTAAGCGCCCGGAGCAGATCGTTCAGGTGGTAGCTCATGATTACCTGTGTCTGTTGTGCGATCAGTTCTGATGGTGGAGCCATGCGACCAAATGTGCACCGACCCTGCTCTTGCCAGTGGCGTAACTGATCGGCCACTTGCTTGAAGCGGCGATACAACTCTAACTGTGCAGCCAACTGCCCAGCATCTTCATCAATCGGATCGGGTGCTGCATTCGGCGCACGTGGCAACAGCGCTCGCGACTTAATCAGAATCAGACGAGCCGCCAGACTTACAAACTCCGCTAGTTCACGTGGCTCGACTTTGTCCAGCGTGCGCACATAGGCCAGATACTGATCGGCAACACTCGCCAGTGCAATCGTGGTAATATCAAGTTCCGCCCGTTCGATCAGGCGCAGCAGCAAATCGAGTGGGCCGGTAAACTCTGGCAGCGTAATCGCGTAGGGCATAGTTCAATGTTGTTCATCGGCCCATTGCAGGCGAGCAGCACGACCTTGGGGATGGGGATCGTGATAATGCCGGAGTGTCTCGACGATTTCTGGTGGACAACCCGCCGCAGCCGCCATTCGCGCCCCGCGTGCTGCATGTTCGGCATAAATAGCAATTGCCGGAATAAAACGAGCCGCTATCAGATACAGTGCTGACCATCGCTTGAGAATCGTTGCTAATACGTACCATCCCAGCGCCATCGGGCGACCATTATCATCAACTTTGCCGCAGTCGTGATACAGTGCAGCCCGCAACAAAAACTCATCACGCTCCCCTGCTGCTACCAGGGTCTGATACACATCGAGACAGTGGCGCTGATCGTACAGCGGCATCTGCAAAAACAACCGCTGTTCAGTCGGGGGCAGCAACCGGGCAACCAGCTCATATTCTGCTGGCGCAACCTGTGATTGTAGCGCGTTGCGAAACTGACGAAGACGATACGAGAGCGACATACGTGTACTATGAGCCAATGAACACTCGTGCAAGTGACCGACTGTGTATTATATCAAATCAGGATCGATACGACGATTCTATGCCGGCTGAGGCTAGGGATTTTCAACGTTTTCACCTTACTCGGAAATGATGTGAGGAGAGGAGGAAAAATGGGTTTCAAGCAAGCTCAATCCTCACCCACGCGGCAAGAAGAAGCGGATGAGGTGAGAAATGGTGATCAGTAGCCCAAACTCTCAGTGAGACCGTGTGGATCGGGGATTATCGTGAACGAGTGTGTGATCTTTGTCAGTGTCGCTTTGTTTTTAACGGTCTTGAAGCTAAGAACCCTGAAAAGTCGTAAAAGATTGCAGCATCCTAAGTAATATGCTGGTACAATGTTCTGGTAGCTATGCTGTAGCACAAATTCGATCAACATAAGAATGTTTGAAACACGTTCATATTAATTGGAACTCGATCTCAGCTATCGTCTAACGAGGTCCTGTACACACTATGGTATAAGGTTATTTCGTGAACCTTGCCTTCCCTTCGTTGCACCTTATCGGAGAATGAGGGTAATTTGGAGAAAATTATTGATTCTGAGAAAACACCGGGTCGATGAGGTATAACACATGGGTAATCGCTACAAAGACTGGTGGCGGCAGGCGGAAGCAGATTTACGCCATGCCCGCAATGCGCTCGCCGATGGCGATTACGAATGGAGTTGCTTTGCCGCACAACAGGCCGCAGAAAAAGCTATTAAGGCACTTTTCCAAAAGCTGGGAATGGATGCCTGGGGCCATACATTAACGGTGCTGATTGGAAATTTGCCCTCAACCATCCAACCGCCAACTGAGCTGATAGATTATGCCCGTATTCTGGACAAACACTACATTCCTACACGACATCCAAACGGCTTCGATTCGGGGGCACCGACCGATTTCTACACTTCTATGGAGGCCCAATATGCCATTCAATGCGCCGAGTCCATCCTCGAGTTCTGTCGTCATCAGATCGATTGACCGTGCCTCCATTGAGCAGGCTGTTGCCCACTACGCTGCCAGGTTGCGTGCCGAGCACGCGGAAATCGAACGTATTATCTGGTTTGGCTCCTGGGTGAACGGGATACCTACCCCTAAAAGTGATGTTGATCTATGCGTGATCGTCGCTTCGACAGATAAGGCTTTCCATGAACGAGCCGTCGATTTTTTGCCGGTTGGCTTTCCAGTGGGAATCGATCTGTTTGTTTACACACCAGAAGAATTCGAGCGGCTGCGTAAAGAGCATCCCAGTTGGTATGAGAGTATTCAATCTGGGCGCGAGGTTGGAAACCCCGCAAAGGAGTATGGCGAGAGCTGAAAACCAATGATGTGCAAGCGTAGGGAAAGTATGTTCGGCATGTTGATCCTCGCTGCGTATCATATGCTTTCCAAACTTTCAGTACCGTATAGACGAGCAGACTAAAATGTAAGAAAGTAGGGTAGTAGTATTATTGAACCAATTCCGACGTCTGAGTTATTGATATGCCAAAATGTTTCACCCTCATCGTGTAGTGCACGACCGGAACTCTTACCCCTCCGGCAGTCCTCTTCACTGAAGCAGGTAGCTTTCGGAAAGCATTGCTCAGGATCATTTCTATCGAGCGAAGAGATTGGTCTAGTCTGAGCATCGCTCTCTTCCCATTACAAAATCAGAAGAGCGTAATGATGTGCCGCCTTCTCACATTGCCATGGGTTGTACTGAGTTGGGAGAGAGTGTTTGCCGGATCGGCCATTCTCAAAACGGAGTAACATCAATGGAAGATTGGATGATCTACGGCGCCAACGGTTACACCGGGCAACTGATTGCACGGGCAGCGGTACAGGCCGGCCTGCGCCCAAGATTAGCTGGCCGCAATGCGGCGCAGATTACAGCATTGGCGAATGAGTTGAACGTACCGTTTACGGTTTGTCGATTAGATGACGAAGCTGAATTACATCAGGCGGTACAGGGTATGCGTCTGGTTCTCCATTGTGCCGGACCATTTCAGGAAACCAGTGCGCCAATGGTACGTGCGTGTTTGAGATTGGGCGTTCACTATCTCGATATTACCGGTGAGATCGCTGTTTTCGAGGCAATCGCGCAGCAAGATAGTGCCGCTCGACAGGCTGGAGTGATGCTGATGCCCGGTGTAGGTTTCGATGTGGTCCCTTCAGACTGTCTGTCTGCCTATCTGGCACGTCGACTTCCAGGTGCAACTGAACTGACGCTGGCCTTTCGTGCGCTCGGCAGTATCTCTCGGGGTACTGCAATCACGATGTTGACAATGGCGGGGCAAGGGTGTGAACGACGTCATGGTCGACTGATACTGACTCCACCACTCCGTGATGTGCGAACATTTGACTTCGGTTATGGCCCACAACCATGTGTAAGCATCCCGTGGGGTGATGTCGCTACCGCGTACTATACGACCGGTATTCCCAACATAAAGGTTTTCGTGGCCATCCCGCGTCGAATGCTGCCCTGGCTGGGAATAGTACGGACACTGTTGCCAATCCTACGACTCAGGCCTGTACGACACGTACTGCGAGCCTGGTTTAGACGGACGCTTGAGGGACCAGACGAGACAACCCGTCGCACTGGGAAAAGCATCATCGTCGGTGAGGTAAGAGACGAGCGTGGGCAACGGGTAATGAGCCGTCTGGTTGGTCCTGAAGGATACGCGCTCACCGTTGCAACTGCCTTACTTATTGTTCAGCGTGTGTTGAATGGAGAGGTTGCAGCAGGATTTCACACGCCGGGCGGGCTATATGGTCCAGACCTCATTTGTGAAGTACCGGGTGTAGCACGCTACGATGGAGAGAATAACCTAGAGTGTATCTGAAAAAGGCCTTTTTTTCCTGGTCATTCTCCCGCTTCCTCTGCCCTGGTGGGAGTGGTGCTGACGATAGGTGCGGGTCTGGTTATCCGCCTCCTTCCGCTCCCTTGGTGGCAGAGAAAGGGGGCTGGTGGATAAGGTGAGGAGCTGCTGTGCTGTGAGCCACCTGCGCGAGTAGGGTCAGACAGGATTCCACGTGCAAGAATGTGTGCTGCAACGATCCCATCCGTTCACCACCTTCCTTGCGCTAACGCACGCAGTCGGTGGGATTGGAAACGAGTTTCCCAGACACGATTGGGATAAGTGCGGAGCTGCATATTTCCTTCAGGCAAGGGTGGACTGCTGAAGCATGACTTCAGCAATCCATAACCTCCACTTCAGCTCAGATAAGCAGATTCGGATGTCAGATACGCGCCGATACCGATGTCGTCAGAAGGAACCAGATGTTGTACTACCAGCCTTGGGCAGCGCCCGTCACGCCGGTTCCCCGTTCTTCTCCGCTTGATGCAACGGGTTGGTCAATACAGTTTTCGCAGTTGGTATCAGAGCATGATCCGAAACGATGATCACGCAGAGAATTCAGGGACACGGCAATGGTGTTATTACGGACGGGCGACGTATACGTTAATCCTCCGATATTGTCGGATATAGGTTCATCGTGTCTTTAGGCAGCAGATAGTCATTGGTCAGCCGGATGAAACATCATTGACTTCACCGCAAAAAGGTGATCTTTCCACCACAGAGACCACGGAGATCACAGAGACTAAAGATAATGTTATCTTTCATTGAACATAGGGTTGTGAAAAAATTTTTTCTTACATGCACCCAATGGCCAAAAATGATCCTTTTATTCATAAACCTTACACGCTCTGTGTACTCTGTGTGCTCCGTGGTGAGTTTTTGCAGTGGACATCATTTAAATCCTCCAATTTACCCGCCACAACGACGAACAATTTCCTATCTTACCGCCCCTTCAACCGATATTGTCGGATATAGGTTCATCGTGTCTTTAGGCAGCAGATAGTCATTGGTCAGCCGGATGAAACATCATTGACTTCACCGCAAAAAGGTGATCTTTCCACCACAGAGACCACGGAGATCACAGAGACTAAAGATAATGTTATCTTTCATTGAACATAGGGTTGTGAAAAAATTTTTTCTTACATGCACCCAATGGCCAAAAATGATCCTTTTATTCATAAACCTTACACGCTCTGTGTGCTCTGTGTGCTCCGTGGTGAGTTTTTGCGGTGGACTCATCATTTACATCCTCCAATTTACCCGCCACAACGACGAACAATTTCCTATCTTACCGCCCCTTCA
>Ga0197142_1000441_pt1 | contig 38170 bp, 35 predicted proteins | sample GBS60_MetaG_FD_148614 | JGI IMG/M metagenome (GOLD analysis project Ga0197142, IMG submission 148614) | Sediment microbial communities from Great Boiling Springs, Gerlach, Nevada, United States - GBS 60_MetaG | ecosystem: Environmental > Aquatic > Thermal springs > Hot (42-90C) > Sediment...
CTCCTTAAAAACCTCAAAGCCACAGTATTTAAGTATTCTGGCAAGGGTATCTCCAAAGGCTGCACCCCTTCCGTGCCCAAGATGTAAAGGCCCAGTGGGATTTGCACTCACAAATTCTATTAACACCTTTTTGTTTTGGCCATAATTGGACCTTCCATATCCTTCCAAATCGGTTAGCACTTTCCATAATGCATAATGATAACTTTCTCGTTTTATCCACATATTTATAAAACCAGGTCCTGCAATTTCTACTTTCTCAAAGATGTGTTGGTTTAGAAGTTGTGCTGTGATTATTTCTGCTATCTTGCGTGGATTCATCCTTTGTTTAGGAGCTAGCATCATAGCAATATTTGTGGAATAATCACCATGTTCTTTAACTTTAGGTATTTCCACAACAAAATTTAAATCACAAGGCTGGAATTGCTTCCCTTGAAAAAGTTTGTTCAATTCATTTTGTATTATTTGGTAAATTTGATATCTCATCCTATGTATACCTTTTTATTTTTTGATCCTATGGAACAAAATATCTCATAAGGAATTGTGCCTGCCCAAAAGGCAAGTTCTTCTGGCGATATTTTATTACCATTTTGTTTCCCTAAAAATATAACCTCATCGCCCTTTTTTACTTCCTCTATATACTCAACATTACAAATGGAAAGGTTCATGCAGATGTTTCCTATTATAGGTGCTCGTTTGCCTTTTATCAAACAGTACCCTTTGTTTGAAATAGATCTAAAAATCCCATTAGAATACCCGATTGAAATAACTGCCACCTTTAAAGGACATGGTGTCCTATAAGTTCTGCAATAACTAACAAAAGTGTTTGGAGGTAATTGCCTTACTTGTAACACTTCTCCTTTAAGCGTCATAAGGGGTTCAGGAAGAATATTTGTCTTAAATCCGTATGCTGGCAGTGCGCCATATAAAAATATGCCAGCCCTTACCATTTGAAAATGGCTTTCCTTGAATCTTATAGTTCCAGCTGAGTTTGCTATATGATTAAGCTTAAGTTTAAAACCCATTTCTTGGGCCATGGAAATGGCAAGCTTAAACTTATCAATCTGAGACAATGTAAAGGAAGGATCATCTTCATCTGCAGAAGAAAAATGAGAGGCCAGACCTAAAAGTTCTACAGACTTTAATTTTTTTATAAGGGAAAATATGTGTGGTAGTTCATCCAGTGAAACCCCAAGTCTTCCCATGCCTGTGTCCACCTTTAAGAAAAACTTTTTCCTCACTTTTTTTTCTTGTGCTGTTTCCTCAATCAATTTTAGCATGTTTGAGTCTACTATTATTGGATCCAAGTCTTTCACCACACAAGCCTCTGCCTCATCCTTATCTCTTACGCCACCTAATACACATATACTTGTTTTTATCCCTGCTTCCCTCAAGGTTATGCCTTCTGTCACATCAAATACTCCGAAGTAGTCCACCTCTTCTGACTCCAGTGTCTTGGAAACGGGAATGATTCCGTGCCCGTAGGCATCTGCCTTTACAACAGCCATAACCAGTACACCTTTATGCAACATACCCCTTATTTTCCTGAGGTTGTTCCTTAATGCATCAAGATGGATCTCAAGCCTTCCCACTTTCCAAATCCTTTTTTGGATCTTTTCTCTTTAAATTTCTTTAGAGTCTAAAGGCTATCCCATTGGCCTTCTAATATCAAGCCAGATCTCCTTAATTCACCCCAACCCTTCTTTAAGCCTTTTTAAAGACTGGAAGCAATTGGGATCCTGATAAATCTCATGACCTATGGTATAAAATCCAATGGCCTCCTCTAAATTACCTTTCTTTTCCATGAGTTGGCCCAAATGAAATAGGGCATGAGCTGCAATATCTGTATCTGGGAATCTTCCAAATATTTCATGGAATGCGGAGATTGCCTCTTCAAACCTTTCGAGTCTTTCAAGGCAAAAGCCCTTATAAAATAAAAGTTGTGGTAACACTAAACTATATTTCTTATCATATTTGGCTATGACAGTTAGAGCATCTGAATAATTTTTTTTATCCACAAGCTTTATAACTTTCCTTATACCAACTTCAGGAGCCTCTAAGTAAAAAATTGTTCCCATAACCAACAAACAGGTCAAAGCTAAAATTACAATAGCCATAACAAAAAATGAGCCTTTTGTTGTTTGTTTAATGGCTTTAATCTTTAAAAATAACATGTAGAAAATAGCAGCTAAACCCATAAAGATTCCCACAATAAATTCAAAACCTCTTGAATAGTATAATTCCACATCTTTAGTATTGGGAATCACCAACATAAAACATGGGCTACAAAAATAGATTTTATCTGCACCTCTTACTTTCCAATTTTTGTGGTAGCTTACTTTTACTAATAATGGTTTGCCAATTGGAGCATCTTTTATGATTATTTTTTCGTTATCTATAGAAACGACAAAGGATTGATTTACATCTGTAGAGATCTTGGAGGGTTGTTTGCCGGGTATAAACTTGGGCCAGTTGTTCAGCTCTTCTGATTTTCCCTTGGAATATACAATAGGCACATCCAGATCTCCCAATCTAAACCACTCAAAAAATACTTCTCTCCAATTAGCTCCTTCATATACAGCGGGATAATAGGGTAGGGCAGTAACATACCCTTCTTGAAGATTTTTTATTTTGTATAGATCAAAGATTCCCATTTCCTCCAGATGGGTGAAATTTTGAGAGTAAAAAAGCCTTAATTTAAGTTCATCACTCACTGCAATTATTGTATCCACGTTGAAAAGCCTAAGGTATTTTATAGACCTTTCAGGATCCATTCTTGCATAGGTGTATTCTGGAAAGGGGCAACTGGGGAATCGCGTTAACAATGACTGAATGTAAAATACATAGGGCCCACTGGGAGATGGTTGCATGTAGAGTCCCTCTAAGGTTCCTCTGTTGGTAAACATTGGAATAAGTTCAAAACCCCTTACAGTACCAACAAGTTCATTGGTTGGGTTGTGTTCATACACAATCCTTGGATCATTGAGGCCACCTTTTATCTTTTTCATTACATTCATAAAATCTTCATACTTGGGCTTATGCTCCATTCCTTTAAGGCTATAGGATATCCAATCGTAAACATTTTGTGAGTAGTTCAAAATCCATATTGTTATTAAGGTAATAACAATAATAGACAAAGGTTTTTCAATCTTTTTTATAGAGCTTATGGCACTTAGTGCAATGAAAGTGGAAATTGCAAGAGCCAGTTGAGTAAAAGGTAAAAATCTCACATCAGATTGCCAAAATCTGTATGCATTTAGGTATAGCAAGATTCCTATCAAAGCAAAATAATAAGTAAGGTACAATTCGATATTTTTATGTTTTTTTAAAAAAATGAAAAAAAAGGATACTATACTAAAGATAAAAAAAGGGGTGATTATTTTTGGAGAAAACTGGCTTAAGAAGTCTTTTAAGTTATCAAAATACCATTGATGTCTCAATGGTGTTACAAGGTCTAAATTTGCCAAAAGTGGTATAACCCAAAAACCCATTAAGAAGAATGAAATAATACCTACGTGTAGCAATATCTTCAAATTTTTTAAGGCATTTTTTGGTTGTAACAAATAAAAACTTGAGGAAATAACAGCAAATATAAAAGGATAAAAATGGGAAAGGCCTGTTAGAGCTAAAAATATTGCAGGACTTTTTGGGTTTTGAGTTTCTGTTATTGTTTTGTGGAGTTCTCCAAAATATATGAGCATAAGACAAAACGAAATAGAACAACAAAATTCACCAGCCAAAAGGCTATAAACATTTCCTCCCCACATTACGTTTCCATCGTTAAATATAAAGGCTAAGGAAGCAACAGATCCCATAAGGGCCAAGTACTTATTTGATACAAGACGTATACATAAAAAATATACAGCATACGGCAATAAAAAGAGCGGGAGAATAAAAATTATCTTGAATGCGATCTCTAAGGGAATCACATAGGAAAGAAATACGATAATTATAAAGGGCAATGGGAAGTAATGTTGAAGTACTGGATAACCACAAAAATTTCCATGGGACCAACCGGAGATTTTCAGTTGTGGTAAGAGTACTTCTTTTAAGAAAAGTGCTGTTTGATAATGGGAAGGGGTATCACCTCCTGCTATTATCGTATTCAAAAAAACAAGATTAAATGGCACAAAATAAGACACCAGAAGGGCTGGAATGGGGAAAATAAGCCAAAACGAAATTATCCCGGACCTAAATAACAAACCACCTCCCTTTGAGTTTTTTTATTGGAGTTTAAAGGTGTTTGTAATCCCAATCCTTATCATCATTATGGCAATGGATGCAAGAAGAAGACACATTATTTTTGAGATTGCAAGGATCCCATCTCTTCCGAAGATCAGCATGAGCCTTGAAGCCACTTTGAAGGAGATCCATACAATAAGGAGGTTAAGGCTGAAGGATACCACCGTGGGCATTGCTCCATAATGTTCCATCAAGACCAAAATGGTAGTAAGAACTGCTGGTCCCACTATCAGAGGTACTCCCAATGGTACCACCCCAGTCATCAAAGGTTCTGGTTTACTTGAACCAGATGCCTTTATATCGGATACCGCAAGGATTAAGAGGATCAAACCCCCAGCAATTTTAAAATCATCTTCTGTTATACCCAACACATTAAATATAAAGTCTCCCAATGCCATAAAACTTAACCCGCATACAAATGCAGTTAGTATGGACTCCCTTTGGATCTTGCGTATTATAGATGGGCTAAGGTCTTGGGTTAAGGCAACAAATATGGGAATTATGGAAAAAATGTCTACTGCCACGAAAATGGGAATGAAGGTATAAACTAAATTGGATAAAAATTCCGAAATCATGTTAGCTAATCTCCAATTTGGAATTATAATGGATAATCTGGGTTTTTAAAGGGGCTAAAAAGCTAAATGGTATCCCACACTTATAAGGAGAATTCCTGGCCTTTGATGCTTACCAAAGAGGAAGAGGAAAGGTTATTTGATTTTCTCCACCAAAGGTTTGGAATTCCCATTGGGGTACTTTCCAATTTTTTATGGTTTAAAAAAGGAGAGCATATATACACCCTTAAAAAATCAGATTATGTGGAAAGTGCGTTTAGATACAAGGTTTTTAACGTGGGAATAAGGGTTTTGGGGTTTCAAAAAGATTACTTTATCTTCCACAGATGGTTTTTGGGTGCCTTTAAAAAATTTATCACCAAATCAAGGCTCTGGATCAACTCGGATCAATTGGAACAACTAAGAAAGGCTCCTATTGGATTCTTTGTTGATATAAGTCCTGGCCCTGTGGTACTGGCCGTTAATGGCTTAGGAGATGTGGGAATGGGTTATTATAAAAATGGACAATTGAGGGCTCAAGGGCTTTGGATCTAACGGCAAATCTCCTTATAGCAATATTTGGCCTTTGTATGGGTAGCTTTCTAAATGTGTGTATCTATAGGATCCCGAAGGGCATATCCATTATAAATCCACCCTCTTCATGCCCTTGGTGTGGCTCTAAGATTCGACCCTTGGATAATATACCAATCCTAAGTTATATTATCTTAAGGGGCAGATGTAGAAGCTGTGGCTTTCAAATACCTTTGGTCTATCCCATTGTGGAACTTCTAACTTCTTTTGTAACTGTTTTGATCTATATGAAGTTTGGTATAAATGTAGATGCAATGCTGTATCTCATATTCAGCTATAGTCTGATTGTAATCAGCTTTATTGATTTAAAGCATAAAATAATACCTGATTTGCTTTCTATTGGAGGGATTATAGCAGGTGTTTGCTCCTCCTTAGTTATTACTAAGATTAGTTTCCTTGATTCAATTTTAGGGGTCATCCTTGGTGGTGCCTTTTTGTACATTATTGCATACACTTATTTAAAACTTAGGAAAATCGAGGGCATGGGAGGTGGAGACATTAAGTTAATAGCCATGATTGGAGCATGGTTAGGATACAAATCCCTACCTTTTGTGTTATTAACAGGGTCCTTAATTGGAGTTATAGCTGGAATAACTGCTATCTTGATCTTCAAAAAAAACAGATATTTTGAAATCCCCTTTGGTCCCTTTCTATCTTTAGGTGCTTTCTCTTATCTTTTCTTTGGGCAGATTATCTTTATTTTTTAATTCCGTAATACAATAGGCCCAGGTATTCCTTTAGTGCAAGGGCAGAATCTCTTAAAGACCCGGCATTGGGCAAAAAATGATAAGAATAAAACCTTCTATTGGGCCAAGTTTTAAAATTAGTTCCCAGAGGGCTTACATCTAATCCCTTATTTTTGGCCAACAATAGTGTCCTTTTTATGTGGTAGGCAGATGTAATAATAGCCGGGCGTGTGAACCCCATTCTGGCACATATGTCCTTTACACCGTTGATATTATCCTCTGTATCTCTGCTTTCCTCTTCCAAAATTATCATGTGGTGGGGTACGCCAAGCTCCACAAGGAACTTTTTCATGATCCGCGCCTCTGGAACCTCTCCTGCCACTATCCCGCCAGAGACTATAATTGGCAGGCGAGATTCCCTATATATTCTTGCTCCAAGGACTATCCTAACCAGTGAATCCTCAGAAAGGACCCCAGGACCGGATATGTCGGGGGCATAATCCCTAATACCTCCGCCTAAGATAACCAAGGAGTCTATCCCTTTTGGGACCTTTGCCCACTCTTCCTTTTCCAATGGCAGTAACAGAAAATGGGATATGGGAGCAGTGGAAAGGGCCCATAAAATGAGTGAAATTGCCCACAGGGAGTATTTCCATCTCCTCCTTTTTTGAAATGCACCAAGGAGAAAAAGCACTAACACAAAAATACCCGGCGGAACCAAAAAGTATGTAATTAGTTTCTTCAAAAACATTTTTCCCACCGTTGAATCCTAAGGTTTATTCTTTTTTGGAAGGTAATCAATGGGATTTTTCTTTATGGCTGAAAGATTTGGGAGTATTCTATAGGAGTTCAATAGGGATCCTCCTTATGGGGTTTAACATGAGAGAGATAAAGGCTAATACAATCAGAGAAAAGGTAAAAGAGGCGGTAATTTTGGCCAACTATGAGATCGGTGAGGATATGCTCCAGGCATTTAAAAATGGCCTTGAAAGGGAAGAATCCCCTGTGGGAAGGGAGGTGCTTCAGGATCTTATCCTGAATGCCAAGATCGCAAAAGAAGAATGCATTCCCTATTGTCAGGATACTGGGTTGGTGGTGGTATTTGTGGAGCTTGGGCAAGAAATACACATAGTGGGAGGGTTAAAAGAGGCAATAGAAGCAGGGGTGAGAGAGGGATACCAGGAAGGGTACCTAAGAAAGTCTTTATGCCACCCCTTGACCAGGAAAAACACAAAAGACAACACCCCAGTTATTACCCATATTGATGTGGTTCAAGGAGACAGGTTAAGGATCTGGGTTGTGCCAAAGGGAGGTGGGAGCGAGAACATGAGCAAGGTGTTTATGCTTTCTCCATCAGCAGGTGTGGATGGAATTATCAGAAGAGTAGTGGATACGGTAATGGAGGCTGGCCCAAATCCCTGCCCACCCACTATTGTAGGTGTGGGGATAGGTGGTAATTTTGAAACCTGTGCACTTTTGGCAAAGAAAGCACTTTTAAGACCAGTTGGTAGTTCCAATGAAGATCCAGAACTTGCATTGCTTGAAAAGACCATTTTGGAAAAGATAAATAATACCGGCATAGGGCCCCAAGGCTTGGGTGGAAGGATCACTTCCTTTGCAGTGCATATACTCATGATGCCATGTCATATTGCAAGCCTTCCCTTGGGAATAAACATCCAATGCCATGCAAACAGGCACAGAGAAATCATACTATGAGGTAGATATGGAGCTTCACCTCTTGAAAACACCTATCTCAGACGCAGATGTGCTTAAGCTTAAGGCAGGAGATAGAGTCTTGCTTTCAGGCCTTATATTGAGTGGAAGGGATCAGGCCCACAAAAGGCTCTTTGAGCTCCTTTCAAAGGGAGAAATACTGCCCATTTCCCTCAAAGGGCAAGTTATGTATTATATGGGTCCAACTCCTGCTCCACCTTCTAAGCCAATTGGAGCCGCAGGCCCAACAACCAGTTATCGAATGGATCCTTATACACCTAAGCTTTTGGAAGCTGGATTAAAGATCACCATTGGAAAGGGAAGAAGGTCAGATGAAGTAAAACAGGCACTGATAAAATACAAGGCCTGCTACCTTGCAGCCACTGGAGGTGCAGGTGCCTTAATTTCCAAGTCCATAAAATCAGCTCGTATTGTAGCATACGAAGATTTGGGGCCAGAGGCCCTAAGGGAGCTTGAAGTGGTAGACTTTCCTGCAATTGTTATTAACGACGCATACGGGAACGACTTGTATGAGATGGGGATGAAAAGCTATGAAATTAGAGAATAGTAAAGCCGATTCTAAGAAGGTGTTAGTATGGGTGTTGGTGGGTCTGTTGTTGCTCCTGGCAGTTTATGTCACATATCAGTTAGTTAAAGACCATCGTATCTTTCCTGCAAAATCCATCACAACCCTTTCACATCCCCCAAAAGAAGAGCCAACAGAAGGAGAAAAAGAGCAGAGGGTAGCCATAAGTATCCCTGTTGAGCCCACAAAGACAGTGGATCCATGTGAAGAGATACAGCGAAATATGATTGAACTATTGGGCTACTTAACATCCAATAAGGAGTACAAAGAGGCACATGGAAACTTGGATCCCAAAGAATTCTTTAACCGAATTATAACAAAGCTTAGTCAGTCATTACCTTACATAGGCCATGACGAACAGATACTGTTTAAAACCCAGTTTCATATGTTTAGAGTGTTAGGATATAAAGACCTTAAGATATTACAGAGTATTTTGGAGAATGATCAGTCCATAGAGGTTATACTGAAGGATTTATATAATTGGATTTTCACACCTGAATGTAACGTACCCGGATTGATAAAACCCAAAATAGAGGACCTGGCTATTTATGCAAAATTTTTTTTAAATACTTTACCAGGAAGGACATACATTGAAAGACGAAATGATTCAACAAAGTTTCTTATTACTTATTATTGTCTAATGGTATTAAAAAAAACTAACATAAATGAAATAAAAAGGCAACATGTTGGTTTTTCTTTAAATTACCTGAATAAACACAAAGAAAACCTCCATTACGCAGACGAATATATCCAGAATTTGGAAGAGATTCTCAAGCTCTAGTAGATCAGATTGAAGACCAAATGAGAAAAGTTATTCTTATTACAATGGGAGACCCGGCAGGAGTTGGACCTGAAATCATTGTTAAGGTTTTATCCAATTTTAAAGATCCATCTTATTTGCCGGTGGTTGTGGGTGACTTAAATGTCTTAAAAAAAGCAAGTGAGATTTTAAAAAAAGGCCTAATCATAAAAGAAGTGGATTTACCTTTTAATGGAAATTGTTCTGAAGATGAAATACTTGTCTATCCCATTTCAAAGCTCAAAGATATAGAGTTTGGGAGCCCTACGGTGGAAGGGGCCCGTGAATCCTTCAATTACATAGTCCGTGCTGTTGAACTTGTTATGTCCAATTTAGCCTCTGGAGTTGTAACATGCCCGGTGAACAAAGAGATGATATGTAAAGCAGGCAAGGATTTTGTTGGACACACAGAGTTGATTGCAGGACTATGCGGTGTAAAATCATATGTAATGATGCTTTTAGGGCCCAAATTAAAGGTTAGTTTGGTTACAAGGCACATTGCACTGAAGGATGTACCAAAGTGGATAAATCGGGAGAATATTTTAGTAACAACAGAAATTACTTACAATGCCCTTCAAAGAGACTTTGGCATTGAATCTCCCATCTTGGCATTGGCTGGTCTGAATCCCCACTGCGGAGAAGGTGGATTGTTTGGAGAAGAAGAAGAAACGATAATTCGGCCTGTGGTAAGTTATTTGAGGGAAAGGGGTTGGGATATAAGGGGCCCTTTTCCCTCTGATACGATATTTTATAGGGCCCAACATGGAGAATTCCATGCGGTGGTCTCCATGTATCACGACCAGGGTTTGATCCCCATCAAATTGCTACACTTTAACGACGGCGTAAATGTCACCCTTGGGCTTCCCATTGTGAGGACCTCAGTTGACCATGGAACCGCATATGAAATAGCTGGGAAAGGAATTGCAGATCATAGAAGCTTGGAAAATGCATTAAAGGTTGCTTATCAAATCTTGTGCAACAGGGAGGTTTCTAAGACAAAATGGAGCCTTCCCACATAAGGATAAGGGGTGCAAGGCAGCACAATCTAAAAAACATCTCCTTAGACATTCCTCGTAACAAGCTTGTAGTTATCACAGGGCTTTCGGGATCGGGGAAATCTTCCCTTGCCTTTGATACCATATATGCAGAAGGCCAGAGGAGATATGTGGAGTCTTTATCTGCCTATGCGAGGCAATTTTTGGAGCTTATGGAAAAACCAGATGTGGATTCCATCGAGGGCTTATCACCTGCCATATCAATAGAACAGAGGACCTCTTCCAAGAACCCCAGATCAACTGTAGCCACTTCCACGGAGATCTACGACTATCTCAGGTTATTGTATGCCAGGATTGGAAAGCCCCATTGCCCAAACTGTGCTTTACCTATAAAGGCCCAGACTACCCAAGAGATAGTGGATCAGATCTTAAATCTGGGTGGAGGAAAAACCGTTAGTCTCTATGCACCTTTGGTGGAAGGTAGAAAGGGTGAGTATCAGGTCCTTTTTGAGAGGCTAAAAAAGCAAGGCTTTACAAGGGTAAAGGTGGATGGAGAGCTCAAGAGGTTGGATGAGCCTATAACATTGGACAAGAACAAGAGACACACGATTTTGGTTGCGGTGGATAGGATAATCTTAAAGGAAGGTGCTGCACAGAGGGTTACAGATTCGGTGGAAATGTGTCTATCCCTTTCTGGTGGTAAGCTCATTATGGAAGAAAAGGATGCAGGGGAGGTACTTTTTAACCGTAGTGCAGTTTGCCCTAAATGCGGTCTTAATATTCCAGAACTTACACCCCAAATGTTTTCATTCAACAACCCAAAAGGCGCATGTCCAAAATGTACTGGCTTGGGGATGGAAGAAGAGGTAAATCTGGAACCACTTTTTGATCCTTCATCTAATCTTAAAGCCATACTTTCAGAGTTTATTATAGATCCTTTTATTAAAAGGCACATTATTAACGTATTGGGAAAGGCATATGGGGAGTATATGATCGTGCCCATTTCTTCATTGCCTATTGAGACAAAGGAACTCATTTTTTTTGGGGACAAAACCAATGCAAGCACAAAGGATGGAATATTATTTCAAGGCCTAATCCCATTTTTGGAAAGGGCAATGCAAAGGGGTGATGTGTTATCTTCTTCCCATATTGACGAATTCAAAGCTTACAGACCATGCAGTGAATGTTATGGAGCCAGGTTAAATCCAATAAGTAGGGCAGTAAAAGTAGGGGGCAGAGCAATACATGAAGTCTGTGGTCTTTCAATTAAAGAGGCTTTAGAATTTTTTAAAAACCTGAGGCTAAATGAACTTGAAGAGATGATTGTTTGGAAGGTCCTTAAAGAGATCAGATCAAGGCTAGATTTTTTGGTGAGCGTTGGCCTTGACTATATCACCCTTGATAGACCCACAGGAACCCTTTCTGGAGGAGAAGAGCAGAGGATAAGGCTTGCAACCCAGATCAGTTCAGGCCTTGCAGGGGTATTGTATGTGTTAGATGAACCCAGCATTGGTCTGCATCAAAGGGACAACCAAAGACTCCTAAAGAACTTAATGAGACTAAAGGACCTTGGAAACACGGTAATCGTGGTGGAACACGACAGAGACACAATTTTAAGTGCAGACTATGTGGTGGACATGGGACCTGGTGCAGGTGAAAACGGTGGTCAAATTGTTTTTGAGGGTACACCCGAAGAGCTATTAAAAGCAGGAAAATCCCTTACAGCTGATTACATAAGCGGCAGGAAGCAGATTTTTATCCCCACATCTCGTAGAAACGGCAATGGAAGATATTTGGAAATAATAGGAGCTGAAGAACATAACCTAAAGTCTATAAACTTAAAGATACCCCTTGGAACCTTTACATGTATTACAGGAGTTTCAGGTTCTGGTAAAAGCACCCTTATGAATGAAATATTGTACCCAGCCCTAAAAAATGCCATCTACGGAACCAAGGAGAAAGTGGGTAAGGTAAAGGAGATTAGGGGAGTTGAGGCAATAGATAAGGTAATCAACATAGACCAAAGCCCAATAGGAAGGACACCAAGGTCAAATCCAGCCACTTATACCGGAATCTTTACTCCCATAAGGGAACTTTTTGCACAGTTACCTGAGGCAAGGGCCAGGGGATATAAGCCTGGGAGATTTAGCTTTAATGTTGCTGGAGGAAGGTGTGAAGCATGTCAGGGCGATGGGATAAAAAAGATAGAGATGCACTTTTTACCTGATGTCTATGTCACATGCGATGTGTGCAATGGACTTAGATACAACAGGGAGACCTTGGAAATTAGATTCAAAGGCATGAATATAGCTGATGTGCTGAAAATGACAGTGGAGACGGCCCATGAATTTTTCAAAAACATAAAAACAATAAGGTCGGGGTTAAAGACGCTTTTGGATGTGGGGATGGGTTACGTAAGGTTAGGCCAGCCTGCTACCACACTTTCAGGGGGTGAAGCTCAAAGGGTGAAATTGGCCAAGGAATTGTCCAAGAGGGATACTGGCGCAACCCTATATCTCTTGGACGAACCCACCACAGGCTTACACTTTGATGACATAAATAAATTATTGGGAGTCCTAAGACACCTTGTGGAACTGGGGAATACAGTAATTGTGATAGAACACAATATGGATGTTATAAAGACCGCTGATTATATAATTGACTTAGGCCCAGAAGGCGGAGATGGAGGAGGCTATATAGTTGCATTGGGGACACCAGAAGAGGTATCCCTTTGCCCGGAAAGCTATACTGGAATGTTCCTTAGAGAGGTATTGCCTCCTAAGGGGTTATCTTAGTTCCCCCTGCCCAGGGCATAGGCAAGCCTTTCAAATCTAACAGATATGTCCCAGTTTTCCACCAAAACACCTTCAGGTGCCCTCAATTGTACTGGGCTAAAGTTCAATATGGCCCTGATTCCTCCCTTTATCAAAAGATCAGCTGCATTTCTTGTGTCCGATTCCTTGGTGGTAATCACGCCTATCTCAACCCCAAGTTCCTTTACTTTTTCTGGTATCATTGAAAAAGGCAATATGCTAAGTCCAGCCAAGGTGTTGCCAATCTTTTCTGGTGAGTTGTCAAAGAGGCAGACAAAAATATATCCCCTGTTCTTAAAGTTTTCGCTCTCCACTAATGCCTTTGCAAGGTTACCTATTCCAACGATACACAGCCGCCAACTCCTATCAGTGGCCAATATCTTTTTTATTGCCTTTAAGAGCTCGGAAACCTCATATCCAACGCCCCTTGTGCCAAAATCTCCAAAATGTGCCAAATCCTTCCTCACTTGAGCTGGATTTACTCCACACATCTTGGCCAGATTTTCCGATGAGACCACCTGCACTTGGGCCTTTTGCAAGGCCTCCAATGGACGTGTATAAAGCGCTAACCTTTCAATGGTAGGGAAAGGAGGTCTTTGGGAATCAGAGCTCATAGTATGCTATTGTGAAAAATAGCACATATCATCAAAAAGGGAGCTTTACGCTCCCCTTTTGATCTTAGTCTTAGAACACCTTGCTTACGATGGTTGCAAAGTCTGGGATCTTGAAGACCATAATGAAGCAAATTACCAAGGCATAAATACACAAGGACTCAATCAAGGCCAGACCAATGATCATGGTGGTCATAATCTTACCACCAGCCTCTGGATTCCTGGCCGTCCCTTGCAATGCTCCGTTGATGGCATTACCCATACCAATGCCTGTACCAAGTGCAGCCACTCCAATCCCAAATCCGCAGGCTATTGCGATGCCAAAGAAGATCCAAAGACCTGCTGCCTGGGCCTGGGGGGAAGCTGCGGCAAAAGACACAGAGCTAAGCCCCAACACCATCAACAAGAACACCAAGCCACCAAAACCCTTTTTCCTCATACCTACCTCCTTTTAAAAAGTTTATTGGCCTTCTCCCCCATGGGAAGATTAGTGTGCCTCCTCCATTGCACCTACAAAATACATGATGGATAGCAGCATAAATACCAGGGCCTGGATAAAGCTCACCAAAAGCCCCAAAAATAGAATGGGTAGAGGTGCAAGATAGAGCCCTGCAAGCATAAAGAGTATGCTTAAAACAGTCTCTTTTCCAAATATGTTTCCAAAAAGTCGGACGCTAAGGGACATCACCCTTGCTAAGTGACCTATTAATTCGATGGGCAGCATAAGGGGTGCAAGCCACCAAACAGGGCCTAAGAAGTGTTTTATATATTTTACACCGTGAAATTTGACTCCTATTATGTGGGTATAAAAGAAAGTGCAAATGGCTAAACTCAAAGTGGTGTTCAGGTTTGCGGTCGGCGAGTTAAACCCCGGCACAAGACCTATCAAGTTACTTACAAGGATATACAGAAATACAGTGGCGATGTAGGGGAAGAAGAATTTCCCTTCATGACCAGCTATATCAACCATAAAATTTTCCAGTTTTTCAATAATGACCTCAAAAAAGTTTTGTCCTTTTTTGGGAAGTAACTGAAGCCCTCGGGCGAACAGTAGGGCTGATAAGATTAAAATAAGCATCACCAGCCAAGAATGAGTCACATGGCTATAATGATGAGCAAACTCTCCATAACCAATTGCTGAAAGTATCTTGTCAATGAAAAATACGGCATGATGTTCCATTCTAATTTGCCTCCCCTGTTTTCTTTAATGGCAAAAAAACCAAGGAAATTATTCCAACCACCAGCGAAGAAAAGCCAATTACCAAAGCTACTGGCTGTATGCCCCATTTAATTAGCATGTAAACCAAAAGGCCCAAAAGTATTAGTCTCATATAAAACTTTCCAATAACAGATAGTTTAGCTTTGCTTATGGCATTTCCCTTTCCGAAGATTCTCACAATGTTATCCTGCATAACATAAAGGTTACCCATTGCCAGTAGTCCACCTATCAAGATCCCTGTAACAAAGTCGGGATTTAAAAAGAACCCCATAGCCAAAGCTATAGACACAAGTGTTAAACTTGTCCTTATATATAGAGCCCTCATTACAAGTGGCCAATCCATTAGCCTTTCTTTGTCCTTTTATACATCACATAAAGATTTCTAAAGGCTGCAACTATACCCATCCCCAACCCTATCAATGATAACCACGGAGAGGTTCCAAATTTTTTATCCAGCAAATACCCTCCGTAGGCACCAATGGCAATGGACAAGGCCATGGCAAGCCCGACAGTACTCAATATCCCCAAGGCTTTAATGGCCTTTTTTATGTTTTCATCCATAGGTAATTAAAACCAAGACCCAGGGCTCATTAACACAAGGAAAACCATCAAGTCAACAATAATCTTTTAACCTCTTTCCAATTTCCTCATGTCCTCCACAAGGCTTCTCACTGCTTGGGCTGATCTATGTAAGGCTTCCAATTCTTCTTGGGTCAGTTTTAATTCTATTATTTCTTCCACACCACCTTTCCCCACTTTAATGGGTACGCCGATGAACAGATCTTTTATTCCGTATTGGCCTTCCAAGTATGCAGCGCATGGAAGGATCTTTTTTCTATCTTTGAGGATGGATTCCACCATCTCAACCGTTGCAGATGCAGGAGCATAAAAGGCACTGCCTGTTTTAAGCAACGAAACTATCTCAGCTCCTCCGTTTCTTGTTCTCTGGATAAGGGCATCCAGCCTTTCTTTTGGGATAAATTCTGTTACAGGGATCCCTGAGACGGTTGAAAATCTGGGCAGCGGAACCATGGTATCTCCATGCCCTCCCAGCACCATTGCCTGAACGCAATCCGCAGAGATATTCAATTCCATGGCAATAAAGGTCCTGAACCTTGCACTGTCCAAAACCCCTGCCATTCCCATTACCCTGTGCTTAGGAAAGCTTCCCTTTTCCAATGCCACATGGCACATGGCATCCAAGGGGTTACTCACAACGATTATTATGGCATCGGGAGAGTAGCGTGCCGCTTCCTTGGCCACATCTCCCACTATCTTCATATTGGTAGCCAACAGGTCATCCCTACTCATGCCTGGTTTTCTGGCAATGCCTGCAGTTATAACCACCACATCCGAGCCCTCTGTGGGAGCATACTCGTTGGTTGTTCCAATGATCTTACAATCATGGCCTTCTATAGGCGCTGCCTGCATAAGGTCCAAGGCCTTGCCCTGTGGCACACCTTCCAACACATCCACCAACACCACATCTGCAAGGCCTTTTTCTGCCACCCTCAAGGCCACTGTAGCCCCCACATTACCTGCGCCGACCACTGTAACCTTTTTGTCCATGCTTTAACCTCCAAAAAGGCTTTTGACGGGGTGCATACCATGTTTCTAATTATCTGTATAGCAAAACATAAAAGATCGGCTCAATTTTTGTGACAAATGTCATTGACAGTGTTTAAGGACTACAAGATCATAGGCATAAATCCATTTGTGAGGTTCCTCCATGGGGTCTTTGAGAAGGTTTAGCTGCTTGATAGTTTTGTTGGGCCTGTTGGGTATCTTTAATTGGGCTATGGCACAAGAAACCCAAATTGCTATTAAACCAGGCTGGAATCTTTTGAGTTCTCCTTATTCCTTCCAGGTTTCCAATGTATTTGAAGATGCCCAAAAGTTTGAAAGTATATGGAAGTGGATTTTTGAAGGGGCACAAGGAGCACAAGGTAATTGGGCTGTTTACCTTCCAGGGCAAGTGGATGGAGGGAAGGCCTATGCAGAGCAAAAAAATTCGCTTTATTGGAAGGGATAGCCCCAGGGGAAGGTTTTTGGGTCAAAAGTTACTCCCTGGTGAACATATCTCTTTCTGGCATACCACCTACCAACACAGATCTTATTTTAAAACCGGGATGGAACTTGGTGGGATTAAAGATACAAAACTCAGTTTCTGTACCTGAAAAGTTTGGAGATGCTTCAAAATTTGAAAGCATTTGGAAGTGGGTCACATCAGAAAGTCCAGCTACATGGGCTGTATATCTCCCAGGGAAAGATACAAAAGCTTATGCAGAATCAAAAAAATTTAAGGAACTGGGCACAATAGAACCAAAGGAAGGTTTTTGGGTAAAGGTAGGTTCTAGTCAAGAAGTACAAGTTTCATTTGTAGAAACCCCACCCCTTGTGGGTAAGGTTGTGGAAGCAGGATCCAAGGGGGATAAAAGTTCTTACATTCCTTTGGCCGGTGTAAAGGTTTCGGTCGACAATAAGGATGTGGGTATCACAGATAGCCAAGGGAAGTTCCAGTATGATGGTAGTTATGGATCGGAAGTTACGATAACCGCATATTTAAAGGGTTACTTTCTCTATGAAAACAAAGTGGACACCTCAAAGGAGATTTACATATTTTTACAAAAACAAGACCCCAATAAAACAGAACTCCAAAGCACAGAACAATCACAGCTGTCTAAAAAAGTTTTATTTCCACAAAAACCAACTCCAAAGATCATAAAATCTTCTAATGAAAAGGCTTCAATGTCTATTATGAACATGAAACTTTTAAAAGACATAACAGTAAGCTTGACCCCTTTTGCAGAGGCAAAGACAATTCCCGGGATAGAAAATATCTCCCAACTTAACATCGGTAAGGACGTAACCGTTATAGCAGGTGCCAAAGTGGATATGGTGGATTCCCTTGGCAACCCAACAAACAACAACCAGGCTGGTTTTGAAGGGATGGTTTCAGTTAAGATCAATAAGATATTAGGTAAATATTCATTGGATCAGATTGAGTCTCTAATTCAAAATAAAAAAGCTGAGCTTAAACTAATAGCAAAAGGGGAAAGTGGTTGGTATCTGGTTGGTGATGGTGACATTTCCACTGAATCAAATAAGAAATGGCTTGTAAATAAAGCCGGAATCAATATGACAAAACTTCATACCTTTATATTTGCATTAGCCACAGAGACTGAAGGGCAAAAAGGCACAATCTCAGGAAAAGTTTTTGATAGTAAGACAAATAAACCCCTTTCCGGAGTATATGTAGGTACAGATAGTGTATATGGAGAGGCAATAACTGACAAAGATGGAAACTATTTCATTTCTATTTCTGCCACTGATATAGAATTCCTTGAAACAAATAAAATAAGCATTATAGGTGTTTATACATGGGAAGAGAATCACTTTTTCTATTATAAGTCAATTAATTTGTCTAATTTGAAATCAGGTATAAAATTAGACATAGCATTAGAACCATTTGAGGAAGTGTTAACAGTAAAAGGTATCGTTAAAGATAATTCCAATAATAATCCAATACCTAATGCATTTGTGCAGCTAAAAGCCGAAACAATCACACAAGCCATAGAATATATTGAAAATGGTGTCTGTGTGGGAAAATCCAATGCAAATTATATATGGAGCATATACGACTTTGATTTTAATGAGATTAAAACCATTTCAAAACCTGGGAAAAATTGTATAGTTAGTGATGATGTGAAAAATATCATTAATCCTAATGAATTTCTTTTGGTGGAACTCACAGTTGCAAATCCCGCAGGATATACTGAAAAGGCTTTCGGGTATATAATGAATTTTGAAAGCTCGATATATTTTGATCTGTCCCCAGATCTCAATAGCATACCTTATTTTGGCTGCTGGACACTTGATGATGGGAGCTATGAATTTTATGGAGTTCAAAAAACATTTTATCCCGTGCTTAAAATATCTGCCTATGCCGATGGTTATAAAAAGATTCCCTTTACACCTCTAAATAAACCAGATTCCAATAATCTTGTGGTTCAAAATATTGCTCTGGATCCCAAACCACCGGCCCAGGCTTTTATTGAAGATTTTGAAGGTTCTTTAAATTGGCAAGCGGAGTTATACGTTAACGACAATAAAGTACAAGGCTCAAATCTTGGATGGCACCAGATTAATCCTGAGCCTGTAAAAATTACGAATCAAAAATTAAAGGAAGCACTTAAAACGCTCACACATGAATGGATAGACGTAGAAGGAACCTTAGGTAATATATACGAAGTTATATGTGCTGATGAATGGTGTGCCTATACCAGTATTGTTAGTTTTATGAGCAATGGGAAACAATTGACGGTGGATGTTGAAATCTATGACTGGGATATAAACGAAAATAATGGTTACGAAATTATATATTCACCCTCTATAGACTACTTCATCTGGTACGATTATGAGAAATACCCAACCTCCAATAGTTTCAGTATGGATCTAAAACCGGGAAGCAAAGTTATGGTATCATTCATGGTAGCAAAGGAGGTTATCCCCGAATTACCACCTGCTATTTCAGGTAATAAAAATATATGGTTTGGATACCTCTCAGGTACAGATAATGAACTAAATGGCACCTACTATGATGATAGCCTCCAAGAAAATGGTAAAACAGTAGGATATCTTATTTCTCCTGTGATTGATCTTACAAATTTCTCTCAGGCAAGATTGGCTCTTGATACTTGGTTTGAGGTTGATATGGGGAATTATGCTTTAATGTACATTGATGTAGCCTTGGCTGATGAAGAGTTCGTAAATTCAGATGAAATGGAAATTGTTTCCATGTACGGAACATTTAAGATGAAGAAGGGTTTGTTTAAACCCCTTGAGCAATTTAACTCTTCAACATCCCCAATCTCTTATGATGAACCTATACCTTATGGTTCATATCTTGAAGAAATGGGCATACCCTCTTGGTTCAACAGGGAGATTAATTTGGATCCCTTTGCCGGACACAAGATAAAGCTTAGGTTTAGGTTTATCACACTGAATAAGCCCAACAATATCTTTAGGGGATGGGGAGTTGACAATATTAAAATTGAAGAAAAAGAGTCTTTCTCAGGATTCAAACTGCTTACAGAAGAATTCGGATACTATTATACCCCTGAGTCAGCATTGGTGGAGGAAGGCAAAAATATATCAGGTAACTACAGCTTATCCTATGAAGCCTACTACGCTACTTTTTATGACTTCCTTAATGATCCATTGAATCCCAAAATTTGGCAGCCTGTGGACTTGGGCACAGAGCAGGTGAACCTTGTCCATACTGGATTTTACGTTCAGTTTGAATTTCATCCTTTGGATTCTAACATAGTATTGGAGGGACAATTTGATGATCAGAGCTATACCTCCCTTTATTTTGGAATCTATGACAAAGAAACTTATGGTTATGACTTTGCTGGATCTGGCTACATGGAAGTATCGCAAGATGGGAGTTTGAGTGGTAATTTTACTGGTTTTGATAAAGTAAATGGTCTGGTTTATAGTGGAAAGATAAAACTTGTACCAATAAAGTAGCGTGTATAAGAACGACAAAGAAAAGAGGTATGCTTAGAGTCAAAAAATTTAAATCTCCTTCAGCATTACGGGAGGCCATCAGAAAGGGAAAGTGGCAAGGCACAACCGCAGGGTGTTGCCCTGGATATGTACAGGCAAATCTTATGGTATTACCCTATAAGCATGCCTTTCATTTTTTGCTGTTCTGCCAAAGGAATCCCAAGCCATGCCCAGTGTTAGAAGTGTTGGAGCCAGGGGAGTGGGAGGCAAAACACCTGGCCCCTGGCTCTGACATAAGAAAAGATCTGCCCAAATACAGGTTGTTTTGGAAGGGTAGGGTAGAAGAGGTCAACGATATATCGCATCTCTGGAGAGATGACCTGGTAAGCTTTCTTATAGGTTGTAGCTTTACCTTTGAATCAGGCCTTTTAAAGGCTGGTATTCCTGTAAGACACATAGAGGAAGGTAAAAACGTACCCATGTACATTACCAATATGCCATGTGAACCTGCAGGACCTTTCCATGGCCCAATGGTGGTAAGTATGAGGCCCGTTCCTCCTAAACTCATTTCCAAAGCAGTTCAAGTTACCTCCAGATTTCCCTCAGTTCATGGAGCTCCAATCCATGTGGGATCACCAGATCTCTTGGGGGTATCCAATCTGGATAAACCAGACTTTGGTGATCCGGTTACTATAAGGGATGGCGAAATCCCTGTATTTTGGGCATGTGGGGTGACTCCACAGGTGGCCTTATTAAACGCAGGGTTGGAGTTTGCAATAACCCATGCCCCTGGTCATATGTTTGTTACAGACATTTTGGACGAGGATCTGGCAGTTTTTTGATTGCCTATTTAAAAATATTTGGCAAACAATTCAATTGTGTTTTAAAAATTACCCATCTTCACGGTTTCCCAAAAAGATCTTTTAAAGGAGGTGCAAGATGAAACAGGCAAGGGCAGTGTTTTGGGTTTGTTTGGCTGTTATGTTTCTGTTTGCAACCTTTAACCTCTATGTACCACCTGTTTTGGCACAGCAAGAGGTCGCCATTGGGGTCATATATCCCCTAACAGGTGGAGCTGCCTCTGCTGGAAGAGAGCTTCAAAACGGAGCATCCTTGGCAGCTGAGATAGCCAACGGTGTGTTTGCAGATCTTGCCATGGACATGGCAAAGCAAGCAGGCATCAAGAGCATGGGTGGTGCTAAGATAAAGCTCATCTTTAAGGATCATGAAGGCAATCCCACTTTAGGGGCTGATCTGGCCAAAAAGCTTATCTTGGATGACAAGGTGGTGGGTATCCTTGGTTGCTATCACAGCGCTGTCACAAAGGCAGTAAGTGCAGTATGCGAACAATACGGTATACCCATGATAAATGATTCTTCCACATCGCCTGCCTTAACCCAACAAGGCTATAAGTGGTTTTGGCGCACAACTCCGCACGACGGGACCTTTACCAAGGATCTATTCGAGTTCCTAAAAGGTCTCAGTGAAGGGAAATCCAAAGGTGTGCCCCCTGTACCCAAGGATGAACTCAAGACCTTGGCAGCAGCTTGTGAAAAGACCGAGTGGGGATCAGCTGCCTCTGCTCTCTTAGAAAAATACGCAAAGGAATACGGATACGATCTTAAGAGAAATATACTCTATACTGCAAAGAGCGCAGACCTCTCCAGTGAGGTGCGCTCACTCCTTGCTGTAAAACCCGATGCACTTCTCTTTGCCTCCTACACCTCCGATGCCATCTTGATGGTAAAGACCTTGAAAGCAGAAAAGGCAAAACCCAAACTCATTTGGGGACAAAATGCCGGTTTTGAAACACCTGAGTTTAGGACAACATTGGGAGAAGACATTGTGGGGATCCTCACAAGAACGGTCTTTTCTCCCAAATTGGGAGAGGTAAAAAAGATATCTGGCCAAGTAAACGAGCTTTACAAGAAAAAGACTGGTTATGATCTAAGCGATGCCTCTGCAAGGGGTTTTACAGGTGTCCAGACCTGGGTTGCAGTGCTTGAAAAGGCAGGCAGCACAAAGCCTGAGGCTATTCAAGCTGCAGCAAATGCTATTAATATCCCAGGAGAGCAATTGGTTGTGCCATGGAAGGGCATTAAATTTTCCACCTCTGGCGAGGAATTAGGCCAGAATATAATGGGTTCTGGCATAATCGGCCAATATCAGAAAAACCAGGCCGGAGAAGTAGTCTTGGAAATAGTCTATCCCTTTGAACTTGCCACATCCAAACTCATCTATCCATTTAAGGGATATTAAGGAATGGAAGGGGGCTTTTGGCCCCCTTTACTTTAATAATACCTTGAGTTTAATGAGTTTAAAAAGATCTATGCCATATGCTTTTGTATTAAGCATCTCCACCATTTATAGGAGGTGAATCCTTGCCCCTGGATGTGCTCGTCTCATCCCTTGTTGCTGGTGTACTCATAGGCACTGTTCTTGCGTTGGTTGCCTTGGGACTCACCATAATCTTTGGGGTCATGGATATTGTGAACTTTGCACACGGTGAGTTTCTTATGGTTGGTATGTACACTGGCCTTTTGGTAGCCCAAGGCGTTGGAATGGAGCCCCTTTTAACCCTTCCTGCTGCCGGAGCCATTGGATTTTTATTGGGTATCGTATGTTACTTTGGATTCGTAAAATTCCTTTTAAGGGGTCCAATGTTGGCACAACTTTTGGGCACCTTTGGCCTTATGCTGTTTTTGAGGAACCTGGCCTTGGTCTTTTTTGGCTCAGAAGATAGGGCCATACATCATGGCATCCTTGTGGGAAAAAGCTTGTCTTTGGGTATGGGTGTTATGATACCTGCCACCAAACTTGCTGCTGCAGTATTGTCAGTCCTTGCCTTTTTATCTGTATGGCTTTTTATCCACAAGACCAAGACAGGTAAGGCTTTGCAGGCAACAGCAGTCAACCCGCAAGGCGCACGTTACGTTGGAATTTCTACGGACAAGATGAACGGTCTTGCATGGGGGATAGGAGGGGCAACGGTCACAATTGCAGGTGCCCTCCTTGTAAACTTCTGGGCAGTAAATCCCTATGTAGGGCTTCTCTTTACCATGCTTGCCTTTACCATAGTGGCCTTGGGTGGGTTCGGTAGCGTTCAAGGGGCCTTTGTGGCAGGCCTAATAGTGGGGCTTATTACAGAACTTCCCGGAATATGGGACTTCTTTTACATCACCTTGGGGTGGAGCTGGATGAGCAAGGTGCCCATGACATCCTTCAAGTACACCTGGGTCTATCTGGCTTACTTCATCATCATGCTCATAAGCCCAAGAGGGTTGTTTGGATGGAAGCGATAAAGAGTGCCTTTACATTTCAAAGGACAGACCTTTGGATCGCAGGGATTTTGGCCTCTTGCCTAATTTTATTTCCTTTGCTTAGTCCATCTTCCTTCGCCATGGCCACGATGATCCAGTTTCTCTTGTTTTCCATTTATGGCATGGGCTGGAATGCAATAGGTGGTTATGGAGGACAAGTAGACCTTGGAAAGGCTCAGTATGTTGGTATTGGTGCTTACACAACCACAATAATGCTTTTAAGATGGGATATTCCATTTTGGGTCTCTATGCCCATTGGTATGGCAATAGCAGTGGGCTGGTCCTTTGTGATTGGCTATCCTCTTTTCAAACTAAAGGGGCATTATTTTGCCATTGCCACCATAGCCACTTCTTTGGTCTTGAAAGACCTATTCGAGGTGTGGGATTTTGTGGGAGCAGCCAGGGGACTTCATATATCTCCTGTGAAATATCCTCCTCCTGATTTTAAAAGGCTGATCTTTAAGGAAGATGTTTATTATTATTATCTTCTCTTGGTTTTCTTCTTCATTGCCATATTGGTGATAAACTGGTTCAGAAACTCTCGAATTGGATACCAGCTTAGGGCTATAAGGGACAATGAGGATTTGGCCAAGTCCCTTGGAATAAACGTACACTGGGCAAAGATAAAGACCTATGCATTGGCAACTGCCTTTGTAAGTGCGATGGGATCATTTCATGCCGTTTACATAAAGAATATAGAGCCAGAGGACACCATGAGTTTGGATATCTCGGTCCTCATCGCTTTGATGGCAATGTTGGGGGGAGCTGGTTCTTTATGGGGTCCGATTATTGGAGCTGCTATACTGATTCCCCTCAAAAGCTATCTAAAGGCCTGGTTAGGTGCAAAGGCAGGTCTTGTTGGGATTGATCTTGTCATATACGCGGTGATTATAATGATAGTCTCCGCTGTGGAACCCAGAGGTATCTGGGGTATGTTCCAAAGGTTAAAAAGGAAGAGAGACTAATGACTCTTTTAACTGTTGAGAATGTTACAAAGGATTTTGGTGGCCTCCGCGCCAATGACCAGATTTCATTTCAGGTGGAAAAAGGTGAGCTTGTGGGCTTAATTGGACCTAATGGAGCAGGCAAGACCACCTTGTTTCACTGCATAACAGGACATCATCGTGTGACTTCAGGAAGGATTTTTTTTGATGGGCAAAATATAACTAATTTAAACCCACACGAAATAGCAAGAAAAGGTCTTGCAAGGACATTTCAAGTGTATGCTGCCACAGGAGATCTTAGTGTACTTGAGTATGTGATGGTAGGTGCCTTTATGAGGAGCAAGTCACCCAAAAAGGCGAGGGAAAAGGCGCTAATGGTTTTAAAAGAACTGGGATTAAAAGATTGGTCCCAAAAAATGGTTTCAGAGATACCTGTGCCTTGCCAAAAATTGGTCACCATGGCAGTTGCTGTTGCCACAGAACCTAAACTCCTTTTGCTGGACGAAGTTGCAGCGGGTTTAAACCCAACTGAAGTGGAGGAGTTAAAAGAGACCATATCCAATCTGAATAAACAAATGGGGATCACCATCATCCTTATAGAACACGTAATGGCCCTTGTGATGCGTCTGAGCCAAAGGGTGATTGTGCTGGACGCAGGAAGAAAAATAGCAGAGGGCCTTCCTGCTGAGGTGGCCCAAGATCCTGTTGTTATAAAGGCTTATCTGGGTGAAAAAATAGGGGAAATGTAGGAGGAGGTTAGTCTTTGGGTTTAAAGGCCCTTGAAACAATAGGAGTTGAGATAAGATATAGGGGGCTACCTGTTGTGCAGGATGTGTCCCTATGTGTGCTGAAAAATAGCTTGGTCACTGTCTTGGGAGCCAACGGTGCAGGTAAGTCTTCTCTTTTAAGAGGAATTATGGGTGCTCAGCGGGTATCAAAGGGAAAGGTTTTGTTTGAGGATAAGGAAATCCAGGATATGGCCACCGAAGAGATAGTGAGGCTTGGTCTGGTCTATGTGCCAGAAGGTAGAATGCTATTTGGGCCACTTTCTGTGGAGGATAATCTGGTGCTTGGTGCGTATCTCCTAAAGGACGAAAGTCTTGTCTCCAGAAACCTCCAATACGTTTACAACTTATTTCCAAGGCTCAAAGAAAGGCGTCTTCAAACCGCTTCAACCCTCTCTGGAGGGGAACAGCAGATGCTTGCCATTGGAAGGGGGCTTATGGCAAACCCTAAGGTTTTGATGCTTGATGAACCATCTTTAGGCCTTGCACCACTTTTGGTTACTGAGCTTTTGGGTACTGTCAAGACCTTGAAAGGATTGGGCATGACCATTGTCTTGGTGGAACAAAACGTAAAAGAGGCCTTGGAGATGGCAGATTACGGATATGTGCTCCAGGCAGGCAGATTGGTGCTTCAAGGCACAAAAGAAGAACTTCTTTCCTCGGACATGGTGAAAGAGGCCTATCTGGGTCTATGAGAAGGAGCATTAAGGATTTCCCTTAACACATTGAGTTTTCTCCAGGTTTCCCTGTATATGGTGTGAGCTTCGGAAAGCTCAATCTTTTTAAACCTCAATTCATCCCCGGGCCTTGCCTGGGAAACCTTACAAACATCTTCCCATATGATGGTGGCTATCTTGGAATATCCTCCCACGGTCTGTTCCACCAATAGTATGATGGGTTTCCCGTCGGGCGGAATCTGCACAGAACCCGGCATGCTGGGTTCTGAGATAATGCTTTGGGGTGCATTGTAATCTTTCGGGATCAAAGGCCCCTCAAGCCTATAACCCATTCTATCTGCCTTTGGAGTAACCTTGAAGGTGGAGGAATAAAAGAGCCCAATACTGTTTTTAAAGTGGTTGTCCTGGGGTCCGGGAATGGCCCTCAATATTAGCTCTGGGGCAAAATCCGGCACAATGTAAGCCGTTAGGTTCACTTTTTTTGGTTTTGCCCAGTCTTTGGCATTTTGCCTGGTCTTGAGTATATCGCCCTTTATTAAGGGCCTGCCCTGGATACCTCCCAGTTTTGCCTGTACATACGTGGAATAGCTTCCCATAACCCTTGGAACGCTTATACCCCCTCTCACCGCCACGTAAATCCTTAGGCCCCTTAAGACCTTTTTTATCCACAAGATATCACCCGCCTTGAGTCTTATGGGATTTTGGTCTTCGATTTCTCGACCGTTTAAGGTCATGTGCACCTTTGCACCTGTTACAGCAACCCAAACATCCTCCAAGGCCTCAAGCTTTGGCCCCAGAAATGTTGCCTCCAATAAAGCCTCTCCGGCCCAATTTCCAACCAACCAGTTGGCCAGCATGGCAGAGATCTGATCCAAGGCACCGGATACAGGAACGCCATAGATCTGGTAGCCTATACGACCCAGGTCCTGAACTGTAGTCATAGGTCCTGGATCTATTATTTTAAGAACTGGAATCTCCATATTCCTTTCCATGTATCTCTTGAAATTCCTCCAAAGAGATAGGTCTAAACCTTATAAAATCACCTGGAGCATAAAGGAAAGGCTCTTTTCTTTCAGGAGAAAAGAGTTTAAGCGGGGTTCTTCCTATTAGATTCCATCCTCCTGGACTTGTGATGGGATAGATACCAGTTTGGTTTCCAGCTATTCCAACGCTTCCTGCTGGCACCTGAAGCCTTGGAGTGGAAAGCCTTGGAGTAGCCAATAACTCTGGAAGCACACCCAAGAAAGGAAAACCAGGAGTAAAGCCCATCATGTATATCTGGTACAAAGGTTGGCTGTGTAGCTTAATTACTTCTTCAATCGTCAGGTTGTGGCTCTGTGCAACAATTTCTATATCTGGACCGAACTCGCCTCCATAACATACTGGGATTTCAATCAATTTGGGTTCTGGAAGGGTAATTTCCTGTTTTTTAGAGGCCAGCTTCCTGATAATTACACACAGTTCCCTTACCTCTATCTTTATGGGATCATAGTATACAAGGATAGATCTGTAGGTTGGGATAGTTTCAACAACACCTTGAATATTAGATCTTAGGATGAGGAGATTTAAAATTCTAACAGTTTTGTTTATCTGAGGATCTATCTCATCACCCAACTCCACCAATAGGCCTCTATCTCCTGCAATCCTAAAAATAGGTTCCTCATATAGACCCATGATCCTTAACCTTTCAGCACCTCTTTCATGTTTTTTATTGAAACTCCGTGCTGTTCCAGTGTCTTTCTAATTCCCTTTACTGCTTCCAAGGCCTGAGGGTTATCTCCGTGTACACACAAGGTGTGTACTTCTATGTCAATCACCGCCCCATCTATTGCCATAACTTTTTTCTCCTGAGCCATCCTAAGTGCCCTTTCTGCCACCAATGAAGGCTCATGGATAACAGCTCCTGGCATATTCCTTGGAGCCAAATTCCCTTCCCGGGTATAAGCCCTATCTGGAAAGGCCTCGCAAGCCACTTTAAGCCCCAGCTCTTCTGCGATTTTGCGCGCCTTCTTTCCTTTTTCTCCTGCCAAGGCAACAAATATGAGGTTTTTGTCCATTGCTGCAACAGCTTCTGCCACTGCCCTTGCTAAGGCCTCGTCTTCCACCAATCTAAGATATAGTGCTCCGTGGGGTTTAACATGGCTCAGTGGGATTCCATGGGCCTTGCAAAAGGCCCAAAGTGCTCCCACTTGGTAGATCACATAGTTTTTGATCTCATTTGGAGAGCAATCCATGAATCGCCTTCCGAATCCCATAAGATCTGGGTATCCTGGGTGTGCACCCACTGCCACGTCGTTTTCCTTTGCAAAAAGTACGGTTCGCTCCATAACCATAGGGTCCCCTGCGTGCCAACCGCATGCAACATTGGCAGAGCTGATGTATTTCATGACCTCTTGGTCCATGCCCAACTGATATGTCCCAAAACTTTCTCCCATATCACAGTTTATGTCTATCTCCATTATTCCACCTCCTTCTTTAGTGCCTTCCACTAAAAAATGTGTTCAATTATCCATACCACAAACTGAGGTGCACTGTGAACAGTGCCTTGGGTTGATATTAGTTTGAATAAGTATTCGGGTTTAATATCACTTTCATTCTTTATCTCAATTGAGTCCTCTGAATAATTCCACCGATATCCATGCGTTTATTTCTGGGAATTTTAAGTAATTTTGTGGCATAAGCAAGAAAATTTGGTTCAACGTAAAGGAAGTTTAAATGGAGGTAAAGCTTATGAGGCTGTCATTTTTTGATTATGAGTTAGAGCGTCATGGAGGAAGGAGAAGCATGCTTTTTTTAAGGGAGATGCACAAGCTTATTCCCTGGAAAGAGATTGAGAGATTGCTGATTGAGAGGGGCATTTATAAACCAAACAAGGAAAAGCAAGGGCGGAGATCCATTCCTGCATCAACGCTAATAGGCGCATTATTTTTGCAAAGCTTGTATGGATTAAGTCATCCCATGACAGAAGAGCTTATTCATGATCGTATTCCTTTTAGAAAATTCTTGAATATTACTGAGGAGGAAACGATAGCGGATGAGACGACAATCTGTAAGTTCCGTAATGCCCTTATAGGTGAAGGGCTTTTAGAAGTAATATTCAATCTTGTGAAAGAACGGATGAAAGAAAGGGGTATGATTCTCAGCAAGGGAACTTTGGTGGATGCCACACTGATTCATGCTCCCGAACCCAAAATCAAAAAAGACGGGAATGGAAATGTCCTTAAGGAGGCTTCGGATCCGGATGCCTCTTATACTTCTAAAAAGGGGATAAAATATCACGGCTATCAGATACACATAGGCACAGATAGAGCAGGTATCATCAAGGATATTAAAACTACCACGGCTAAGGTTCATGATTTTAAGGTGACAGATGATTTGACCAAAGACGAGACCAAGGCAATATTTGCCGATAGTGCATATATGTCAAAAGAGCGCAAAAGGATACTGAGAGATAAAGGTATTTTTGCAGGAATCATAGAGCGAAGGGTTAGGGGACAAAAGGAGCTAAGACCGAAACAGAGGATCCATAACAAAATCTTTTATAAAATCAGAGGCATTGTGTGCCATTTGCATTCATAAAGAGGCTATTAAATTATACTCGTACCAAATATATAGGACTCCACAAGAATACCCAATATTATTACTTAATAGCTGCAGCATATAATCTCAGGCGAATGCCAGCATTAATGCAAGTTGAAGGATAGGAAACGGTAATAGAACCACAAAATTTTCCACTCTTCAACACTCCTCAGGAGAAAAACCTAAAAATTGATCCCTTTTTCCATTAGGACTATAAAAATTGAGTCGTTTAGAGGGTTCAATCCTTATTTTTCCCCGGTCCCATTTAAAAATTTTTTAAATTAAAAAAAATTAACGATTAAGTTTTATTATTACCACCTGAAACTATTTCATCAGCAATGAGCTCTGCCTGTTTTAGTACCGTTTCAGTGGCAAGTGCCTGCATATCTGGTGGATAGCCATATTCTCTTAGCGTCCTTTTTACGATTCTTTTTAGATGTGCTCTTGCGCTCTCTCGTATTGTCCAATCAATAGATGTGTTCTTTCTCACCCTATCATAAAGCACCATCGCAAGTTCTTTTAACTTATCCTTCCCCATAAGTTCTCTTGCACTTTGATTATCTGCAACTGCGGTATAAAAGGCATATTCAAAATCAGTTAACCCCATCTCTTGCGGCTCTTTATCCGATTCTTTTATATTTTTGGCAAGTCCTATTAATTCTTCAATAACTTCTGCAGCGGTTAAAATTTTATTGTTATATTTTCTAATTAATTCTTCCAAAGACTCCATAAAGGATTTACTTTTGACCAAATTTATCCTTATTCTTCCCTTTATTTCATCATTTAAAAGTTTCTTTAGGGTTTCTATCGCAATATTTTTATGTTTCATTCTTTTTATTTCTTCGAGAAATTCATCGGAAAGTATTGAAATATCAGGTTTCTTTGTTCCCGCGGCATCAAACACATCGATGACACCATCGGACACAATAGCCTTATCAATAATCTGCTTAATGGCAGTTTCTAAATCTTTGGTATTATTTCTCGTGCCGCTTCGTTCAAACTTGACAATCCGCGCCTTTACTGCCTGGAAAAAAGCAACCTCTTCCTTAATTTCCAATGCCTTTTGATGGGGAATGGCCATTGCAAAGGCTTTAGAAAGAGCAGTAACTGCATCAATATATCGTTTTTTACCGTCTTCAAGAACCAATATAAAATCTTCGGCTTCTAAAATGATGGAAAGTTTATCCTGAATCGAAGCGTCAAAATACCTTTGATAATCAAAACCAAAATACATTCCCTTTACTACTTCATATTTTTCCATCATGATATTTACTGCTTCTTCCTGCAATTTTGCAGGTTCGCCTTTACCGCCACTTTCCGCATAGAAAGAAAGAGCTTCTTTTAGATCCGATGCAATGCCAAGATAATCAACAATCAACCCTCCTGTTTTATCTTTGTAAACCCTGTTTACTCTTGCAATGGCCTGCATAAGGGTATGACCTTTCATTGGTTTATCAATATACATGGTGTGTAGACAGGGAACGTCAAATCCAGTAAGCCACATATCAACCACAATTACCAATTTTAATTCATCCTCTGGATCTTTGAATCTATCGGCAAGTGTGCGTCTTTGGTCTTTTGTGAGATAAAATTGGGCAAAATCCGGTTCATCAGATGAAGACACAGTCATTACAAGCTTTATAAAGCCTTTTTTCAGTTCATCACTGTGCCAATTGGGTCTCAATTTTATGATTTCATGATATAACTTGACGGCTACTTTTCTTGTCATGGCAACTATCATTCCTTTGCCGTCTATTATCTCCAGTCGTTGTTCAAAATGATTAACTATGTCTTGCGCAATTTGCTTTATTCTTTCACTTCCGCCAATCAAATCTTCCAATCTTGCCCATTTTTTCTTTGTTTTTTCAACTTCCGATAAACCTTCTTCCTCAAGTTCTTTCTCAAAATCTTCTATAAGTTCTTTACCTTCATCTGAAAGTTCTATTTTCACCAGTCGACTTTCATAATAAATTGGAACGGTAACCCCATCTTCTACTGCTCTGGATATATCGTAAATATCAATATAGTTTCCGAATACGGCTGGCGTGTTTTTATCTGTTTTTTCAATAGGGGTTCCGGTAAAGGCAATAAATGTTGCGTTAGGAAGAGCATCTCGTAAATATTTTGCAAACCCGTATCTTATATCACCAGTTTCTTTATCCACTTTTGCCTTAAAACCGTATTGGGTTCTGTGGGCTTCATCAACAATGACTATGATATTATTTCTTTCTGATAGAGTTTCATAACTATTCCCATCATCAGGCCAGAATTTATGAATGGTGCTAAAGACAATACCGCCGGCATCCACTTTCAAAAGCTCTCTAAGGTGTTCTCTGCTTTCTGCTAGTACTGGTTCTTGTCGTAAAATCTGTGTAGATGCGGCAAAAGTATCAAATAATTGGTCATCGAGATCGTTTCGGTCGGTGATAACAACAATAGTTGGATTTGCAAGTATTTGAATAATTTTAGCTGAATAAAAAACCATAGATAATGACTTGCCCGAACCTTGTGTGTGCCATATAACACCTGATTTTCTATCACCTTCTGGTTGGGTCTTTACATCTGGCAAACCATACAAAGAAGGAGATTCTTTTACTAAAAACTGAACTTTATTTTTTCCTATTGCTCTGATAGTTGATTCAACAGCTTTGTTTACAGCATAATATTGATGATAGGCGGCAATTTTTTTGGTTAATTTTACAATGGTTTGCCCTGATTCATCTTCTGTTTTTGACTTATCAAAGACAATAAAAAATCTTAAAAAATCAAGGAAGGTTTCTTTATTAAAAAGACCTTTTATAAGAACTTCAAGCTGATTGATAAGATGGGAGGCATCCTTGCTGCCATCAATCGATTTCCATGCTGTAAATCTGTCGTAGCCTGATGATAAACTGCCTATTTTTGCCTCAAGTCCATCAGAAATAACTATAATTTCGTTATAGCTAAATAGTGAGGGTATGGTTTGCTTATAGGTTTGAATTTGATTGTATGCTGATTGTATAGTGACTTGTTCGTCTGCTGGATTTTTCAGTTCAAATACAACAAGAGGTATTCCATTAATAAAAAGCACAATATCTGGACGTTTGTTGATGTTGTTTTCGATAACGGTAAACTGATTGATGGCATGAAAGTCGTTGTTTTCTGGATTTTCAAAATCAATTATTTTGACTATATCTCCTTTTTCTTCGCCATTTTTTCTGTAGGTTACCCGTATTCCCTCTGTAAGCATTCTGTGAAACGCTTCGTTGTTTGCCATTAGGTTAGGAAATTGGTTTGGGATATGATAAATTGTTTTGATGGCATCTTGTATGGCATCGTGGGGAATATGCAGGTTTATAAGCTTTAATCTTGTTTCCAGTATATCGAATAAGAGAACATCTTCAAAAGATTTACGATTGGCAACGGCATAATTATGATTTCCTGCATCTGGGGCAATATCAGGTCCAAAAACATACTCCCAGCCAAGGGACTCCAGAAGTTCGAGAGCGAAAGTTTCGATGGAGGATTCGTTAATTTTTTTGTTCATAATATTTATCAATTTCCCATTTTAATGGGTTGTTAATGATATATTCTGATATCGTATTAAACGATTTTTCGTCTCTGATAATGTGTTCATAATAATTGCGTTGCCATGAAAAATTGGGGTTTATTATTCTGGCACGTTTTGTAACAGCAGATTTAAATCCACGTATAATTGATGATAAATTTTTTGATTGGGGACCAAATTTATTTGTATTATTTGTAGAGACGCAATGCATTGCGTCTCTACAATTATAAAATTCATTATTCATTGTTCATTATCCTTATTTCTCCGCTCATTAATTTCGGCAACAACGCATCCCGCATCTGATCTAATGAGCGGATTTGGCGTTTATTGATAAGTATTTTTTCAAATATAGGTGAAATTAATTTGTTGAATTCTTTTATATAATCTTCAGGTGGAAAGTTAAAACTTAAATAATCTATACTTGAACTTGCATGTAAAATTACTGTCCCAGTTGCATGAGAGTTAATTAATTCTTGAATATCTTTGGATTTAAAAATAAGATACTTTAACCCTAAATTATCGTATGTCGGATTTTCTGAGTAAATCTTCCTTATACCAGATGAATACGCACCCTCTATACCAAATATAACTCTACCAACTGTCCCATCAAATGAAACTAATAAATCATCTTCTTTACATGTCTTTACTGCTAATCTTTTATCTATGAAAACTTCACCATTTGGATTTAACATATCACCTACTCTTATGAATCTTACAGTATTAGTTCCTTTTTCTTCTATATAATTTTTACTTCCAGGTTCAAATCCTTTTTCAAAAATATAAATATCTTTTAAAAACTTTTCCTCCCAATCATCCTTGGCATCTTCGATAAACCACTTTCTAAACAGTGTTTCTGCTATTTTTTCGAGGGTTTGGTTTTGGCGGTGGAGCAGGTCTATTTTGTCGTCCAGCGACGAAAGCACATAGGCAATGGCTTTTTGCTCTGGGGGAGGGGGGAGGAGGATTTCCAGGTTTTCAAATGTAGATTTTGTAATTGTATCAAAAACTGCACCATAGGATGCTTGCTTTAATTCGCTTAATTTGTATTTTAACAAATAATAAACAAAATCGTTAAATGTAATATTATCTTTTGCATTTATTCCATAATTTGATTGGTTGAAAGCCATATCTTTTTCAAGCACTGCAATAGCTCCAACTGTTCCTCTTGCGGAAATAATAATCTGTCCTTTTTTTAAAATTTTAGTACTGCTTTTTTCTAAACCTAATTGTGTAATCTTTTGTTCTGCATGTCTAACATATTTTCTACCTGTATTAAAATCAGCTACTGTTAACCAATCAATATTTCCGTTCCAAAAATCTGGATTATTTTTTGATGGAGTTCCGCCACCAATTATTTCTGCAATATCAATGAATTTATATAATTTCCATCCTTTTGGTTTTGTTTTATCATTATTATTTCCATCCATACCAAACTCCATTATTCATTATTCACTGTTCATTATTCACTGTTAATTGTTCATTGTTCATAGTTTTCCTCCACTTTTTACCAAAACATAAAAAGCCAATCCCCGTTTGGTTAATTTAAACTTTTGTTTTGGGCTATTGGGTTTATCTTTAACGGTCCATTCTATCAATCTGTGCTTGTGTAATTTGGTTAAAACTTCGTTCAATCTACCAGAAATGGCTTTTTGCCCTAATTCATTGGAAATTTCTTTTCTCGATTTTGGAGCATTCAACAATTTTGATATAACAAACGTAAATAATGACACCTGCTCCAACTCTTGCTGTAACTCTTGCTCCAACTCTTGCCGTATCTCTTGCTTTTCTTTTTCAGTTCCCTGATTTAGCCAATATTGCAACTCTGGCTGTAACTCTTGCTTTAAGTCACCGGTTTTTAAACCAATGTTTTTTGTTGATTCAGCACTATCTTTACAAAAACAGTTTGTTCTGCTTCAGCCGTTATTTTCTTGAAACTTACCCTAAAGGCAAAGCCCGGCTCGCTCCATTCCATTTTTATTTCAGGATATTTTTTTAATTCTTCAGCAATAAGCCGTAAGCCATTTCCCCATTGTTCTATAATCCCAAGTCTTTTAAAAACAGGAGCAAGAGTTTTGTTTCTTATATCAGATTGCCCCGCTTCCATATCATTAAAATCAATTGTTGGCATGAGTTTACCCTGACTTGTTATTTCTATTTTGTCATCAAACACGGCTATTTTTATATCTTGTCCTTTTAACGAATAATCCCTATGAATAACGGCATTTCTCATTACTTCTGGTTGTTTTATGATTTCATCAATTTTCATTGTTTCCCTCTAAGTTTGATAATTCTATCTTTCCCAGATTTTCCAAAATAAGTTTATTCAGCCGTTCCTCTTCTTTTAGCTGTTCCATAATCTCAGCCTTCAGTTGTGTAAACCGTTTCTCAAAATCAAAATCATCTTCTTCATCAAGCAGGCCAACATAGCGGCCTGGAGTAAGCACATAGTCCAAGGCTCTAACCTCATCAAGAGTAGCCGATTTGCAAAAGCCCTTTATGTCTTCGTATTTACCTTGTGGTTTTGCCCACTCATGGTAGGTTTGAGCAATCTTCTTAATATCTTGTTCGGTTAAAACCCTTGTTCTTCTGTTTATCAATGTTCCCATGTCGCGAGCATCAATAAAGAGAATTTGTCCTTTTCTGTGATCTTTTTTATTGCGTTTTAAGAACCAAAGAGAAGCAGGTATTTGTGTATTCAAAAAGAGTTTTGAAGGCAAATTAACAATACAATCGACCAGATCGGCTTCTATGATGTTTTTTCGTATCTCGTATTCTGCGGTTTATTTTGTTGTTAGAGCACCTTTTGCCAAGACGAAGCCTGCTTTACCTTGTGGTGAAAGATGATAGATAAAATGCTGAATCCATGCATAATTTGCGTTTCCTTCTGGCGGCACACCATATTTCCAGCGGACATCTTTACGGAGTAAGGCTCCGCTCCAATCACTGTCATTAAAGGGTGGATTGGCAATAACATAATCGGCTTTCAAATCCTTGTGAGCATCATTCAAAAACGAACCTTCGGGATTCCATTTAACTTGTGTTGAATCAATCCCTCTAATTGCAAGATTCATTTTGCAAAGTCTCCATGTTGTCTGGTTGCTTTCTTGTCCATATATAGAAATATCATTTATTCTTCCCTGGTGAGCCAAAACAAATTTTTCCGATTGAACAAACATTCCGCCAGAGCCGCAGCAAGGGTCAAAAACCATGCCTCTGTATGGTTCAAGCATTTCAACCAAAAGTTCGACAACGCTTCTTGGTGTGTAGAATTGCCCACCCTTTTTTCCTTCGGCTAAAGCAAACTGACCTAAAAAATACTCAAACACATGTCCCAATATATCGGCGCTTCTTTCCTTTGCCTGGTCAAAAGCAATATTGCTAAAAAGATCAATCAACCCGCCTAGACTGATGGAATCAATATTCCTTCTTGCATAAACCTTTGGCAATACACCTTTTAGCGACGGGTTTTCTTTTTCGATTGCCTCCATTGCTTCATCAAGTATTTTCCCTATCTCGGGTTTTTTGGCATTATCTTTTAAATATTTCCATCTTGCTTTTTCTGGAACAAAAAAGACATTTTCTGCTCTGTATTCATCAATATCTTCTGGATCGGCATTTTTATATTCTCCCTCGCCTTTTTTAAGTTTTTCGTATAAATTTTCAAAGGCATCGGAGATATACCGAAGGAAAATAAGCCCCAGTACGACATGCTTATATTCTGCCGCATCGATATTTTTTCTCAATTTATCTGCGGCTTTCCATAGTTGTTGTTCAAAAGATTCTATATTATTAGTATTGTTTTTTGCCATAATAAAATCTCCATAATCATATCTTTTATCTTAGAACAATAATTTGATTTTATCCTCATCAAATTAATATATCACATTTTCCCTCAAGCTTAGCACCGATAAATACATCCTGTAATACTTGATAAAATTTTTGTTCTTTGGGCATTTTTGTTCCTTTTTATCAATAAAAAATTTTTCCCTTAAAATTTTCCAATCTAAAAATACATAATACAACATATCTATCCAATTAATAATGAACTTAATGAATTGTTGAAATTCCCTTTTTGTTTGCCTGCCAAGATTATTTCTATCGACAAGGAATAGGATTCTTTTTGCATTGGAAAATTTGATGAGTCTATAGCATAAATTCACAGACATAAAAGTTTTACCACTTCCTGTTGCCATTTGAACCAGAGCACGTGGTTTATTGGCGGCAAAAGATTTTTCTAAATTCTTAATTACCTCGATTTGACATTCTCTTAATCCATCTGTAATAAGCTTTGGCATAATGCGCAATCGTTGCCTTAGTGTGTCATTTTGCGATAACCACTCTGCAAGGGTTTCTGGTTTATGAAAGGCAAAGACCCTTCGTGAACGAGGGAATGGATCCCGAATATCTCGGAAAAAGGTTTCAGCGCCTGTGCTTTCATAAGCAATGGGAAGTGGTTCTTGTACTTTAGGAAGATCTAGGCTTACGCCATAAATATATGCCTGTGACTGTTCAGCAACTCCGCTTAAAGTTGTTCCCTGTGGTTTCGCCTCTACAACGCCTGCCGCTTTTCTACCCACAAACAGAAAATAATCTGCCGTACCATTTTCCAGCGGGAACTCTTTTACTGCTACGCCCAAAGAAGCTCTGAGATTTATCTTCTTTAAGTCTTGAACTTTCCAGCCTGCAAGTTCAAGCAGTCTATCAATTGTTTGCTTTGCTTGCTCTTCTGGTTTCATATTAAAGAAGAAAAATTTCTTCTTATGTTTCCATATGTTGTCTCTTTAGATTTTGTTTTATACTATATACTGAATGTGATCAAGAAATATCCATGAAATTACTATGGGGTAATTACTGATGTCCTGAAGTATCAGATATACAGCAACCTCAAGACCGCATGGGAAGGCAGTTTGTTGGGCAAAGAAGGGCAGAAGGTTATCCAGAGCTATGTTTACCTCTCAGTGAGATTCGCCACTTTCCAATTGGATCATTTGGAGAGGCCTTATT
>Ga0197142_1000442_pt1 | contig 38128 bp, 26 predicted proteins | sample GBS60_MetaG_FD_148614 | JGI IMG/M metagenome (GOLD analysis project Ga0197142, IMG submission 148614) | Sediment microbial communities from Great Boiling Springs, Gerlach, Nevada, United States - GBS 60_MetaG | ecosystem: Environmental > Aquatic > Thermal springs > Hot (42-90C) > Sediment...
CTGGATTTCGTTATATGGGACGAAGGCGATTTTTTCTCCATCGAAGGCTCCCAGATAAGTTGGGGGAATAAATTTGTCGAAAGTTCTCTCTTTACCTATCGTTAGTACAAGTTGAGCAATAGATTTAAAAATATCCGAGGAGCCTTTTTTTGCTTCTGCCCAAAGCAGAGATTGAAGTTCGGCTGTATCTTTATTTGAACTTGGGGCAGAGACACAAAAGTCAACATTTCCTATTATCCTTGTGCAGTCGAATTTACCAAAGTAGTCTTTTGCAACCTTTTGCTTAAGTTCTTCTTCTCGACAGTTATTGTATTTCATTTTAAATTAATTATACATTTAAAATATAATAGCTTTTTCAAAAATTCAACACACTTTTGAATAAGTTTTGACGCTTTTTCAAAAATTTTAAAGAGAAAAATATAGTTTTCGCACGCTACAAGTTTTTACAACTCCTTTTTGTTCTTATTGATAAATGGTGTAATCAAGTCGATAGGGATTGGGAAAATGGTTGTAGAATTCTTCTCGGTTGCAATATCAGCAAGAGTTTGAAGGTAACGAAGTTGTAACGCCACTGGGAATTCCTGTATCATCATAGCCGCTTCTTTGAGTTTCTGGGCTGCTTGGTATTCCCCATCTGCATTAATAATCTTTGAACGGCGTTCTCGTTCGGCTTCGGCTTGGCGAGCCATTGCCCTTTGCATTTCAATAGGCAAATCTACTTGTTTAATTTCGACAGCAGAAACTTTAATACCCCAAGGTTCTGTGTGGTCGTCGATAATTGCTTGCAGACGCTTGTTGATTGCTTCTCGTTCGGCAAGTATTTCGTCCAAATCGGACTGACCCAAAATGCTTCGCAAAGTGGTTTGTGCAATTTGGCTTGTTGCAAAATAGTAGTTTTCGACCTCGATTATTGCTCTACCGGCGTCTATCACTCGAAAGTATACAACTGCACTGACTTTTATCGAGACGTTATCTTTGGTTATTACATCCTGAGGAGGCACATCCAGCGTGACAGTGCGAAGGCTCACTCGAACCATTTTATCGATAAAAGGAATTAGTATTATCAATCCTGGACCTTTGGAAGCAATGTAACGGCCAAGCCGAAAAACAACAGCCCTTTCATATTCATTTAAAATCTTTATCGATGACAAAAGAACGAATATGAAAAAGAGAACGATTACTAAAAGTTCAACAGCCATTGAAACACCTCATTTTGGTTTAACAAACAAAGTGAATGAATTTGCTTTTTCAACTATTACAGTGGTATCTTTTGAGATGATTTGGTCAGAAATTGCATTCCAAATCTCGCCTTTGACGAGGATTTTGCCCTTTCTGTCTGGATAAATATCCTCGATAACTCTTCCTTCGAGCCCAACGAGAGATTCAAAACCCAATGACTTTCTTCGGAATTGAGCTTTCACCCCAAGTGTAATAATAAATGTAAAGAAAATGAATGTAACAACGATTGCTGTTATAATCAGACTTAATGAAATTTTCATAAACTCTCCTGGAGCATCAATTAACATTAAGGAGCCAATGAAAAGCGAAATTAGACCTCCTATTGTCAGTAGTCCATAACTTGCAATTTTTATTTCGAGAAGGAATAATATTATAGCGAGGATAATTAAAGCAAGTCCTGCATAGTTTACAGGTAACATTTGAAGAGAATATGCAGCTAAGATCAAAGATAAAGCCCCGACAACTCCCGGGAAAATGCTTCCAGGATTATATAATTCGAAAAGAATTCCGTAGATTCCAATAAGAAGTAAAATGTAGGCAATGTTGGGATTGGTAATTAAATCCAAAAATTTATCTCTAAAGGTGGGTTCATATTCGATTACTTTTGCATTGCGTGTTGATAGGGTAACTTTTCCCTTGGCCGTTGTAATTTCACGAGAATGAATGCCAGAAAGCAAAGAATCAATATCTGTCGCGATAAGGTCAATTACACCGTTTTCCAGAGCCTCTTGCTCTGTTGATGATATACTTTCGCGAACAGCTTTCTCCGACCAGTCAACATTCCTATTCCTTTGTTGTGCAATTGAGCGAATAAAGGCGGTGGCATCATTTAGGATCTTCTCGAGCATAGTGGAGTCAACACTCCCTTGTAATCCCACAGGGTGTGCAGCTCCAATGTTAGTTCCAGGAGCCATTACAGCGATGTGTGCAGAAAGTGTTATAAAAACCCCTGCCGATGCAGCGCGGGCACCCCTTGGGGAAACGTAAACTATAATTGGGACATTAGAGTTCAAAATATTTTGCACAATTTCCCTAGTGGATTCTAAAAGTCCGCCGGGAGTATTAAGCTGGATTATCAGTCCTCCCAAAGAGGTACTTTCTGCCCATTTGATTGCCTTTTCTATTCGGGAACTGCTCGACGGGGTTATCGCGGAGTTAATTTTTACCAAGCCAAAATCACTCGAATATGCGAAAGAAAAGGCAATAATAATGTATATGGCTACTAATTTGACGGAAATTCCCATAACTTTTAAATTAATTAGCAAATATAATGAAAACTTATAAAAAAAATTGCAAATTATTAAATCAGTCAACTATAATGGTTTTGGTTTTTGAAATATGTCCTTCGAGAATCTGGATAATGTAGATGCCTGAAGGCAAAGTAAACGGAAGAACCACAAAGTCCTGGTATGCTTTGCCATTTGGATAAATTGGGGTTGAATAGAGCCTTTGACCCAAGAGGTTGTAAACATTAAAATTAAGCAGGGTAGAATTAGGATTATTCAGTTTGAAATCGACAAAGAAGCTATATTTTCCGGGTAGCAGAAAAATTTTCAAACCTTCGGATTCGTTCGTGAAAGATTCCTTGGCAGAAAGAGGATAATCGAGCGCAAAAAGTCCTGCTTCGGTAGCCATAAGTAAAATTTCCCGGCCATTATTTTCGTAATAGTAAGCCCGCCAGACGTTAGCTCGTGGCCCAGCACCACCAGTTCTTGCGCTCCAGTTTTTACCTAAATCTGTTGACTGAAGAATTACTGCATATTGTCCAACAAAATAAACTGTATCGCCAGTAATACCTATTGAATTGAGTTTTCTATATGATACATTTTGTTTGATATTCCAAGTAGCCCCACCATCCGTGGTTTGAAGGTGGTAGAATTTGTTGGTTACGACAAAACCAACTGAATCATTAGCGAAAGCGATGTCATTGAATTTATACAATTCATCGGAGTATTTTAATTCCAAAGAAGCAAAGTCGGTTGTACGATAAATTTTTCCATTTGATGTGGTAAAGTAAATTGAGTTATCGGGTTTAAAGGCTAATCCGGTGATGTTTTCATTGGTATTAATGGAGACTTTAGACCAAGTTTGCCCAGAGTCTGGTGAAATCAAAATAGTTCCGTTCGTTCCATATGCATAAAGTGAACCGTTATTGAATTTCAGTCCATTGAAGTCACAAGGGTAGTCTATGTCAAGAGAAATCCAGCTTTTGCCTGCGTCGGTGGAACGCAAGATTGTGCTTCTTTCACCAACAACAACCCCAATAGTCGTATCCAAAAAAACAACAGATTTGAGATTGTTTTGAGTTGGAACGTTGATTTTGAACCATCTAAAGCCACCATTATAAGTTCTTTGAAGATATCCATTATCACCACAAATGAACCCGTTTTTTGTGTTCCAAAAGTACATTCCATTGATGTCTGTATGGTCTTCAAGATTGTTATTGAAGAAGTAAATGCCTCCGTTGTAAGTCAATCTGAAGATACCATAATCACCAACGGCGTAGACTGTATCGTTAAAACATTGTATGGCGTTTAAATCGGAATTTGCCCCGGGACTTTCAATAATCCAATCTATTTTGTCGTCGAAATTGAGCCAAGTTTCGCCACCGTCGGTAGATATTCTAACTATTCCAACTCCTGGAACAAACATTGTGGAAAGAGTGCTTAAATCCTCAGTATAACCGCCAATGAAAATTTCGTCTTTGTCTCCCCGAGGTTTAACTGCCACAGCCCATATGCTTGTGTCGGGGAAAGCTAAAAGGTCCCAATTGTAACCACCGTCTGTCGTTCTGTGTAAGCCACCATTATTTTTGTTCAAAGGAAATAAGTAGGTTACAACAGCGTAACCGACTCGTGGATCTCGAGGCGAGAATTCGATTCTGGTTATTTCTACATCATTTTGAAGGCTGTCGGGTCGGCAAAGATAATCACAAAAAATCCAGCTATGTCCTGTGTCTCGAGAAAGAAAAATTTCACCACTCATACTACCAGCTAAAATGATATTGGTGCTGTCTTCGCGTAAGCCGATTGAACAAATTTCCGAGGGGATTTTGGAGAGCGAATCCCATGTGGCACCGTTATCTGTACTTCTATAAATTACCCCCCATTTAAAATCGCCAGCATAAATGGTGTTGGGTTCATCCGGTTTGTAAAGCATAGCTTTTCCGTTGAGGTCGATAGCATGAGTTTTAGCGAGAACAACTTCCCAGGTTTTCCCATGGTCAGTTGAACGCACTATATTGCCAAAATTTAAACCACCCACAAGCACAATGTTTGTATCGTTTGGAAGAATTAGTACGTTGTTAAGTCGAGATGATTGCATCCTTGCAAATATAATAACAGTGTCCCAGGTGTTTCCACCATCATAGGAACGATAAACCAAATTACCTTCGCCGCCAACGAATATTGTATTTAGGTTGTATGGATTAACAGCTACATCGTAAGTAACTGCTGGTAGTACAAGCCTCCAGCGGCTACTTTGGGAGTAGAGAAAGCCGGAAATCGATATCGCCAAAATTATATGAAGAAACAAATTTTTCATCTGCCCTCCAATTTATTTCATTAAGATAAAATAATTGCTCCTTCAGGTGTTTGATAGCGAAAACGAAAGCTTACCTCGTTGTAGGGAATTTCAACATCACGTTTCAAGACATTTCCCTTTTCGTCAATTAAATTGCATACAACAGTGTCGAAGGGTTGTTTTTTTGAATCAAACAAAACAAACACATAAATTCCGCTTGTATATTCGACTTTTTCGGGTATGACTTCGATGTAACCTGTTTTTGTGTAATCTTTATAAAAGAAACCATATTTAGGTAACGGAGGAACATCGCTTTGCTTTTTTAGAAAATAATTTTCGATTTTGGGCTGAACAATGATTTGGAACAAAGATTCGCAAACATCGTCGAATAAATCGATTTCCTGCAGTTGATCCCAAGGTATTTTGGCTTTTTCCAGAACTGGAACCAACGACAAGATAGCTTCGCGGAAAATGTGAATAAGAGCTGAAACCCCACTCAACTTTTTCGGTCGCTGCGTATTTTCCATAATCTTTTCTATCATTTGTTAAAATATTAAAAGCAAAAATATAAATTAAAACAATAAGAGCAAAAATCAAACTTGCCTTTGATGTTCTTAAGTTTTTCTCTCTTGGTAGGTAATGTATTTATAGGTAATTTTGCATTTAACTGGAGAGTAATATGATTGCAAAAAGGATTTCTGCAATTGAAGATTCAATTTTTGGTTTAATGAGTACTCTTGCTTTTGAACATAGGGCTATTAACTTGGGTCAAGGGTTTCCCGATTTTAGCGGACCTGACTGGATCATTGAAGCGGCATATAAAGCAATGCTCGAAGGGAAAAATCAGTATGCTCCTACCCAGGGGATTCATTCATTACGAAAGATAATTTCTGATGTCTACGCCAGGTATTATGGAGTAGAAATTAACCTTGATAAAGAAATTACAATTACTGCGGGAGCTACAGAATCTTTGTTTTCGACGATTTTTGCTCTTATTAATGATGGGGACGAAGTAATTCTTTTTGAACCTTTCTATGATGCATATCTTTCAGATGTTTTGCTTGCAGGTGGGATTCCCAAATTTGTTACACTTTACAAACCAGATTTCAACTTTGATTTTAAGGAACTTGAATCAGTAATAAGTTCCAAAACAAAAGCTATCATTGTAAATAATCCACATAATCCTACAGGAAAAGTTTTCTCTCGGGAGGAATTAACTTTTATATATGAACTTGCTAAAAAGTACAATATCTTTGTTATCAGTGATGAAGTTTATGAATTTTTGACATACGATAATATTTCCCATATTTCATTTTTAACAATTGATACGCAAAGAGAACGAACCATAATGATTTCATCTACGGGCAAAACTTTTAGTATGACAGGTTGGAAAATAGGTTGGGCTGTTACTAATCCTATTTTAACTGATGCAATAAGAAAAGTTCATCAATGGACAACATTTACAATTAATACACCTGGACAACATGCTATGGCTTATGCATTTACTAGATTAGATGAGTATTTGCCATCTTTTCGCCAAGAGTATCAGGAGCGCCGAGATTTTATGTTTAATGGGCTTAAGGAAACAGTTTTTAAACCCTTTAAACCGTATGGGAGTTATTTTTTGATGGTAGAGATTCCCGAAATAGGGAAAGATGATGTTAATCTTGCCAGGGAACTTGTAATGAATTATAAAGTAGCTACAATTCCACCATCTCCATTTTATCGAAAATCTACCGAAGGTAAATCTATGCTTCGCATTTGTTTTGCAAAAAAGAAGGAAACGCTTTTAGCGGGCTTGGAAAATCTTAAACAATTTAGAGTTTAAAAAGTATGAAAAAAATCGTAATTTCGGGCGCGTCGCGCGGGATAGGTTTTGCTCTTGCTCATACAATTTCTCATTCAGAAAATGCTGTGTTTCATCTAATTGCTCGCAATGAGTCCCGCCTACTTGAACTCAAGGCTCAATTGGAAAACAATGGTTCCATTGCCTATGTGTACCCTTGCGATGTTTCGGATAAATTTGCTTTCCAAAGTGCTTTGAAATTGGCCGCAACTAAAGCAGGAAACTTCGACCTGGTTGTTCTCAATGCTGGAATTTCCGAAAACAAATGGATTTTGGAAAAAACTTATTCCGAAACTTTTGAAAACATATTTAGAGTAAATGTTTTCAGCATTGCTTATGCCCTTGAGATATTGCCAAGTTTGATGGCGAAAAAAGGAATAATTGCAATTGTAAGTTCTCTTGCCGATGTTAGGGGATTTTTGTCCAGTAGTGCTTACTGTTCCAGTAAGTCAGCCGTGACTCGATTAGCCGAGGCTGCAAGGGTCGAACTTAAACGAGAGGGAATTGATGTTTTAACTATAAAGCCCGGATTTGTTCGAACCGATATGACTGCAAAGAATCGTTTTCCAATGCCTTTTTTGATGGAACCTGAAAAAGCTGCCAAAATTATCTGGACAGGTATATTAAATCGTAAAAAAATGATTTCTTTTCCTTTGCCAATGGTGCTTTTGACAAAAATTATTTCCTTGCTTCCCCACTGGCTTTTCGATTATTTTAGTTCGTTCTATAAGTATAGTGAAAAAAAGTGATATTTACCAAATATATTTTTACTTAAGGGAGGACACTGAAGTTTTTATTCCGAGATTCAATCGTATACTTTTTCGAAAAGGTTTATATGTTTATACTGGTAGTGGTGGGAAAAGTGTTCTTTCCCGAATCAATAGGCATTTGAGAAAGGAAAAGAAAATGCACTGGCATATTGATTATTTTTTGCCGTTTGGGAAAATAATTTTGATAAAAATCTTACGAAGTTCAATCGACAGAAATGAATGCTTGATAAATCTTGAGACATTGCATAAATTTAATGGTAGTTTCCCCGTTGTTGGTTTCGGTGCGAGCGATTGTACAAATTGTCCTTCACATCTAATTAAGCTCACCTAACCTTGAATGTAGTCATAGCAATTATTGCAAGCATAACTGCTACAATGTAGAATCGAACAACGATTTTAGATTCGTGCAAGCCCTTTTTCTCGAAATGATGATGAAGGGGTGCAATGAGGAATAATCGCCGTCCTTCGCCATATTTCTTTTTGGTGTATTTAAAGTAAGAAACTTGAAGAATAACTGACAATGTTTCGGCAAAGAAAACCCCTCCGATAATTGGAAGCAGCAGTTCTTTTTTAATAAGTATAGAAATGACACCGAGAGCACTGCCAAGAGCGAGTGAACCTGTGTCGCCCATAAAAATTTGGGCAGGGTAGGAATTGTACCATAAAAAACCCAGGGCAGCACCAACCAGTGCAGCACAAAAGATTGTCAATTCCCCTGAGCCTTTCAAATAAATAATGTTCAGGTAGTCTGAGTAAATGATATTACCAGTGACGTAAGTTATGATTGAAATACTCAAGAACGCAATTCCAACCGTTCCAATAGCCAAGCCATCAAGTCCGTCGGTCAAATTGACTGCATTCGATGTTGCAGTTATAATGAATATCACAACAGGAATGTAGAAATACGAAAAATCGAAATTAAAATTCTTAGCAAAGGGTACGGTGGTTAAGGTATTGAATTTTTCGAAATTATCAGCAAAAACTTCGGGGAAAAAATAGATTAGTACCCCAATAAAAATACCTAATGTTATTTGTCCTACTAATTTCCAGCGTGCTATAAGACCTTTTGGCTTCTTTTTGACAACTTTCAGGTAATCGTCGAGAAAACCAACCATTCCCATCCACAAAGTTGCAATAAAAATTGTAATTACATAGGCATTTTTTATGTCGCCCCAAAGAAAAGTTGGAATTAAAATAGCGCAAAGGATTATGATACCACCCATAGTTGGTGTTCCAGCTTTAAGGGAGTGATTTCCAACACCATTAAGTTCGTTCTTGTTTTGTTCTTTAATTTGTTTTTTTCTTAAAAATTTAATTATTTTTGGTCCGATTAAAAAACTAATAAGAAGTGAAGTTATTGCAGCGGCAGCTGAGCGAAATGTTATATACTGGAAAACACCAAATCCTGGAGGATTTAAGATTCTATCGATCCACAAAGCAAGATAATAAAGCATAATTTTAATTATTTAATTTATTTACAAATTCCCAAAGGATTTCCTCACATTTCATTCCCCTCGAGGCTTTAAACAAAACAATTTCGCCGGTAGTAAAGTTTTTCAATAATTGATTAACGATATCTTGCTTATTGGGGAACCAGGATACATTAATTAAATGAGGGAGCTCTACGAGTGCATTTTTCATTTCTTCGCCATATAAAAGAACATTTTGACAAATCTCGCTTGCAAGATTTATGATTGTCTTATGTTCTTCTTTCGATACGTTTCCCAGTTCAAGCATATCCCCTAAAACAGCGATTTTGGGGGAACTTGATTCAAAAAGTTTCAAATTTTCCAAAGCCATTTGCATCGAAGAAGGGTTAGCGTTATATGTATCGTTGATAATTATTGCATTTTTCAACTTTTTTATTAACATTCTGCCTGTTGAGTTTGTTTCGGGTAATTTGAATGATTTCAAACCTTTATTTATTTCCTCTTGGTTCAGTCCAAATTTGATACCAACTGCAACGGCAGGAATGCTTGCATAAGCAACGGGTAGTCCAGAGTTGTGTAATCGTACAGTTAAGTTGATGTTGTCACAAGTAAAACTGATTTCAGGGGTAAGTTCATCGTTTAATTTTATTTTCGCCTGTAAAAAGGAATTTTCGTTTGTTCCATAGGTCATTTTATTTTCGAGAAAATTTGAATATCGCATAAGACGTGGGTCATCCATATTAACAAATGCAAAGCCAGCGTGTTTAAAAAGATAACCAAATAGAGTGGTCTCTTCCATCTCGACCCCGTCGAGGTCAAAGAAAAATTCCAAATGTTCCTTCCCTATGTTTGTTATAACTCCATCCGTTGGTTGAATTATTTCGCATAATCGTGCAATTTCACCAGGTTGGTTCGTACCAATTTCAAGCACGGCTACTTGATGTTCCTTTTTGAGTCTGAATAAAGTTAAAGGTACACCAATCAGGTTATTGAGATTTCCTTCTGTTTTTAAGACATTGTATTTTTGGGAAAGTATGTGGGCTATGAAGTCTTTGGTAGTTGTTTTACCGTTTGAACCAGCAACTGCAATAAAGGGAATATCGAAATGTTCACGATACAAATTTGCAAGCTCGCCAAGAAAGAACAAAGTATCCTTGACTACAATTAATGGGAGATTGATGTTGGGATTATTTTTATACCAATTTTGCTCGACAATGCATATTGAGGCACCTTTGCTGTATGCTTCTTCGACAAAGTTGTGTCCGTCGAATCTAGAACCTCGCAAAGCAATGAAAACATCATCAGCTGTGATTGTCCTTGTGTCTGTGCTAATGTTTCTTATGATAAAATTGCTGGAAATGTTTACAATATTTTCGATTTGTAAATTTTCAACAAGTTTCTCTATAGTTAAAAGCGGTTCCATATCAATAAAAAAATCAAAATTAAATCAAATTTTTTAAAGTTGACACAATGTTTTTTAGGCTTTGTATGTGGAACCTTATTTTTAAGTTGTCATTTTAAAAAGAATGGAATGTTAATGAAATACATTCAGAATTTATGCAGTAAAAAGGGAGTGCAAATTTTTGGAGTCGTTATTTTGCTTCTACCACTTATAACTAATAAAATTTCAATAGAATACAATGGAACGAAGAAAAATATCAAATATCATTTGTTTAGGTCGGTAATTGATAGTTTACTTAAAGAAGACATCGACACCTTTTCTTTATTTAGTCTGATTAACGATTATAGGACACATTTCGAAGAACGATACATTAGAATTAACATCATCGTAAAACCCGCTGTAAAACAAAATTTGAATAAAGAACAGATACCGTTCAAGATTGTGACAAAGTTTATAAAAAATAATTTTGCCATCTTGAATAAAGCAGAGATTAATTATGGGATTCCAAAAGAAATTATTGCAACAATTTTATGGGTAGAGTCTCGATTTGGAGGGAATACTGGAAATCATCACCTTCCAAGTGTTTTACTTAGTATTGCTGCTGGCTTCGACTTGTTGCAAAATTCGAATACTTTTCGAAATCACTTTAATTTGACATCAAATATCGATAGCATAGGTTTAGATGTTTTAAAAAGAGCAAAATCGAGGCAAAATTTCGCTTTAAAAGAGTTGAAATCATTGGTAGAAATTCATAGTCGTAAAATTCTGGATGTGACCAATCTGTTTGGTTCACATTCCGGAGCGTTTGGTATCCCACAGTTTCTTCCTTCAAGTTACATCAATTATGGAGTTGATGGGAATGGAGATGGTCATATCGATTTATTTAATTTGGATGATGCTATTTTTAGTGTTGCTAATTTTCTTAAACAAAATGGTTTCCGCAAGGAGGACACAAATACATATTTCAAAGCTCTTTTAGCCTACAATAGAAGTTCAGATTATGTTTCACAAATACTTGAAGCATATAAAAGATTAATTAGGGGTAATTATTAAATTTTGAACTTTGTTAATAATTTGCTTTCGGATCGTTAATTTTGTTTTTTGTGGTAGTTTATGAATAGTATCACAAACAAGACAATGAGCGAAGAAGAAAAAGAAAGGATTGCACGAAATTTCATTAGGCAGATTATTATCGAAGATTTGAAAACTAACAAGTGGGGTGGGCGCGTTCACACCCGTTTCCCCCCTGAGCCAAATGGATACCTACATATTGGGCATGCAAAGAGCATATGCCTGAATTTTGGCCTAGCCGAAGAGTTTGGTGGTTTATGCAACTTACGGTTCGACGATACAAATCCTACAAAAGAGGACGAAGAATATGTTAAAGCCATTATCGAGGATGTTCGCTGGTTGGGTTATGATTGGGGCGATAGATTGTTTTTTGCTTCTGATTATTTCGACCAACTTTATGACTATGCAGTTCAGCTGATAAAAATGGGGAAAGCCTATGTTTGCGACCTATCACAGGAGGAAATCCGACAAACTCGCGGCACTTTAACAGAACCAGGGGTTGAAAGTCCCTATCGAAAACGTTCGGTAGAGGAAAATCTTGAACTTTTTGAACGTATGCGAAAAGGTGAATTTCCCGACGGTGCCAAAACTTTGCGGGCAAAAATTGATATGGCATCTCCTAATCTCAATATGCGCGACCCCGTGATTTATCGTATTAAACATGCTACTCACCATCGAACTGGGGATAAGTGGTGTATTTATCCAATGTATGATTTCACTCATTGCCTCTCTGACTCAATCGAAAGGATTACGCATTCTATTTGCACATTGGAATTTGAAGACCATAGACCTCTTTACGATTGGTTCCTCGACCAGTTGGGGGTATATCACCCACAACAAATTGAGTTTGCGCGATTAAATCTTTCATATACGGTTCTTAGCAAGCGTAAGCTACTAGAATTGGTTCAGAAAGGTATTGTGGATGGTTGGGATGACCCACGTATGCCAACAATTCGTGGTTTGCGACGTCGAGGCTACACCCCCGAATCAATTCGCAATTTCGCCGAGATAATAGGGGTCTCGAAGAAAGAAAGCATAGTCGATATTGCTGTTCTGGAACACTGCATTCGGGACGATCTAAACAAGAGGGCTCAAAGAGCTTTCGTTGTTCTCAACCCATTGAAAGTTATAATTGATAATTATCCTGACGACCTAGTCGAGGAAATGGATGCAATTAATAATCCCGAAGATTTGTCGATGGGAACTCGTAAAGTTCCTTTTGCGAAAGAACTTTATATAGAAAAAGATGATTTTATGGAGAATCCGCCTAAAAAGTATTATCGACTGGCCCCGGGCAGAGAAGTTCGACTGCGTTATGCATATTATATTACTTGTACCGATTTTGTCAAAGACCCCCAAACTGGTGAAATTCTCGAAGTTCATTGTAAGTATGACCCTGCTACACGGGGCGGAAGTTCCCCTGATGGACGCAAAGTGCTTGGAACGATACATTGGGTTTCTGCACGGCATTGTATCCCAGTTGAAGTTCGGCTTTACGATAGACTTTTTATCAAAGAGAATCCCAACGATGTCGAAGAAGGTAAAACTTTTCTCGATTACGTTAATCCGAATTCGTTAGAAATAAAAACTGGATATGCCGAACCATTTTTGAAAGATGCAAAACCCGAGGAACGATTCCAATTTGAACGGATTGGGTATTTCTGTGTAGATTCGAAATATTCTAAGCCCGGCAGACCAGTGTTCAATCGAACTGTAACTTTAAAAGACACCTGGTCCAAAATTCTTAAATCTTTACAAGATTCTAATGAATAAAAAATTAAAGGTTATGCTATGAATGATGAGGATGAAAAACTATTTTTCGAGGTAAAGAAAGTTATAGAGCGGGAAATTCGTCCAATAATTGAAGCCGATGGAGGAAGGATTTTGCTTAAAAAAGTTGACTCGGGCATAGTATATGTTTCGCTTTCTGGGGCTTGTGCTGGCTGTCCCGGCGCAGTAATGACATTGCGTGGAGGAGTTGAAAGAATCCTGAAAATGCGAATCAAAGAAGTTAAAGCAGTAAAACTTGCTTAGTCAACAATTTCGCCAAACAGTGTAGCACAAGTTGAGTTAGTAATCTTAACGCGAATCAACTCGCCAACTGAAACATTTCCTTTTGGTTCGAAAATTACAACTTTGTTTGTATCGGTTCTCCCTTGCCATTTTGATTTGTCTTTTTTCGATGGTCCTTCGGCTAAAACTTCGTGAATTTTGTTGTGTTCGGTTTGATTTATTTCGCGTGAGATTTTATTTTGCAAATCGATTATTTCGTTCAGCCTTCGGATTTTTTCTTTTTCTGGTACATCGTCGGGCATTTTGTAGGCTTTTGTATGTTCACGTGGTGAGTAGCGAAACATATAGGCACCATCGAATCGAATAACTTCTAATGCTCGGAGCGTTGCTTTGTGGTCTTCTGTTGTTTCGGTGGGGAATCCTGCAATAATATCGGTCGAAAGAGCACAATTGGGCATAAGATTGCGTATTTTTTCAATTCGCCCGAGATAATGTTCAAATGTATAATTCCTGCCCATAAGCTCAAGAATTCGGTTTGAACCGCTTTGTATTGGCAAATGTATATATTTGCAAATGTTGGAAAATTCGGCAATAGTTTCGATTAGTTTATCGCTCATATCTTGCGGGTGAGAAGTTACAAAACGAATTCTCATTTTGGGAACTGCAATAGCACAGGCTTTTAAAAGGTCGGCGAAGTCGGCATTCGATTGTGGGCAGCGATAGCTATTTACATTTTGTCCAAGAAGTGTAACTTCTTTGTAACCTTCGTCCCAAAGCTTTTCAACTTCGTTCACAATTGAATTGAGCGGACGAGAGCGTTCTCTGCCACGGGTGTATGGAACAACGCAATATGTGCAGAATTTATCGCAACCACGCATAATGGAAATCCACGCCGAAATTCCTTCCTTTCGCAGAGGTTCGATATCGTCGTAGGTTTCTACACGAGACAAACGAACCGCAATGCCTTTTTCTCCGGCAAAAGCCCTTTGAATGAGTTCGGGAACTTTTCGATACTCATCGGGTCCAACAGATAAGTCGACTACTTGGGTCTCTTCGAGCAGTCTTTTGCGTAGCCTTTCAGCCATACAACCAAGAACCCCAATGACAAAAGGTTGCCCGTTTTGCTTGAATTTTTTTAATTGCGAAAGTCGCTCGAAAATCTTTCGTTCTGCGTTTTCTCTAACTGAACAAGTGTTTAGAAGCACAACGTTAGCTTTGCGAGGGCTATCGACAAGGTCGTAGCCAGCGTTTTTCACCACCCGCGATACAATTTCTGTATCGCTGAGATTCATCTGACAACCGTAGGTTTCGATATATACTGAAAATTTATTTTCCATTCTTAAGAGAAATTTAAAACACAAAATTAAAAAAAATATTGGAATAAGATGAATTGAAAAAAGTATTTAGGTTGGGCTAACTATTCTAAACTATCAAAATTTTGATGAGCAACTAAAAATGTATTCGAAAGTAGAGGTGACTAATCTTCATTTGAATAACAATTAAAATTTCGAATTCTTTGAAGGCATCTTTCTCTCAACTCGAATTAGCGAATTTACAGTCATATCGAAGAAAGGTTTTATTGTTAAGTTTCATTTGGGAAAATTATTAACAGAACATTAACAATTCTTTAAACAAAAACAAATACTACTTGGGGAATTTTGAATGTTGAGTTGTTCAATATTTTGGTTTAATATGAAAAAATTACTTCTGCTTTTACTTATTGGCTTGGTATATTTTGCCAACGCCACCGAGGCTACAGTAATTTTGGAGGGTAAAGTTTATGACGCCGAAACCAAAGATCCTCTGCCGGGTGCGACTGTTCAAATTCTTGAAATCCCGAAGGGTACGTTTACGGATGTTAAAGGTAGGTTTCGACTCAGCAATGTTCCTTTGCAACAAATCTCTATAAAAGTAAGTTACATTGGGTATCAAGCATCTTTGATTAATCTGGATCCAAAGAAAGAACGAGAACTTGAAGTTCCACTTTATCCCGAAGTTAAAGCTACCCAAGAAGTTACTGTCGAAGCGGTTCGTTCAAGGGATAATGAAGCTGCAATTTTAAATATAAAGAAGACTTCTTCTTACGTAGCCGATGGAATTTCTTTCAGTGAAATTAAAAGAATGGCAGATAAAAGTTTAAGTTCTGCCTTAAAAAGAATCTCGGGTGTTTCTATGTATAATGATTTCGTTCTGGTTCGCGGTACAAGCGAAAGATATAGCAATGCAACCTTAAATGGTGTTGTTTTGCCTTCGACCGAAGCCGATAAAAAAGTTTTTTCTTTTGATCTGTTCCCGAGCGACTTTGTTGAAAATGTAACTCTTGTAAAGTCTTTCACCCCCGATTTGCCAGGAAATTTCGCTGGTGGAATTGTTCAACTAAATACAATAGATTTTCCCTATGGAACTACATTGAAGGTTGCTCTAGCTTCCAGCCACAATACTAATTTGTTTTTCAAAAGAAATGAATTTATTAGTTATCCTGGGGGCAGACTTGACTGGCTTGGAATAGACGATGGAACAAGGAAACTTCCCGATGGTTTTCCAGCTAATAGAACAGAATTTAATCAATTATTAAATCTTGCAAATAATCCATATGATACCACCGGGGCAGCCCAGAAGTTCGAAAAGTTAGCTAGATCATTTGAAAATAAGACCCTTAAACAGCAAAGAAGAACAATTACACCTTTCGATAATAGAAATATTGCATTACAATATGCAACATCTTTTGATGTTTCCGATTTCCTTATTGGAATTACAGCCAATGGTCTATTTTCGAGCGAAAGCACCTCACAACTTATTCAAAGAAATACTTACCTTTCGAATTTCGATACATTATATACAGCTTCGGGCGGTAAGTTTATTCGTTCGGTCAATCTTGGTGGCTTGCTGAATCTCTCGTTGAAAACACCATCGAGCCAGATTTTCACGTTAAAAACATCTCTTGTCAACAATACAGATGATGAGATTTTAACTTTAGATGGCTCCGATTTAGGATATCAATTTCTTGAATTTAAAAGTCGAAGTATGCGTTATTTACAAAAAACTTTGTTTACAACCTCTGTTCAAGGAAATAATTTTATCAATTCTTTGAACTTGAAATTTGATTGGACTGCAAATTTCTCGAAATTGACACGATACGAGCCAGACTATCGCCGTTTTCGATTTTCCCGTTCATTGTTCGATGCTCGACAGGACCCAACTGTACCGTTTATTCTTGAATTGCTTTCGAATCAGCAAGGCGATGGCACCCGTGCCGGTAGATTTTACGCAAATTTAGACGAAGAAAAGATTTCTTTCATAACAAATTTTGAAAAAACTTTTGGTTTAACAAAAGTTAAGTTTGGATTCTTGTTCGACAAAACAGACCGAAGCTTTAATGCACGTTCAATAACCATTACAGCCTCACCATTTTTGAGTGAGGATATCTATCAACTATTAAGTGAATACGATAATATTGATAGAATTCTTGACCCTGCCAATTTCCGCTATGATGACGGATTACGTCTTGGAGAGGATTCAAGATTAAGTGATTCTTATTACGGAAATGAGCGTTTGATAGCCGGCTATTTTATGATAGATCAGCGTTTTAGTTTGTTCGACATTTCGATGCGTTTTGTGGGTGGAATTCGCTTCGAAAGCAATTTAATTCGTTTACGAAGCCACAACATCAATGATCAACCCGTGCAAATTGATTATCCAACTAACGACCTTTTACCTTCGCTCAATCTAATTGTAATGACGACAAAGAATTCTAATCTTCGAGCCTCTATTAGCAGAACTCTTGCGCGACCATCTTTCAGAGAATTTGCTCCTTTCGCCTTTTATGATTATTATGAATTGTGCCTTGTACAAGGAAATCCTAATCTAAAGCGTGCTTTAATAACGAACATCGATTTACGATATGAACTGTTTCCAACGCTGAATGAGATTTACTCGGTGGGATTGTTCTATAAGTCGTTTGTTGATGCAATCGAAGAGACAATATTCCCTCAACAAAGTGAATTGACTCGAACATTTGCTAATGCTAATGGAATTGCTAAGAACTATGGAGTTGAGTTTGAGTTCCGAAAAAATCTTGGTTTCTTATGGGATGATTTGAAAGATTTATCTTTGATGACAAATTTGACATTAATTTGGTCGAGAATAGAAGTTAACCAAGGAGGTATTGGAACTAAGGACGAACGACCAATGTGGGGACAGTCCCCTTATACTTTCAACGTCGGTTTATTCTACCAAAATCAATCTACGGGAACAAGCTTTTCTATAACATATAACACGTTCGGTAAACGAATTGTTCGAGTGTCACAGGTGGGTGTTTATCAAACTAATGATCCACATGTTTATGAAATTCCCCAGAATTATTTAGATTTTGCTTTGATACAAAAGCTTGCTTCGTTCGACTTGAAATTGTCCATAAAGAATCTTTTAAACGCACGTACCATTTATGAACAAAATGGTAAGACTTGGGGAATCAATAGGTTTGGCACTACTTTATCGATTTCATTGTCTTATAGTATCTTTTAAATTTTTATGTTTAACAATTTTTTTAGAAAAATGAAAAGAACTAAAATTACTTTCCTTGCAATAGCAATTTCGATTCTTGCATCAGTGGGAATTGTTGGACAACCTACGACTGTTCGATTAATATATCCAAATGGTGGCGAAAAGTTTCGTGCTGGAAGCTCTGTTTCAATCAGATGGGATACTACTGGAACATATCGTTCTCGTTTTGCTTTTCAATTTGGGACCTCGGCTAATGGACCCTGGACAACAATACCAAACCTTGCTAATGTTCTTGACAGCGGAAGAACACGAGGTATTGTAGAGGGGGGTTGGAGAGTTCCAGCTGTAAGAACTCAAACCGGTTATATCAGAATTGTTCTATTGAATCCAGATGGTAGTTTTAATGAAAATGTTACTGATATCAATGATGCACCATTCGAAATAGAACAGCCTGCTCCAATAAAACCCGATTCTATTTTAAGAACGCCAATTACTTCGAGAGTTAAACTTACATCGAAAAAGATATATGCTCTCGATGGTTACGTATTTGTCGACTCGCTTGGAGTTTTAGAGATAGAACCTGGTACAGTAATCATCGGAGATACCGTGGGGCAGAATTCGGCTTTATGTATAAATCGCGGTGGTAAAATTCTTGCAGTTGGAACACGAGAAAATCCAATTGTATTTACAAGTTCAGCACCCCCTGGACAAAGGCGTGCTGGCGACTGGGGTGGTATATTAATTTGTGGTCTTGCTAGTACAAACCATCCCGGTGGTGAGGCTGCTTTGGAAGGTGGAATTGCTGATGCAAATAGGGTTCGCGGTTGGTTTGGTGGTCGAAATAATCCGAATGATGATGACAATAGCGGAATTCTACGCTATGTTAGAATTGAATTTGCAGGAATAGCTGCGGCCCCCAACCAAGAATTAAACTCGCTAACCCTTGGGGCTGTTGGCAGAGGTACTCAAATTGACCACGTTATGGTCTCTTATGCGAACGATGATTCTTTTGAATGGTTTGGTGGTACAGTCAATGCTAAATATATTATTGCCTACAAAGGTTTAGATGATGATTTCGATGGTGATAATGGGTTTAGCGGCAAAGTTCAGTTTGCTCTATCCATACGCGATCCACAGTTTGCCGATGTTTCTCAAAGCCATGTTTTTGAGTTCGATAATGATGCTTCTGGTTCGTATAATCAACCTTTAACATCTGCTGTATTTTCCAATATAACTGCAATTGGACCAATAAAGGACACAAGTTGGACTTCTGGTGTCGGTCCGAACAAATTCAATTCGCGTTACACCAGTATGGTTCAAATTCGTCGAAATGCGAGGCTAAGTATATTCAACTCGGTAATGTTGGGCTGGCCAAGAGGGTTAGAAATTCTTTCAACTGGGTCTCAGCTTGCCGCGGCAAATGATTCATTGCAGATTAAGAACAATTTTATTTATGGCATTAAAACTGCACTATTCGTCGTTGATGGTCAAAACCCAGGAATTCCAAGCGATTGGTTATTAAATCCCAATTTTGGCAATTATGTTGATCTTGCTTCTCCTTATAATGCTCAGTTACAGGATCCTTTCGGCGAGAATGGTACAATTATTCCTGCCCCTAAAAGTACGGCACCATACTTAAATGCTGCTTCTTTCCAGAAAACTGGTTCTGTTCCAATCGATGATCCATTCTTCGAAAAAGTTAATTATGTTGGAGCCTTTTCTCCCAATTTAATTGAACGCTGGGATCTTCCTTGGGCAGAATACGATCCTATAAATGCTCAATACTATCCAAGCTCTGCTGGGGACGAGGTTCCTACATCTGAACAAATAATTACTATTTCACCAAATCCAACGAGTGATGTAATCAGAATTTTATTTAAGACCTCGGGAAATATAGCCTCATTTAAGCTTTATGATGGAGTTGGAAATCTTCTTTACGAGTTCACTGAAAGGAATTTGAAAGATTCTTACTATGAATTACCAATTGATTTGAGCCATTTGTCCAGTGGAGTCTATTACTTGCAATTTTCAGTTGATGGTAGAATTGGTGTTGAAAAAGTTGTTTTGAACAAATAATATTTACTTTTCCTTAAAATTAAGGGTTGCCCTGTTTGGGGCAACCCTTCTTATGTTATCCGATCCCGTAGTATTTTTTATCGTTCATTTTTTGGTCAAGAAACCTTTTTAATTTTTGATGTTTGGAAAAATTTGGGTCGGTGGAAAGGATTTCAAAAGCAATTTTACGAGCTTTTGAAATAATCTCTCCGTCGGAGGCAAGGTTGATATATTTGAAAGGTGGTAATCCTGATTGCTGTTTGCCAAGTATATCTCCTGGACCTCGCAATTTTAAGTCGACTTCTGCAATTTGAAAACCGTCTGTTGTTGATTCCATTGTTTTCAGACGAACAAATACCGATTTCGATTCGCTATCCGGTGCGATTGGTTTGGTTAACGCAGTGTTGTATTTCTCGCTTGTAACAAGAAAGCAATATGATTGAAAAGTTCCACGACCTACCCTTCCACGAAGTTGATGAAGCTGCGACAAGCCAAATCTCTCTGCATTTTCGATAACCATAATAGTGGCGTTGGGTACATCAATCCCGACTTCTATTACAGTTGTGGAGACAAGGATGTGGTATTCGCCATTTTTGAACTTCAGCATAGTTTGTTCTTTTTCATCTGACTTCATCCTTCCATGTAGCAAGCCACAACGAAATTCTGGAAAAATTTCATATTGAAGCAATTTCCAGTGTTCGCTTGCCGATTTTATGTCAATTTTTTCGGATTTTTCGATTAGTGGATAGACAAAATAGGCTTGTCTGCCATTATTAATTTGGGTTCTTATGAACTCATACATTCTGTCTATGTTATTTTCATATACAACTTTTGTAATTATTGATTTTCTTCCTTTAGGGAGCTCTTTTATTGTAGAAATATCCAAATCGCCATACAGCGTCATAGCAAGTGTTCTTGGGATAGGAGTTGCGGACATTACAAGTAAATGGGGTAAAAAACCATTGCCAAGTGATTTTGCTGCGAGTTCTCTTAAGCGGGAGCGTTGTTCAACACCGAAGCGGTGTTGCTCATCAATTATTATTAATCCCAAACGAGCAAATTCCAAATTTCCCTCGAATAGTGCATGGGTACCAACGATAATGTCTACTTTATGTTCATTTATCTTTTTGCTAACGCTATTACGGTGTTTACTACCTTGACTACCCACAACGAGTTCAATTTGAATTGGGAAATTTCTTAACAGGTTTTTAATTGTGAGATAATGTTGTTCGGCAAGTATTTCTGTTGGTGCCATAATTGCCGATTGAAAGTTATTGGCTTTTGCAATAAGCATTGCGAAGATGGCTACAATTGTTTTACCAGAACCAACATCGCCTTGCAAAAGCCTGTTCATTGGTTTTCCGCTCCGCAAATCGTCGAAAATCTGTTTTATTACTTTTTTCTGGTCATTTGTTAATTCAAATTGAAGGCTCGAATGGAATTCTTTCACGATTGGACTTGAAGTATCTAAAATTGGTGCCCTCGAATATAATTTCTGATTTTTTCTATTCAATCCAAGAAAAATCTCTAAGACTAAAGCTTCGGTAAATTTAAAACGCTCTAAAAGTTTTGGAACTTCCGCTGGATTTTGTGGGAAATGTATGTTTTCGATTGTATAATGCAGTTCTTTGTATTCCAGTCGAGTGATTAAATCTTTTGGAAGTATATCCTCTATTTTATTTAAACTATTTTTTAAAGATTCTGAAATGATTTTTCTTAAAATCCTATTATTAATTTTAACAGTTTTAAAATAAGAATTCAGTGGATAGATTGGAATTGTAGTTCCTTTTTGTAGCTCGTGTTGTTCAGCCTGGTCGAATCGCTCGGTTTCCGGGTGATGAAAAGTGATTTCATTGTGAATTCCTAAATCGGCAATTCCGTAAATAATGTAAAATTTATTAACGTCAAATGATTTTTCGTAGTATTCGGTGTATTGCCAGTAAATTAAGTTTGCAACATCTCCATTAAAATCTTGAATTTTCACTACAAGATATTTTTTTTTGTCTCGGGTAGTACGAATTTCCTTTTCTATCACTTTTCCAATAATTGTAACTTCTTCTTTGAAATCGAATGAATTTGTATCTTGGACAAAAAAATTGTCTTTTAGAATTTTACCATAAACTTGTTTGATTGTGAGCAATGAACTTCTGTTAATGTAACTTCGGGGAAAATAGAAGAGCAAGTCGATGTCGTAGAGGATTCCGGTTTTATGAAAAGCTTTTGCTCGCGCTGGTCCAACTCCTTTCAGGTATTGTATTGGTTTTGGTTCAGCTACTAAATTGTAAAACATTAATCGTCGATAAATATTTTGTATTTACCCAAAAATCTATATCCTCCAATTAAATTTAGTGCATAAATTTGATTCTCATTGGTCGAAATTACGACTCTTATCTTTTCTTTACTTGTTGGGATTATTTCCAAAGATTTTTTATTTGGATTTTTAATGAACACTGAAACAGCGGTGGCAATTGCACCAGTACCACAGGCTCCGGTTTCTGCTTCAACGCCACGTTCGTAGGTTCGGAGAAAAATTCGGTCATTTTGGATGGTGAAAAAGTCTACATTGGTGCCTTCGGGCGAAAATTCATTATGAAATCTAATTGCTCTACCCAATTCCGTTATGGGAAAGCTAAAAAAATCATAATTCTCGGACATTGGAATCGAATTGAAATTCAAAATGAAATGTGGCGAACCAACATCGATAAAATCGCCAAGAAGATTATAATTACCTACTGGAACCAATTTATTCTGGATAATCAGCTTTGGTGGTGGAAATGTAATTTTAATCTCATCTCCAAGGGTTTCCGCAGAATATTCCTGCCCCCAAACATCAAATTTTATCGATTCCTTATTTGTTTTGACTAACCCTTTTTCCAATGCAAACGCAACCGCACAACGGCCTCCATTGCCACACATCATACCAAATGAACCATCAGGGTTAAAAAATTTTAAAGAGAAGTCTTTAAATACTGAATTAGAAGGCTCAATAACCAGAATTCCTTCGGTTGTTTTTGGGGAATAACTTTGTGAACATATTAGAGGAGCATATCTTTTGAAGAAGTCGGGAGAATATTTTTGTTCAAAATTGTCGATAACAGAAAAAATGTTGCCTGCACCAGACATTATTTCAACTTCGATTTGCATTGGTTATTTCCAGATAACAAGAAATTAAGGTCTGAGATAGTTCATCGTGGATTAAACCGTTAGTTGCAAGAATGTTGTTATTGGTTATCCAATAAGGATCCCCATTGTATTGGGTAACTTTTCCGCCGGCTTCTTCGACAAGAAGAAAACCAGCAGCAACATCCCAGGGATTTAAATTGATTTCCCAAAAGCCATCGAATATACCAGCTGCGACATAGGCTAAATCCAACGCTGCTGAGCCAAGCCTTCGGACTGGGATACCTTTTTTTAGAATTTGAACGAATTGTTCAACACAATGGCTTGGGTTTGCATCTATGTTGTATGGGAAACCAGTAACCAAAAAAGAGTCATCGAGGCTTCGACAGTTGGAAACTTTAAGTTTTAAACCATTTAAAAAAGAGCCTTTACCTTTTTCGGCAACAAATAATTCGTTTAGAATAGGATGGTAAATCACCCCGGAAACTATTTTGTTATCTATCGATAAGGCAATTGAGACACTAAAAATAGGCAAGTTATGAGCAAAGTTGACAGTTCCATCGAGAGGATCAATTATCCAAATTGGGGTATCATTGTTCCACTGTCTCGAAAGCCCGCTTTCTTCGGCAAGGAATATGGTATCGGGGAAGGATTTCGATAGGCTTTCGATAATTAATTCTTCCGAACGGCGGTCATAATCTGTAACAAGATTGTTTTTACCTTCTTTATTGGTAATTGTAAATGAGCTCCCGAAGCCCTCTCGAAGTATTTTTCCGGCATCTTTTGCAACCTCTATTGCTTTTTGAGTATAGTCGTTAAACATAGAATTTTTTGTTAAAATTAATTTGACGATTTATTCGTTATTTTCTTTATTATTTTTAATTTTGTTTTTACATAGGAGGCAAGAATTCGACAAAGATTTATCAAAGGAGGATAAAGATTCACAGCGTAATCCTTTGAAAACCAGAGTTCTGGTTCTAAACCAAAGTTATGAACCAATCAGTATATGTAGTGCTAAAAAAGCACTTTTGCTTCTTTTAAATACCAAGGCAGAATTAGTAGAAAAGAAAGATGGGCTTGTTCTTCATTCCATTCGAGCAAATTTTCCACTCCCAAGTATAATTAGACTTTCTCGCTATATCAATATACCTCGAAAAAGAATTGAGCTATCGCGAAAAAATATTTTACGGCGAGATGGTTACAGATGTCAGTATTGTGGAACTTATTCGACAAATTTAACAGTTGACCATATTATACCAAAATCCCGTGGGGGAACCGATACCTGGGAAAACCTTGTTGCCGCTTGTATTTCTTGCAACAACAAAAAGGGAAATCGTACCCCGGAAGAAGCTAATATGAAATTGATAAACAAGCCAAGAAAGCCAAATCACATTGTTTTTATTAAAAGCTTCATTGGCCATTCTATCGATGAAAACTGGAAACCTTATCTTTTTGTCGATTAGGTTTCGCTTTTTGGTACCATTGGAATAATTTTTCCGATAACGCAGAAACTTAAGATGAAAAAACCTAAAGAACCAAAGGTTAAAGAATAATCTATAAATGTAGGAACGTATGAAATTTTTTCGTTGACCACTAAATCATAACTTAGGGTAGGAATAATCAATAGAAATCTTTCGAACCACATACCTATAACTACATTTGAGGAAATTAGTAGCTGGAATTTAGTATTTTCTCTTATTTTTTTAAGCCAAAGAAATTGCGGGAGAATAAAGATTTGGAGAATCATAATAATTGTCATCCATAGGTATGAACTGTCGAAACGGAGTGAAAGTAAGCTTTTTATGTTTTGGTCTTGAGAGTAAAATTCATAAAAGTATTCTAAAAGATAAAAGTACAATGTGAAATAAGAGAATGTTAATATTAATTTTGAAAGGTTGACTCTGGAGTGTTCAGATATATGTTCTTCAATAGATATAATGACCGATACGAAAAGTAGAAGAGCAAGACCAGAATATATAGCTCCAACAACAAAGTATACAGGCAACATTGTAGAATGCCAAACAGGAAGGATGGTCACAGAAAAGTCGAAAGAAACGATAGAATGTACTGATACGACAACGAAAGTCAAAATCCCAGCAAATAAGTTATATGTCCAGCGATATTCAACCCAATTGACAGTTGAACCACTCCAAAACTTAGAAAGAAAGGAAAGAATTTTATGTTTTATTTTGGGATTTTTGAACTTGAAATGTTGATAATCTGGTAAAATGCCTAAAAACCAAAACAAGAAACTTAGAAACATATAAGTAAAAATTGCGATAAGGTCCCAAATCAGTGGCGATTTAAAATTTGGCCATAAGGAGGTTTGATTAGGCAGGGGAAACAACCAATAAAAAAACCAGGGACGCCCAAGATGGATAAGGGGGAAAAAAGCCGCAATAAATATTGAGATAATTGTTATGGTTTCGGCAATGCGATGTATAGGATGCCTCCATTCTTGCCGAAGCAAATATAAAATTGCCGAAATCAGTGTTCCGGAGTGGGAGTTGCCAATCCAAAAAACAAAATTTACGATTGCAATTCCCCAAACAACTTTTTTGTGAATTCCCCAGGATTCAAGTCCATATATAAAAGTGTAAATTGCAGTTAATAACCCAAGTGAACTTAGAACAGCCGAGGCAATGATAATTTTTTTCTTGATGTTATAAATTTTCATATTCAATTTTATAAAAAACATTCGGTAGAGTATTTAAATTTGGAAGCAGCACTTTTAAGTCTTTTATCTTTTCCGAGCCGATTAGAATATTGCTTTTTCTACCAAATGTAATTGCAGAAACTGGGCAAATTTCCTGACACGCCGTTGTTACGGAAAAGTCTTTTATTCCAAATAGCGAAGATTTTGTTCTTTCGAAATTAATCCTGTGGATACAAAAAGAGCATTTTTCGGTTATTCCCCTCGAACGTAATGTAACAAATGGATTTGTCATTTTAGGTTCAAAATTTATATGAGTATCTTCTGCGCCCTTGAAATTGAATCTTCGAACATTGTAGGGGCAATTAGCCATACAAAACCTTGAACCAATGCATCGGGAGTAGGTCATTTCATTGATTCCATCTGTGGTGTGGCTTGTGGCACCAACAGGACAAACACTTTCGCAGGGTGCATAATCGCAATGCTGACACAGTATTGGTATGAACTTTCGCTTTCCATTTCGAGTTTTCAGTTGAATTACATTTATCCAGTATAAATCACGTTTTTGTAAGATTTGTTCCTTTCCGACAACAGGAATATTATTTTCAATTTGGCAAGCAAGTATACAGAGATTGCAACCTATACATTTATCCACATCAATAATCATTGTCCATTTATTTCCAGGGGGTTGTATTTTGTTCGAATACATTTGAGTAGAGTTTTCAATCAAAGGGGCTAATTTTTGTGAAATTTCTTCAAGAGCTATAGTTCGGTTAAGTTTGGCAACTTCGAATTTGTCGTTTGTAGGCTGAATCTCGCAATTAATAGTAAGTTCAGAAATGTTTGGTATTAAAAAGTCAAAATTTGCTGCTTTGGGATTATTTCTGTGAAAAAATTGCTCGAAGTAGTAATTGTTACGATAAATTAGAAATGGGGAATGTATAGTGATATTGGCTAATACAACACAAGGTAATGTCGTTGAATTTGAACCAGATAAAATCTTAATTTTCGAATAATTGATAATTTCTTTTTCTTGGGCTAACTGCGATGGTATAAAAATAGGTGTGTCCCAGGAAACTCCTTCGACCGAGGACGGGAGTTCTTTGAGGTAAACATTATTTGAATACATTCCTGCGTAAGTATCCTGTTCGGGTATAATCCTAATAGAGAGAGTATTCTTTGTTGGTGAGATAATCTCGCTTTTTAAAAAATTAAAGATAGATTGAACATTTAATGCTTTAAAATCGATTTCAATCTCTAAAGATTTTGCTGAAGTTAGAAACAATCCATTTCTTATGTTTTCGCTCAATTCGGAAGTATCATTATAAAATTTTTTGTAAAAATCAATCAGTTCGTCAGAGTAAATGTTTGTTGTGGCATTTGGTTCGATTTTGTTTGAGATAAGACATATGAATTCTGGGAGTGAGATAGAATGGGTATTGAAAGGTAATACTATTTGTTGTTGTGAACAAACCGATTTGTCGAGGTTTTCTAAATCCAGCCAGTATTCCAAATAATGTTGAAGTGGAATGAAAATTCCAGAATTTTCGGAAAGTTTACTTTTATAAAGGCTTAATGTAATTAAGTTTTCGGGTGAAAATTCTCCAACTTGTTTAAGCAAAGATGAGTTAATATAGAAATAAGGATCATAATCTAAAAAAATAAGTAGATTAAACTCATCCGGATATTTTAGAAATTTCTCGAGTTTTTGTTTATTTTGGGTGTAATATTGAAGATCCAAACTAATTAACTTTTCTTTTAAACTTTTAGGACTGTTTATTTTAGAAAAGAAATTTAAAAGAAGATTTATAACTTGCATTGAAGGGGGAAGGTAATCGTTACAAAGAAAATGAATGTTTGGTAGTTGATATTCCAAATGGGGTAAGATGTTTTCAGGAATTGTAGGAAGTTCAATACCATTGAATGTGTCAATGAAATTTTCGTAAAAGTTCTTTTGATTGCTTGTTTGAAGTAATTTTTTTAAAAAACTTAAACCAAACATTAGATAATCGTTGAGCCTAATGGGTATTCTAACATCAGAATTTGCTCCAGTAAGGGAATATGTATCTTCGAATGTGAAAATTTTTAGATTTCTATTATCCGATAACCTTGAAACGAAAAAAGGATAAAATGGGTCGTGTTCAAGAAAGTCTCGACCAAAATTGATAATCGTTGTAGCTTTGGTAATATCATTTAAAAGATACAAATTTTTTTTAAGAGAAATATAATTAGCCTGATGTTGTGAGCTAAAGAAATCGAATGGTGGAATCCCAATGAAAATAATTTTATCGGTAAAATTTTCAATTTGGGAGATTTTAAATTTCAAAAAAGGTGAATTAATCAACGGCATAAAGACAGCAATCATTTTGTCTTGGGCTAAGTTTTTTTCGATCTTCGCAAAAATATGTTCCAGGGCTTCATTTAAAGATGTTTCTTTACCATTAACAACGGGTTTCGAAAGTCTGTGTTTATCATATAAATTATATATAGACCCGAGGGCAGATTTTGGTACTACGCCTTTGTTAAAAAAGTTGATTTTATCCCCAGTAATACGAAAAGGTAACTTTTCGTAGGTTTCTACGAATATACCAATTGGAAAGTTCGCAAAATGGAAGTTTGTGCAATATTTGATAATATTTTCGTAACTTGTTGAATGCTCTTGCTTTACATTAGTAAAATGGAAAATTTCTGGTCTATGGCAAGACACCCCTAACAATAATGAGGAAGTTGTTAAAAACTTTGTGAAGTCGCGTCTGTTCATAATCAATTATGGCAAATGGAACATTCAACAGATGCTTTATTTATTTTCTTTGGTATTGGAAGGAAAGTCTGCAAGGTACCTGAAGGAAGTGAAGAAGAAAAAAATTGTAAGTTCGTTAGATTGAATATTGTATCGCTAGGATAAAAAATTCCGGAAATTTGTCTTGGAGGAATCAGATACTTTTCTGGGTTTTTGTGACAATCGACACACCAGCCCATAGTAATGTTTCTGACTTGGTAAAGAGAATCCATCTGGTCAACAAGACCGTGACAGGTGGCACAATCGATACCACTACGAAGATGAAGGCTGTGGCTAAACCGAACATAATCTGGAAGGTCGTACACTTTTTGGTAACTAAGCAATATTAAACTATCATAAGAGGTTATAACACTTTTAATTAGTGGACTTTCTGTTCGCAACGCAATGTGACAGATCATACAAGTTTTTGTAGTTGGAATGTTAGCAAAACTTTGTGTTTCTGCTTGGTCGTGACAAAAAAGGCATTTGATTTTGTATTTTGAGTGTAATTTATGGGAAAATGAAATGTTTTGTTTCGGTTGGAAACCAATACCATTCCTTAGATAATTTAATAATAAGAAAAAGTTTAAAAAACATAAAGAAAATATAAGTATCAAAGCAATACTTTTTGATTTCCAGATTTTCATAAACTCAAAAATACTACTTTTTAGTAATTTGTAAAGAAATTGGTTTGAGAGATGCAATAAATTTCTCAATTGTATTAACTTACCAAACAAGTTAACGCTTTCAAAATAAATAATATAAGCTCTTTTTCGTTTCTTTAAATTTTGAAATCACATTGGTTAGATAAGTTCTATGGAAAAGGAGGCAAAAAAGACACAGGAATTTGAATTTGTTGCTGAAATCAAGCAATTACTCGATATCATTATTCATTCGCTTTATACTCACCCCGAAATTTTCATCCGAGAGTTAATTTCAAATGCATCTGATGCACTTCATAAAATTCGTTTCAAAAGGTTAACAGAACCAGATATTCTAAATCCCGAAGCCGAACTTCGAATTGACATTTGGGTAGATAAAGATACGGGCTTGTTTAAAATCGAAGACACTGGCATTGGGATGACGAAGGAAGAAGTTATAACTCAAATTGGAACAATAGCACATTCGGGTACTGCGAACTTTTTGAAAAATTTAAAGCAAAGCGACCAGCAAATTGATTTGAATCTCATTGGAAAATTTGGAGTTGGCTTCTATTCTGTTTTTATGGTAACTGATGAAGTTTTCCTTGAAACTCGTTCTTATTTGCCCGATTCACTAGGCGTTCGCTGGAAGTCTATTGGTGCAGAAAAGTATTCTATCGAGGAAATTGAGCGACCCAATAGGGGAACCTTAATTTATTTCAAGTTGAAAGATGAATACAAGGAATTTTCAGACCCTGAAAAGGTTAAAGAGGTAATTCGCAAATATTCTTATTTTGTCGATTTCCCAATTTATGTGAACAATGAAAAAGTTAATACAATTGAAGCTATCTGGCACAAAAAGAAAGATGAATTAAGTTCCGACGAGGCTGTGTCTTTTTATAAGTTTTTAACAAAAGACGAAAATCCACCTTTAACTTATTTGCATTTTTCGGTCGAAGGTTTGGTGAATTTCAAGGCACTTTTGTTTATTCCTGAAGCACCACCCCCTTACTACTGGCGAGACTTTTTTGATACAACAATTCATTTATATTCTCACAAAATTTTTGTTCAAAACGACAACCAAGAGATTATCCCAGAATATCTTCGATTCGTTCGAGGTGTCATCGATACCGATGATTTTTCGTTAAATATTTCTCGTGAAACAATACAGAATAGTCCTGTAATTGGAAAGATAAGACAAATTTTAACATCTAAAATATTGAGTCATCTCGAAGAACTTTCACAAAATGAACCTCAGAAATATTCAAAATTTATTCGAAACTTTGGGCAAATCTTTAAGGGTGGAATCATAATCGATCAAAATAACAAGCAGCGATTAGTTAACTTATTGCGTTTCCAAAGTACTCAATTGCCCGAAGAGGAATACACTTCTTTGAAAGATTATGTTTCAAGAATGAAACCCGAGCAAAAGTCAATTTATTATGTTTTAGTAGATTCGCGGAGCTCGTTAAATCGGAACCCAAATATAGAATATTTCTTGAAGAACAACTTTGAAGTTTTGATAATGACTGATCCAATTGATGCTCTTGTTGTTCCTTCAATATCTGAGTATGATGGAAAACTGTTAAAATCGATAGACAAGGTCGATGTGGAAATACAAAATCAAAGAGACGAAGTTGACCGACTCGACCCCGAAGATGCTAACTTATTGCTTGAGCGATTTAAGCAAGTTCTTGGCGATAGAGTCTTGAATGTTCAAGAATCGCTTCGGTTGGTTGACTCACCAGTAACATTGGTGGCACCAGTCTTTGGTTTAGACCCTCAATCTGAAAAGATTTTTAAAATTATTGATAAAAATTACCAGCAGTCGAAAAAGATTCTAGAAATTAATACAACGCATCCATTGATTAAAAATATTGCAAAAATATTGAAAAAGGACAATGAACATCCCTTGATCGATAAAATTATATTAAATCTCTATGAAGAAACTATGGTTTTAGAGAATCAGTTGGAGAATCCAAAGGAATTTATACGAAGGACTAATGAATTGATTTTAAAACTTACAGAATTAAATCTTAATGAAAATTAAAACTAAAATTGGATTTTTTCGTTACATACAAATGTATTAGTAAAAAATATTAGTGATTTCGGTTAGTTAAGGTAGCTTATGAGGTTATCGGAATTTAGTTTTACTATTCCAAAAAGTCAAATAGCAAAATATCCTGCTGATCCCCGAGACTCCTCTCGTTTGCTTGTTATTAATCGTGAAACTGGGGAGCTTGAAGATCGATTTTTTTCAGACATTGTGGATTATTTTGAAAAAGGCGATTGTTTGGTGGTGAACGAAACTTCAGTTTTTCCTGCAAGGTTATTTGGCAGAAAAGAAAAGACGAATGCCAAAATCGAAGTGCTTCTTTTAAGGGAATTGCGTGCTGAGGAACGACTTTGGGATGCTCTGGTCGAGCCAGCGAGAAAGGTTCGTATAGGCAATAAGATTTTCTTCGATGAGAATAATTTCTACGCAGAGGTAATGGATAATACTACTTCTCGGGGACGAACCTTAAGACTTAGCTACGAAGGAAATATTTACAAGATTCTTGACCGTATTGGCCAGATGCCGCTTCCCTCTTATATCAAGAGGGAGTATACTCCATTGGACAAGGAACACTATCAAACTATTTTCGCTAATCCGCAATACAACACTTCGATTGCTCCGCCTTCGGCTGGGCTACACTTCACTAAGGAACTTGTTGAAAAGTTGAAAAAGAAGGGCGTAAAGATTGCAAAAGTAATAATCACTATTGGTCAGGGGGCTTACGAGAAAATCGAAGTCGAAGATTTGACCAAACATCGGATGTACAGCGAATATTTCATCATTCCAATTGAATCGGCCGAAACCATCAACAAAACATTGAAAATGAAACGGAATGTGTTTGTTGTCGGTTGTAGTGTTGCTCGCGCGCTTGAATCTTCTGTTCTGATTTCAGGAACAGTCAAGCCAAACAAAGACTGGACTGATAAGTTCATATACCCACCTTATGAATTCAAGATTGCTACAAGATTGATTACAAATTTCCACGAGTCTAATTGTCCATCGACATATTTAGGTATGGCTTTTGCTGGCAAGGACTTATATTTGAAAGCTGTCAAGCACGCTTTGAAAAATGATTACCGATTTCTCGTTTTTGGAGATGCTATGTTAATAATTTAATTTATAGATCTTGTTCTATCTTGCCTTCTTCGATTTTTTATAATTTTAATTGCCAGAGCGAAGGCATTAGCAAGACTTTTGTAGTCTGCTATCCCTTTTCCAACAATATCAAAAGCAGTTCCATGGTCGGGTGAGCATCGCACAATGGGCAAATTGGCTGTGAAGTTAACGCCTTTTCCTTTTGTAATTAGTTTGAATGGAATTAAGCCTTGGTCGTGATAGCATGCTAATATTCCATCGAACTTTTTACCTAAACCAAAAGCAAAGAACCCATCGGCGGGGAAAGGTCCTTCCAGCTTAATTCCAATTGATTGTAGATATTCAATTGCAGGGTAAAACGTTTCAATTTCTTCTATTCCGATAACCCCATTTTCTCCTGAGTGCGGATTCAATCCTAAAATTGCGATTTTTGGGTTTGCTATGCTGAAATCTCTTTTCAAACTATGATAGAAAATTTTGCTTTTTTCAACGATTAAATTAAAATTTAGAGCTGCGGACAAAGACCGTATGGATATGTGGTTTGTTAATAATGCAATACGAAGTTTCTTGTAAACAAAGATCATCAAACTCATCCTGTTGGAGAAAAAGTTTGAAAGGTGTTCGGTATGACCTGTGAAATTGGGCAAATTCATCTTTATACTTTCTTTGCATATTGGTAAAGTAATAATTCCATCAAGCTTGCCTTTATTTGCATAATCAATTGCGAAATTAATCGAGTCTAGAGCATATTTGCCTATGTCTTTCGAAATTTTACCGGGTTGAATTTTTATTTCCTTTCCAATTTCGATAAATAAGATTTTATTTAGTTGCGACTGTATTTTTTTGAATAATCTTCCGATAGTTTTATTAATCTCAAAGTATTTTACATAGTTTGAAAAGTCGCAGAAAAAATAGATTTCTATTTGCTGTGAATTTTGTGTAAATTCTTTGGAATTTAAATATTTAGCAAAAATTTCCAATCCAATCCCATTCAAATCTCCCGAAGTAACCCCTATTTTAAATTTGTTTTGCATAATTTTTAAATTTTAATAGGAAAAAAAGATGAATACAAAGATAACAATTGCGGCTCTAATTGCAATTCTTTTATGCTCATCTTGTAAGGATAATAGCAAAAGTGTGAATTGGAATCCAACCGATACTACTGGCTCAAACTTTGCCTTGATACTTTGCGAGGGGCTTTGGGGGTATAATAATTCTACCATATGCAAACTGAATTTGTTAAACTTTAGCATCATAAGGGATTTTACTTCTATTGCAAACCCAAATTTTAAAATTGGTGATTTAGGAAACGACATTGCAATCAAAGGCGATACATTTTTTGTTGTTGTAACCACTTCGAAAGTTATTGAGTTCTTCGATGTTCGAACAGGTAAGCTTTTAGGTTATATCACATTTGAGGGGAATTCCGCACCTCGTAGAATGGATTTTATCAACGATTCATTGCTGGCTGTTTCAGATTTGTATCAAGATTGCGTTTACATTGTAAATTTTAGAACGAAGAGAGTTGTTAATAAAATCCAAGTAGGGCCTGCACCCGAGTTCGTAGTTCATTTCGATGGCAAACTTTTTATTTCGAATTCTGGTTATGGAGATTTTAGGGCAAACGAACCCAAGGCTGGAACACTTTCTGTGGTAAATCTTAGCAAAATGGCAGAGGTTAAAAATATCTGGATTGGTCCAAATCCTATTGAAATTGTTTTCGACCGAAAAAGGAACCTGATGTTTGTTTCGTATAACCATTTACCATCTAACAAAGACTCAGTTGGTGGAATCGTTGTTTTGAATCCCGTTACATTAGAAAGAATTCGTGAATTTAAAACGCCCGTTCGTTCTATGTATTTAGCCGAAGATGATGGTTCTTTGTTTTTCATAGCTGAACGAAACGTTTCGAGATTATTTTTTGAATCTAACACGATTGATACGGTTTTGATTAATAACGATCCGAAAGAGAACTGGTATTCGGTTGCCTACGACTTTATGAACAAAAATATTCTAATTGGAAATGCTCGAAACTATACAATAGAAGGAGAAATCCTGATATTTAAACTTATGCAACAAAATGTAATTTTTCTGACAAAAGCGTCTGTTGGAGTAAATCCATCGGAGATTATAATTAAAAATTAACAACATTACAATACAAACGTTCAACTTGTTCTCTTTATTAAACGATTTTGAAAAAGTGTTTTTCTTATTTTGTAATTCACTTTAATTGGTAAGTAAAATGGTTGATAAATTATTTTTTGCTTTGATAACTCTAATAGCATTTGGATTTTTATTTTATAATTTATACCGATTTTCTTTAATACTGAAATTAGCCAAGAAAGAGCAAAGAACCGATCGATTTTGGTTGAGGTTGAAGAATCTTATTAAAATCGCTTTGTTTCAAAGCAAAATCCTAAGGGAACGATTTGCAGGAGTTGTTCACGTTGCAATTTTTTGGGGATTTATTGCATTGCTTTTTTCGGCCTCCGAATCCGTTATTCAGGGTTTTTATCCTAAATTCAGCTGGTGGTTTCTTGGTTGGTTTTATGCAGTAATTAGTTTTTCTAATGATCTGTTTTGTGTTTTGGTATTTTTTGCGGTTATATTTGCTTTTCTGCGTCGTTTCGTGTTTCGTGTGAAAAGATTGCAGGGCGACAAGAAGGAAATGCTCGATGCAATAATGGTACTTGGCTCAATTTTTATCATTGTTACTGCCTTGCTTTTACAAAATTCAGCTAAAATAGCTTTGCACGGAGCCGAACCTTTTTCTTTTCAACCTTTTGCATATCTGCTGAGTAGCATTTTTTCAATAGAAAACACTTTTCTTTTCTTCAAAGTTTTCTGGTGGATTCATATCCTATGGATTTACTTTTTTATGAATTATCTTTTTTATTCAAAACATTTCCATGTTTTCACATCATTGCAAAATGTTTTCTTCCGTGAGCCTGAATACTTTTTCAAACCTAAAAAGATTAATTTCGAAGACGAAAGTATAGAAAATTTTGGGGCTGGCGATTTTGAACAACTAAGCTGGAAATCTGTGCACGATTCTTTCTCCTGTACTCATTGCGGACGTTGCGATAGCGTTTGTCCTGCGAACCTTACCGGTAAGGTTTTAAGTCCAAGACAAATCGTTGTTGAACTTCGACGCCGTGCATACGAAAAAGGCTTAATTCTTTTAAAGCAGGCAAAAGGTAAAAGTTATAGTCTCTCTCTGAAAGAGCAAGAGATTGTTTCGAAAAGTTTCATAGGAGATTACGAAAATCCCGAGGCACTATGGCAATGCACGACTTGCGGTGCCTGTATGCAGGAATGCCCAATTTCGATTGAACATCTCCATCCAATTATTGAAATGCGACGAAATCAGGTACTGATGGAGTCGAAATTTCCTAATCTTTTACAAAATGTGTTTGCAAACCTTGAAAACAATGGTGCCCCTTGGCAATTTCCGCAAGCAGACAGAGCTCAATGGGCAGAAGGCTTAGGCATTAAAATTGCAAGCGAAAATCCCGATTTTGAATATCTCTTTTGGGTTGGTTGTGCTGGCAGTTACGATGAAAGGGCAAAAAGGGTATCAATCGCTTTCGCAAAGATTTTACAAAGAGCAGGGATTAACTTTGCTATTCTTGGGGTCGAAGAAATCTGTAATGGCGATGTAGCTCGTCGCACAGGCAACGAATACCTTGCAGACTTCTTGATCAAAACTAATATTGAAACATTCAAAAGACATAATGTGCAAAGGATTTTGACTATTTGCCCACATTGCTACAACATCTTTAAAAATGAGTATCCCGATTATGGATTTAAAGCAGAAGTGATTCATCACGCACAGTTCATAAGTGAGTTGATTGGCAAAGGAGTAATCCGTTTACGAAATGAAAATCAGTTGAAAATAACTTACCACGATTCCTGTTATCTTGGGCGGTATAATAAAATTTACGAGCCTCCTCGTGCGATTTTGAAATCGATTTATGGTTCGAATTTCACCGAGGCAAAGAGAAAGAAAGACAAAGGATTGTGCTGTGGAGCAGGGGGGGGAATGATGTTTCTGGAGGAAACTCAAGGTAAGCGGGTCAATATAGAACGCACCGAAGAACTTTTATCGCAAAATCCGAATACAATCGCTGCAAACTGCCCGTTCTGCATTACGATGCTAACCGACGGAATCAAAGCAAAAGAGAAAGAAGAGCAGGTACAAGTAAAAGATATAGCTGAAATAGTGTGGGAAAGGTTGGAATAAAACAATTAAAGAAAGTAATTTATTTCAAATCAAATCATTTTTAATGAAATCATAAAAATAAATTTGAATTTTATTAATTATTGTCACATTATTTATATTTGCAATGTATAAAAATTCATAAAATTTTTATAATGAAAAATATACTTCAATTTAATGGATTAATTTTCAAAAGGATATGGAAACAAAAAACCTTGACCTAACTTTTATTACCAATGAGGATGGAAAGTCACTTTTGGAAAGATTTAGGCAATTAATCAAATATGCCAAATCTATGGATTGTATAGTAGGATACTTTAACCTAAGCGGTTTTCATCTTCTTGAAAGCGAATTAAATGATGTTGAAAAGATTAGAGTTCTAATAGGCCTTGGAACAACTCGTGCAACATACGAGGTGATTAAAATTTCCGAAAATGCGAGTATTGATTATTCCGATTCTAATTATTCTTCCTATGAAACGAATCAAATTGTTGAAAATATTGTGCGAGAAAATATTGAAAATTCGGATGATAAACTTGAGATTGAAGAAGGAATTCAAACAATGGTCAAATGGTTATCAAATGGAAAACTAACAATCAGAGCTTATCCATCCCAGAATTTGCACGCAAAATTATACATTATTACCTTCAAAGAAGGTGACCGAGATACTGGAAGAGTCATAACCGGCTCAAGCAATTTCACGGAAAAAGGAATTAAAGATAATCTGGAATTTAATGTTGAGTTAAAAAATAAAAATGATTACGATTTCGCCAAACAAAAATTTGAGGAGCTCTGGGCTCAGTCTGTTGATGTAAGTGAAAAATACATTCAAACAATTCAGGAGAAAACTTGGCTCAATCAAAACATAACCCCATACGAACTTTATCTAAAATTTTTGTATGAGTATTTCAAAGATGAGCTAAGCCGAACAGAAGAACTCTCGTTAAGATTTCTTCCAGAAAATTTTATAGACTTTGAATATCAGCGACAGGCAATTCTTAACGCAAAATCAATTTTAGAAGCTTATGGGGGTGTTTTCATTTCTGACGTAGTGGGACTGGGAAAAACTTATGTCGCTACAATGTTAGCTGGTTTGCTCGATGGTCGAACAATGGTAATAGCTCCACCTTCATTATTAAATCGACAAAATCCTGGTTCTTGGCGAAATGTTTTTTCCGATTTTAATATTGCTGCAGAGTTTATTTCTATTGGAAAACTAGATGATGCAAAGGTTTCGCTGAATAAATATAAAAATATTATCATAGACGAATCTCACCGATTCAGAAATGAATCGACTATAAGCTATGTTGATATTGCTGAAATCTGCCGTGGCAAAAGGGTTATTTTAGTTTCCGCCACACCCTACAATAATTCCCCAGATGATTTACTTGCCCAAATTAAACTTTTTCAAAATCCAAGAAAAAGCACAATTCCAGGTATTCAGGACTTAGAGGCATTTTTCAGAAAACTCAAAAAGAGATTGGAAAAAATTGATAGGCAGAGTAATTATGATGAGTATCTAAAAGAAACAAAAAATATCGCTAAAGAAATTCGGGAAAAAGTTCTTAAATATATAATGGTACGAAGAACACGGAGCGAAATCGAGAAATATTTTGCGGACGACCTGAAAAGAAACAATATCAAATTTCCCGAAGTTGTAGATCCCAAGCCACTTTTCTACCAATTAAACGAAAAAGAAAATGAAATTTTTGAT
>Ga0197142_1000443_pt1 | contig 38040 bp, 43 predicted proteins | sample GBS60_MetaG_FD_148614 | JGI IMG/M metagenome (GOLD analysis project Ga0197142, IMG submission 148614) | Sediment microbial communities from Great Boiling Springs, Gerlach, Nevada, United States - GBS 60_MetaG | ecosystem: Environmental > Aquatic > Thermal springs > Hot (42-90C) > Sediment...
TATATTAAATGATGGTTTAATAGAAAGTTCAAATATTAAAGGATATTCCTTTAAGATAAATTCTGTCAACAATAATAAATCTTGAAGGGTGGAAATATTTTTAGAAGAAATTCCAATTGGATCTTCAAAGTGAGTATTTTTTAAATTAATTTCTTTTGCTTTATTATTCATTAATTTTACAAACTTTTCTGGGCTTAGCTTTTCTGCTAAAGCTAATGAAGCTATATTAGAAGAAGAAATTAATTTTATATTTAGCAAATCTTCAATAGTGAAAACTTCCCCACTTTTTAAGCCTGTATGTTTTTCTAAAATATTTTTATTTTCAAATATTTTTTCGCTTATTTTAATTTTTTCTTTTAAATTTTTAAAATTATCAATTACAATAAGAGCAGTCATTAATTTGGTTAAGGAAGCTATAGGCTTTTTTTCATCTGCATTTTTTGAATAAAGTATTTTACCATTTATTTCTTTAATTAATATATTTTTAGAAGAGATAACATTTTCATCTATATTAATATTATTTTTATTTATAGAGCTAGGCTGTTCATTTTTAGACCGAATTGGTTCGCGACTTATATCTTGTTTAGTATTTATCTCCTTTATAAAATCTATTTGTTTTAGTGGATAATTTAGATATATTTTATTATTATAAATTTGTGCATTTAATAATGTTGTTCTTATATCTAAAATGTTTTTTAAAAATTCAAATAAACTTATTAGTTCTAACATTAAATTTATTTTAAAATATACGAAAATAAATTCAAAATAAATAAAATAATAATAAATGAAAAATGAGGAAATTAAAAAACAAAAGCGCTAAGGGCAAAAGATTGGAAAAAGAATTTTCTTTAGCTCTAAAAAATATTTTTCCTTCTGCAGATACAGAACTTAAGCCAAGAATAATAAATTTAAGAAAAGATTTCTGGGGTTTATTTGATGGTTTAACTTTTATTCATCAAAAGAAAAAATTTATATTTTGGCAAATTAAAGGTAAAAAAATAACAAATTTAGAGTATAAAAAATTTTGGAAGTTAGCTTATAAATTTAGCAATTCTAATATAGTTATTTTACTAATAGAAAAAATAGGCTCATCTTATAAAATTTATTTTGACAAAAATAAAAGTTTCATTGATAAACCTAAATATCTTAAAAAAATTATCTAAATTTTCAGATTAAGTTTAATATTATTATTTTTTATTTTGTGTTTGAACTTTTAAGGAAATAGCAGCTCCTACAGCTCCACCTATACTTTTTAATATTTGTCTTATGGCGTTAACTGTTTGCCCTTTTTTCCCTATTACAAGAGATAACACCTCTTTTGGTCCATTAATTTCAACCAAAACACCCCTTTCGTCAATTTTGGTTTCAATATCTAATTGGTCGACCTTATTTTCATCTATCCACAAAGAAAACAATTTTTTAATCCTTGACTTTATATCAGCTAATTTGTCACTCATTTTTCTTTTTATTTTTAATTGCTCGACTAATTTTAATTGCTCGACTTACTAAATTTAATCTACATAATCTAATTTAATCTATATAATCTAAAAAACATATCTATAATTTTAAGCTACTTTTATTTTAACATATAATTAATCAGAAATAAATATTTAACTTAAGATTAACAAAAAGCACTATTGTGGGGTTTTATTATTTTAAGTTTTTATAATTATTTTAATTATATCTTAATTGATAAAATAAATTTCTTACGTTAAATTTTTTAGATTTATTTTTATTTATCTTATTACATCCAAAATTTTAGTAGAGCCAGCTAAAACAGGACTGAAATAAATTATGTGAGGGTATTTTTTATGATTACCATTGACATTTAATAATTTAATATTAAAAATCTTTTATTTTTTTCTTTAAGATTATCTTCTGATTCACTATCTTTATAAGAAACTCCAACTATACCTAACATATCTTTATTGATCCAAAAAACTTTTTCTATGCGCTCAAATTCAGATGGAGATAAGGCATATAATTGAATGGGGGTTGTATCACAACAAGCAGTAAAATTTAAATGACATATAAATTTGTCTTTCATTAAAATTTGTTTTTCTCCTTTTTTATGTTTTGTTTTTATAAAATAAAAGAGATATTTATAGTCCAATGAAAAAATAGGAGATTGAATATCGGAACAATATAATTTTTTCATATCACAGAAGTTTACCTTGATAGTTTTGGTATCTCGTGAATAAACTAAAAGATATTTTTTCCTGAATATCTGGTTGAGAGTTTGAGAATATACTTGCAATAAATGAAATTTTTACTTTATCTCTGTTTATTATATTATTATTAAAATTAAAATCTTCAAATTCTATATCATAGTTTTTGCTGAATTCGGAGTCTTTATTTTTCATTGCAATTTCACTATCTTCTTCTATATAAAGACTTTTTATTATACTCATTCCTATTTCATCTTTTTTTGAAGGATGAAGTGCTTCTAATAGATATAAATTATCTTTCTCAAAATACTCCCATTCATGAATTAGATAAAAATTAAAAGGAGAAAAGGACCATAGAATGTTGGAAAAACTAAAACTAAACCTATAATCACTTTTTGTGTCAACAATATATAACTCATAACCTTCAAACACTGCTAATTTAAAAGATATATACCTATTGTTATAAGAAAGAGATGGGTCAAATATTCTACAGGAATAAATACGATTTTTAGAATTAATAATAAGATACTCATAAGGTTGAAAGTCTTGACATTTTTTAGCTTTTGTCATTTTAATTAAAATTTTACTTTTTTACTTTTTAAATCATATATATTTAAATATTGATTATCTATAAAAAATAATTTTTGTTTATATGGCGATAAATCAACATCATTAAAATAACCGTTAAACTTTAAAATTTTATCTTGTTTGCCTGTAGATAGGTTTCTTTTATAAACTATAGCTTTTTTATCTTTTTGAACTGAATATAAGAGATTGTTATCTTTTAGATTAATCTTATTTCTAATTTCTGTTTTGGGAAGATTTAAATCAAATACTATTTCACTGGCTTTTATATTTGTTATTAATAAAAATATAGAAATAATGAATAAAAAATAAAAGTTTTTGTCAGATTTATTTTAATTAATTTTTTATTAGATTAGTTTCGATTTTTTAGTTTTAATTAATTTTAATTTAATATATTTATTTTGTCAAATGATTTTATAAATTTTAAATTTAAAATTCAATTTTTTAATTATAATCCTAAAATATCTTAAAATTTTGTTATAATGAGGAAAGTTTACAGCATAGGCACAGCTACGCTTGATATATTTTTTACTTTTGATAATTTAAATTTTTTTTATGATCAAAAATATTTAAAAGAAAAAAATGAAGCCAAAAGTTGTTTTGTTGATATAGGAGGAGGAGGATTAAATTTTGCTTATGTTTTTAAAAAATTAGGTTTAAAAACCCAAGCAATAGTAAAAATAGGAGATGATTTTGTAGGAAAAATAATTAAGAAAAAGGTGCAAGAAAAAAATATTCCTTGTAATTTTGTTTTAACCAAAGGAAAATCTACCTTATCATTCATTTTTTTAGATAAAAAAGGGAATAAATATATTTTTACTTACAGAGGCCAAGAAATATTTAAAGAAAAAGATATTCAAATAGACTCAGATGCAGCTTACTATATAGCACCCGGAAAAACAAGTATTAATGTTTGGAATAAAATAATCAAAAAACTTAAAAATAAAGACAATATAGTTGGCATAAATCCATCTTCATTTTTTTTAACACAAGACTTTAATATAGTTAAACAAATATTAAATGAAGTTGATTTTTTAGTATTAAATGTTGAAGAAATGAAACTTTTTATTTCAAATAAAATTAAGATTAATAAAGATAAAATAGACATTAATTTAATAAAAACTTTTAGAAAGTTAATTTTTATGCCTAAAGTTATTATAATAACAGCAGGCTTTAAAGGAAGTTGGATTTTATTTAGGGAAAATATTTATTTTTCAGAAGCTTATCATAAATTTAAGGTAATTGACACTACGGGCGCAGGAGATTCTTATGGAAGTACACTTTTTGGTTTTATGGTAAAAAAAGACTTTAATATTGATGAAAATTATCTAAAAAAAATAGCAAAATATGCTTCTATTAATACAGCTTCAAATTTAACAAAAATAGGATCTCAAACAGGCATACTTTCAGAAAGTCATCTTAAAAAATTTAAATATAGTAAAATAAAAATTTTAAAAATTTAAAAATATGATAAAATTATTTTAATTATGGTATTAGAGATTAAAAGAAGAGATATTAAAATTAAAGCAGATCAATATCGAAAAAATAATTTAATTCCAGGAGTGATTTATGGCCCAGAAATTGGTTCTATACCTATTTATTTAGAAAGTAAAGTTTTTTTAAATAATCTTAAACACTTGCATCAAAGATTTGAATTTATTTTTGAAGACAAAAATTACACAGGCATCTTACAAGAAATTCAAAAAAATCCAATTAATTTAGAGCCTATACACTTTGATATTTATGTGCCCAAATTAACAGAAACTATTACCACTACAGTTCCTTTTGTTTTTAAGGGAGAAGAAGAAGTTTTAAAAACAGGATATTTTCTAAATAAAATTTTGCATGAATTAGAAATTGAAGGTTATCTTAAAGATATCCCAGATTTTATAGAAATTGATGTGTCTAATTTGAAGTTAGGAGACTCTATATATGTTAAAGATTTATATTTAAAAAACATAAAACCATTAATTGATGAAAATACACCTGTTGTTTCTGTTGTTGAAGAAAAATTTGGAGTTTTGGAAGAAAAAGAATATCCATCTGAAATGATAACGGAAAGCGAAGAAAATGCACAGTAATAAAAATTAAATATCTATAAAAAATTTTTTAAATAATAAAACCTCTCTTATTATGGCTCAACTAATAAAAGATATAAAAAAATATTCTTATAAAGATCAATCAAAGAAATGCTCAAATTATAAAAAATTTCTTATAAATATTTTTTTACCAGAAACAAAAATTTTAGCCATTTGGATAATATTTATTTATATTTTTTTGATGACTCAATTAATGGTAGCTGCACCTATTTCTAAAGAACCTATTGTAAAAATAAATAAAAATTTATTAGCACAAAATAGTAATCAAAATTTATCTGAACTAAAGAAAAAATTAGAATCAGAGCTCCAGTCTGTTTTAAAAGAAATAGAAAAATATAGACAAGAAATACAAAAATTGTCCAGGGAAAGAAGAAATTTGCAACAAGAAATTGCTTACTTAAATGCTAAAATTGCCAAATTAGAATTAGAAATGAAAGTTATTAAATCAAAAATTAATAATTTGAATACAAGAATTTCAGATACGAAAAAGGCTATTGATCTTACTAAAAATAAAATTGAGAATTCAAAAAACAATTTAGTTAAAACCCTCAGAGTTTATTATCAATCTTCAAGAAAATCATTTTTTGAAGTTGTATTGGCAGAAGCTTATATTTCAGATTATTTTAGTAATATAGTTTTTCTAAATAAACTTCAAGAATCTATTAATGAACAAATTAATGATTTAAATAAACTTAACCAACAATTAAACTATCAAAAAGAAAAATTGGAAAATGAACTTGAAGAACAAAACAAACTTTTTCAAATTTCTAGTTTGCAAAAAATTGAACTTGATAATTTGCAAAATGAAAAAAATGATCTTTTAAGAATAACCCAAGGAGAAGAAAGGAAATTTAATAAACTTTTAAGCGAAAGACAAAGAAGAGCTGCTGAAATAAGAGCTCAGCTTTTTAGACTTGCAGGTGGTGCCGCTCCTATAACATTTGAAAAAGCAGTAGAATATGCTGAATTAGCAAATCAACTTACAGGTATTAGGCCTGCTTTTTTGTTAGCTATTCTTAAACAAGAGTCTGATTTAGGGAGAAATGTAGGTCAATGTTATTTACAAAATACTGAAGATGGTTCTGGAATTCATATTACCACTGGTCAGTACCGAGATAGAGTAATGCATCCTACAAGAGATGTGCCTGTATTTTTAGAAATTACAAAAAAATTAGGGTTAGATCCGTTTAAAACACAAGTATCTTGTCCTTTGAGTTTTGGTTGGGGTGGAGCAATGGGTCCAGCACAATTTATTCCTTCAACATGGAAAGCCTATGAAAGCAAAATAGAAAAAATTATTGGAGAAACCCCTAATCCTTGGAATATATATCATGCTTTTATTGCTGCTGCTGTTAAATTAACAGATGCAGGGGCAGCACAAAAAACATATCAAGCAGAATGGAAAGCTGCGATGATATATTTTGCTGGTTCTAATTGGAGCAATCCTTCGTATAGTTTTTATGGCGATTCAGTAATGAGCTTGGCATCAAAATTTGAAGAAGATATAAAAATTATGAAGGGAAAAGATTAATTATATTAAAAAATTTAATTTAGTTAAATTATTAAAATGATGGAAAAAGACAAAACCAACGATATAACAAATAATAATTTAAATGAAAATTCAGCAAAAAAGTTGCTATTAGTAGATGACGATTTAAATTTTTTAGAAATACTTGAAACTAAACTGAAAAGAGAAAATTTTGAAATAGATAAAGCTAATAATGGTAATGAGTGTCTAGAAAAAGTAAATCAGAAAAACTATGATTTAATAGTATTAGATGTAATGATGCCAGAATTTGATGGTATAGATATAGTCTTAAGTTTACTTAAAAATTATCCTGATAGGAAATTTAAATTTATATTTTTAACAAATTTTGGAGAAGAGAACCCTTTGGTTGATAAGAATATTGATGAAGAATATGCTAAACAAATAGGAGCTACTGCTTTTATTTCAAAATTAGAAGATTTAGATAGTATAATTTCAAAAATTAAAAAAATTATTAACGAATCTTAAGTTATCAAGTTTTTTCTTATTATTTCTATTAAATTATTCAAATCATTTTTTTTGTGAAAATAATCATTAGCACCTAAATTTTTGGTTATTTCTTTATCTATATATAAATTTTGATAGGAAATATTTTCGCCATAGTTTGTAACAAAAATAATTTTAGATTCTGGTGATAATTTTGAAATTTCAAAAAATAGACTTATACCATCTAATTCAGGTAACATAATATCCAAAATAATTAAATCGTACTTTTCTTTTGATATTTCTTTTAATGCTTCATAAGGAGAGATGATTTTTTTTATGAACCTAAAACCTTCTGATATTAATTTTTTTTCTACTATTTCTAAAAAATCTAAATCGTCATCTACTATTAAAATTTTATTATTTAAGAAAGCATTCATAATCTACATTTTTTATTTTATTAATAAAAATTATAATCATTAAAAAGTGATAAAAAATTTAAATATGTGGATAAAAAATTTTGATATTTTTAAAATTAATCTTAAAATTTAACCTATTTTTAAATTTAAAAATTAAAATAGATAAAATTATGGTTTTACAAAATTAAAAGATAGAAATTTCTATAAAAATATAAAAATGGCTAAATTAATAATATTTTTTTGCTTTTATTTTTTATTTTTAGCCAAAGATATATATTCGCAAAACACAGAAATTAATATTCCTTTAAGAAGAAATGAAGAGGTTTTATTAGGTTTTTATAATTATGAAAAATATTTTATTTTAAGCAAAATAAATAATATCTTAATATTAAAAAAAATTTATCCAGATAGAAGAATAAATGAATTTGTTACTAGCGCTACAGGAGAAATTATACATGCTAATTTTTTTGAGGATAATGATTTAAATAAAATAATTTATGTTTTTAAAAACAACGATCAATATTATTTAAAGATTTTTGATGAAAATTTTAATTTATATTATGATAATAGAATTTTTGACTCAAATTTAAAGTTGATAAATGTATTTTTATGGAAAGAGCAATCTAAACTACTCTTTTTTACTAAAGAGAATGGTTATTTAAAAATATTTTCCTTTGAGCTTAACAATAATATTTTAAATTCAACAAACACTAACATAACTTTAGAAAAGGATATTTTAAATATTTATTCATATCAACACTATCTGTTTTTAATTGAAGAAAATGATAGAGGTTCAAATATCTTTGTATTTAATAGATTTTTAAATTTAATCAATATAAGTTTTTGGGAAAACTTAAAATGGCAAGATTATGACTCTGTAGGAAATATTTTATATTTATGTGGTTACGATAAAAATAGATATATAAAAATTTTTTCTTATGATTTTATAAACAGAAGAATTTTAGAACATAATGCAGGAGAAGTTAAGTTTGAAAATTTATTAGAGTGTGATTATATAAGTGGAGATATTAATAATCTGTTTTATTTATATAATCAAGACAGAAAAATGATTTTAAAAAGTCTATATTCAGATATAAACTTAATTCTTGAAAATGCTTATATCCCAAGAGGTAAAATAGAAAAATCATATCACAAAATTGATGATCTTTTTGATGGTTTTATAAGTTATATTATTTCTAACCCCTATAGAATTAATATACTTAGAATTAATATACATAATAATAATTTCTCATTGAGAAATTATAGTAATAGCTATTTTATAAATGTTGATAATAATGTGGTTTTTATAAAAAATAATTTTTTAAATATAATAACTATTTTAGATTTTAATTAAATTTAACCTAAAATGATTTATATAAAACCAGAAATTATTTTTTATATTTTTGGAGTACCTATAACAAATACACTTTTTTCTGCATTTATAATCATTATTTTATTATTAGTATTTTTACTATTTTTTAAAGTTAAGATAAAACCCTCCAGAATCCAAATTTTAATAGAAGTTTTTTATGAGCATATATTTAATTTTTGGAGTAATATTGTTGGTAGTCAAAATAAAATATTATTTACTTTTTGTTTATCTTTTTTAGTTTATATAGCCTTAGCAAACGTATTAATTCTTTTTCCTTTATTTGATTCTATATATTTATTAAAAGATAAGGAAAAAATTCATATTTTTAGATCCCCCTTTTCAGATTTAAATTTAACCCTAGCTTTATCAATTATATCAGTTGTTTTTGTTAATTTTTTAGCTTTTTTAAAACACGGTTTTAAGTTTTTTAAAAAATTTTTTTCACCCATTGGAATACTTGAATTGATATCCGAATTTGCTAAAATATTTTCTTTTAGTTTTAGGTTATTTGGTAATATATTAGCGGGCAAAATTTTAATTTCGGTAATTAGTGGTTTGTTTATTTTCTTATTGCCATCTTTTTTTATTTTTTTAGAATTTTTTGTAGGTTTAATTCAAGCTTTTGTATTTTTTATGCTAACAACTATCTTTTTAAGGGTCGCACTTGAAGAAAACCATTAATTAAAAATTTTTATTTATTAAAAATTAATTTAAACTTAATAAAGTTATGGATATAGAAATAATAAAAACAATCACTTCTGGTTTTTCTATAGCTATAGGTGTTTTAGGTCCTGCATTAGCTATTGGTAAAATTGGAAGTGAGGCATTAAAATCGATAGCAAGAAATCCTGAAGTTTCAGGCAAAATGATGACTTTTTTTATACTAGCCCTTGCTTTTGCAGAAGCTTTGGGTATATATGTGTTGGTAGTTTCTTTAATTATTAAGTTTATTTAATTTTTTTTAAACTTCCGGAAATTATGGTCAAATTTTTTGACTCTTTAGGAATTGATTTGATTTATTTATTAATTCAATTTTTCAATTTTTTTTTGGTTTTTTTAATTTTATATAAATTTTTATCTAAACCTTTATCTAAAATAATACAAGAAAGAGAAGAAAAAATAAATAAAGGTATTAAGTTAATTAATGAGGCTGAAGATATTATAAAAAAAGCAAAAAAGATTAGAAATAAAATTATATCTAAAACAAAAAGGGAAAGAATTGAGATGTTAAATAAGATACAGGAAGAAAGAAGCAGGTTATTAAAAAAAATATATAAAGAGGTTGAAGAAGAAAAAATTAAAAATCTGGAAAGAATAAAACAAGAAGAAGAATTGATGGAAAAAATGATTGCTGAAAAAATGAAAAAAATTTCTTTTGATATTTTTTATGAATTAGCTAAAAAATTTTTTCATCATAAAGATTTGGATCAAAAATTTATCGAAAATTTGCTTAGAAAGAATAATGATTAAAGAAAGATTATTTTTGTTTAAATTAATGGTTTATTTTTTAAAAAATAAAAGATTTGATGATTTAAAAAAAATTCTTATAAGAATTAAAAGAGAAGGCAAATTAAAGATTATAAAGAATAATATTAATTTAATAAAAAAACTTTTTATTTATGAAATAGGTTATAAAAGTTTAAATATTGAAACTGCATTTGAAAATAAAAAAAAAGAAATAGAAAAGATTATTAGTAAAATATATAAAAACAAAAATAAAATTTTTATAGAAAGATTAGCAATAAATCCCAGTCTCATCCTAGGGTTTATTATAAGAGAAAATAACAAAAAAGAAATTGACTATAGTTTAAGAAGTATAATTCAAAAAATAAAAGATAAATGGATGATTTAAATTTTATTTTAGAAAAATTTAAAAAAATTATAGAAGAAGTTGAAGTTAAAGAAGAAGTAAAAGAAATAGGTTATGTACTTTCTGCTTCTGATGGAATTGTATGGATTGAAGGTCTAGATAATTGTAAAACTTTTGAAATGCTGATAATAAAAAAAGAAAATGTTGATATTAATCTAATATCTCTCAATTTAGAAGAAGGAATTGTGGGGGCAGTTGTTTTGAATAATTTTGAAATGATTTTAAATGGAGATATAGTTTATAGAACTAACAAAATAGCAAGTATTCCTGTTAGCAATGATATACTCGGAAGAATAATAGATCCTCTAGGCAATCCATTAGATGGTATGGGTAAATACAATGTTGAAAATTTTTATCCTATAGAAAGAGAAAGCCCTAATGTTTTTTTAAGATCCCCTGTAAATGTTCCTCTTCATACAGGTATAAAAATAATTGATAGTTTAATTCCAATAGGAAGAGGTCAAAGAGAGTTGATAGTTGGTGATAGACAAACGGGTAAAACATCTTTGGTTTTAGATATTATTCTAAATCAGAAAAAAGACCCCCTTGAAACACCTATTTGCATTTACGTGGCAATTGGCCAAAAATTATCAAAAATTAGAAGATTGTATGAAATATTAAAAAAAGAAAAAGCTCTTGAATACACTATTATAGTAAGCACTTCTCCTAGTGATTCTCCAATGTATTTATATCTTGCGCCTTATTCAGGATGTGCCATAGGAGAGTATTTTATGGATAAAGGTAAAGATGCAGTTGTAATATATGATGACCTTACAAAACATGCTTGGGCTTGGAGAGAAATATCTTTGCTTTTAAAAAGACCAGCAGGTAGAGAGGCTTATCCGGGAGATATTTTTTATATCCATTCTAAATTATTAGAAAGAGCTGCTAAATTAGAAAAAGGGGGAAGTTTAACAGCTTTGCCTATTTGTGAAACTCAATTAGGCGATATCTCTGCGTATATACCTACTAACTTAATTTCAATTACTGATGGACAAATATATCTTGAAACAGATCTTTTTAAAGCAAATTTTAAACCTGCTATAAATATTGGTCTTTCAGTTTCTCGTGTTGGTTCAAAAGCACAAACGAAAATAATGAAAAAACTATCAGGATCACTTAAGCTTTATTTATCTCAATATAGAGAGCTTGAACAGTTTGCTCAATTAACCACAGAACTTCCTGAAGAAATAAAAAAACAATTAATTAGAGGAAGGGTTATCTTAGAAATGCTAAAACAAGAAAACTTAAAACCAATAACTTTTGAGAAAATATCTATTTTAATATATGCTGCTAATAATGGCTTTTTTGATAATTTTGAAATTGAAAAAATTAAAGAATTAGAAAATAAACTTTTAGAATTTTTTGAATTGAATTATAGCAAAGTGCTGGAAAATATTAAATTAAAAATGGATTTAGATGAAGAAATTGAAAGTAAGATAAAAGAAGGATTAATGAATTTTTTTGAAAATATTAATATCATTACTGAATAATGAGTAAAAATTTAATAACATTAAAAAAAAGAATTAGATTTCTTAGCAATTTTCAAAAAATTACCAATTCCATAAGCCTAATTTCTGTCATTAGATTTCAAAAATCATATCAGAGAATTAATAAAATAATTTTAAATGCGTTTTATTTTTTAGAATTATTAAATGATTTGTTTAAGAAATATCCAAATATATTTAAAGAAAAAATTCTATTTGAGGAAAAATTATCTAAACAACAAACAATTAAAAAAACTTTAGTTTTAATAATAGCTTCTGATAGAGGTTTAGCTGGATCTTTTGATCAACTAATTTTTAAAAAATCAGATGAATTATTAAAAAATTTTAATAGAAAAGAAGATCTAATTTTGATAGGCATAGGTAAAAAAACTAAATACTACTTAGAAAAATTAAAAATAGAATTTTATCTGTTTAGTAATTTTGAAAATTTTTTACCGACAACACTTGCTTCTGAAATATTAAGTTATATAAATTTTTTAATCTCCTCTCAAAAAATAAAAGAAATTTACATAATAAGGCCTAATTTAACCTCAACAGGTTTTCTTGTAGAATGCTTAAAAATTTATCCTTTTAATCTTAAGGTTATAAAAAATTTAATAAACAAAATTTTACCCCAGATGAAGCAATGGAAAGATTTAAAAGCAAGCGATACTCAATTTACTTCAGATTATATATTTGAACCAAATGTTAAAGAAGTTATTAAAGTATTATTTAAGAATATTTTTTACTTATTAATTTATGTTTTTATTTTAGAAGCTCAAGCTAGCTTAGAGTTTACACGTACTATTACAATGAAAAGAGCAAATGAAAATGCTAAAAAGATAAAAAATAAAGAAATATTAAATTATAATAAATTAAGACAACAAAAAATAACACAAGAATTATTAGATATAAAAAGATGGTAAACGAAAAAGAAAACGGGAAAATAATTCAAATTATAGGTACGGTTGTAGATGTAGAATTTGATCAAGAAAATACTCCTAATATATATGAAGTTTTGATTGTAGAAGAAGTTAATTTATACCTTGAAACAGAAATGATATTATCACCAGGAAGAGTTCGCTGTTTATCATTTGGATCAACTGATGGTTTGTATAAAGGTATGAGTGTAATAAGAACTTATAAAAAATTAACCGTTACTGTAGGCGAAAAAATGTTAGGCAAAGTTATTAATGTATTAGGAAAAACTATCGAGAATAATGAAGAAATAGAAGGCGAAAAATGGGAGGTAATAAAAAACCCGCCTTTATTAATAAAACAAAATCCTGAGATAGAAATATTAGAAACAGGAATAAAGGTAATTGATTTATTAACGCCAATAATAAAAGGGGGTAAAGTTGGTCTGTTTGGTGGAGCAGGGGTGGGGAAAACTGTATTGTTAATGGAACTTATTCATAATATAGCTTATAAATATCAAGGTTATTCTATTTTTGCAGGGGTTGGAGAAAGAACTAGAGAGGGCAATGAATTGATTTTAGAAATGAAAGAAAGTAATGTTATTAATAATGTTATTATGGTTTTTGGACAAATGAATGAAGTGCCTTTAGTTAGATTTAGAACGCCTTTTGTAGCTGTAACTTTAGCAGAGTATTTTAGGGATGTATTAAAAAAGGATGTTCTATTATTTATAGATAATATTTTTAGATTTGTTCAGGCTGGATCTGAAGTTTCTGCTTTACTTGGTAGATCTCCTTCAGCAGTGGGTTATCAACCTACTTTAGCCACAGAAATGGGGATGCTTCAGGAAAGAATTACTTCAACCCTTGATGGCTCAATTACTTCTTTTCAGGCTGTTTATGTGCCTGCTGATGATATAACTGATCCTGCACCCTCAACTGTTTTTTCTCACCTTGATTCAACCATTGTTCTTTCAAGGGAAATAGCAGAACAGGGAATTTATCCGGCTGTTGATCCTTTACAATCTAATTCCTTGGCATTAGATCCTAAGATAGTAGGAGAAAAACATTACCAAGTTGCTTTAAATGTTCAAAAAATTTTACAAAGATATCAAGAATTAAAAGATATAATAGCAATATTAGGCATTGATGAGTTATCTGAAGAGGATAAAAAAATTGTTTATAGAGCCAGGAAAATACAAAAATACCTTTCACAACCATTTTTTGTGGCTGAAAGTTATACAGGCATTGAAGGTAAATATGTTAGTTTAGAGCAAACTATTTCTGAGTTTGAAAAGTTAATAGAAGGTGAATACGATAATATACCAGAAGAAGACTTTTATATGAAAGGCATCTTAAATGAATAATAAAACCTTTAAATTAAAAATAATTAACTTAGAAGGAGAAATTATTGAAAAAGATATTGAAGCTTTAACTTTTAAAAATTCTTTAGGTGAAGCAACGATCTTGCCCAATCATCAACCAATTATTACTGTTATTCAAAATGAAATAGAAATAAAAAAGAATGGCGAAAAAGAAAAAATATATCTTAATACAGAATCAATTTTAGAATTTAAAAATAACGAAGCAAAAATATTAATTTTGATTTAAATATTTTGATTTATGTTGTTTAAAGAAAAAGTTTTTCAAGTTGTTAGAAAAATTAAACCAGGAAGTTTTTTAACCTATAAAGAGGTTGCAAGATTAGTAGGCAATAAGAAATCATATAGAGCAGTAGCTAATGTTCTAAAAAACAGCCCCTACGATGTTCCTTGTCATCGAGTAATTAGAAATGACAATTTAGTTGGAGGATATATGGGAAAAGAAGATTTAGATTGGTTAAAAGCCGCACTTTTATTAAAAGAAGAAGCTATCGGAGTTATTCCCACTGATACTATTTATGGTATTTGCACTTCTTGTTTTAATAAAAAATCAGTTGAAAAAGTTTATAAGTTAAGAAAGAGAAACCCTAAAAAACCATGTATAATTCTGATATCAGATCTTAATTATTTAAAATTGTTTAATATTAAATTAAAACAATGGCAAAAAGAAATTTTAGAAAAGGTATGGCCAGGGAAAGTAAGTATTATCTTATCTTGTAAAATTAAAAGATTTCATTATCTACATCGTGGCACTAATTCTTTATCTTTTAGACTTCCTAAAAATAAACTAATTTTAAACATTTTAAAAGTTTCAGGACCGATTATCGCTCCTTCAGCAAATTGGGAAGGATACGAACCAGCTAAAAATATTAGAGAAGCAAAAAAATATTTTGGAGATAAGGTTTTTTATTTAGATAAAGGAAGTTTAATTTCAAAACCTTCAACTTTAATTGATTTAAGAGAAAAAAAGATAAAAATTTTAAGAGAAGGGGAGGGGTCTAAAAAAATATTAAAAGTTTTATATAAAAAGCTATAAATAAAAAGTGAGTTTTGTTATATAATATAAACAATAATGGAAAAATACAGCCCTAACGGTAAATATAAGAGAGAAGGATTTTTTTCTTCAATTTTTAGAGAATCTCTTGAAGACTTTACAAAAGGAGAGTTGGAAATTCAAAATATAGAAATAAATGAATCACCGGAGGGCGTAGTTTTAAGTATGAAATTTAGGGGTGGTGGAAGGCAAATTTTCGAAATAATTAACGATTTTTATGAAAAAAACTAAAATAGAGTGCAACAAGACCTACAAGCGCAAGATTTTGGTATTATTTTAATTAGGTGATGAAAAAATGTTTGAGACAAGAATATTGTTGTCCAAAGATGTTTCTGATGAGGAAAGACAAACAGCAAAAGCTATTTTAGAAGAATTAAAACAAAAACTATTGTCGCTTTAAAAGTTTTTGAAATTCTAAGTCATTTTCAATAGCATAACCTTCAGCATCATTATTAAAATAAGCAAATAAAGTTTTAGGTTTTAATTTTTTTATTTCTTTAGCATACCATATAAGTTCTTCTTTTCCATACTTTGAAGCAAAAAGATGAGGTTTGCCATGGAATCTAACATAAACAAAATCACAAGTTTTAACAATATCCGTTGGCCATCTCGGAGAATCTGACACAGCAAAAGCAATTTTTTTCTTTTTCAAAAAATTATAAGTTTCTTTATCAAGCCAAGAACGATGTCGAAATTCAATGGCAAGCTTTAAATTTTTATCAAAATTTTTTAAAAATTTTTCTAAAGTTTTTAAATCTTTTTTTAAACTTGGCGGAAGTTGAATTAAAATTGGACCTAAATTTTTTCCTAAAACTTTATAATTTTCAATTGTTTCTTTCAATATTCTTTTATCTTCTTTATTGAGCTTAAGCTTTCGAAAATGAGTAAAAAGTCGATGAAGTTTAATAGAAAAAAGAAAATTTTTCCCCTGCAGACTATTCCGAGTTAATATAGATCTAATTGGAATGTTTCTTTTTAGTTCCGTGTTTCTGCTATTTCTGCGTTCGTTCTGCTTGGTCTGTGTCCTCCATTTTTCAAGAGTTGATTTCTTAGTAAAATGATAAAAACTTGTGTTAACTTCAACAGTATTGAAATATTTAGAATAAAATTTAAGAAAATTTTGAGAAGGCAAATTTTCAGGATAAAATTTCCCCTTCCAATGCGAGTATTGCCAACCCGAAGTGCTAATATAGATTTGCATCATAGTCTTATTATAAAATATAATTAGGCGCGATTAGCTCAGTGGTAGAGCGCCTCGTTCACATCGAGGAGGTCGCAGGTTCAAATCCTGCATCGCGCAAAATTATGAAAATTTTTCTTTGTGGAGATGTAATGATAGGAAGAGGAATTGATCAGATTTTACTTTATCCTTCTAATCCTAAAATTTATGAACCTTTTGTTAAAGATGCAAGAGATTATATAAAATTAGCTGAAAAGATAAATGTAAAGATAAATTATCCTGTTTCTTTTGACTATATCTGGGGAGATGCTTTTCAAGAATTAGAAAAAGAAAATCCTAACTTAAGAATAATTAATTTAGAAACAACTATCAATACAAGTGAAAATTTTGAGCCAAAGGGAATAAACTATCGGATGAATCCTAAAAATATTGAGGTTTTAAAAGTTTTTAAAATTGATGTTGCTTGTTTAGCTAATAATCATATTTTAGATTTTAAAGAAGAAGGACTTTTAGAAACAATAGAAGTTTTAAATAAAAATAGGATTTTAACAGTGGGAGAAGGAAAGAATATTAAAGAAGCAGAAAAACCAGTAATAATTTCTAAAAATAAAAATTTACGAACATTAATTTTTAATTACGATGATGTTTCAAGTGGAGTTCCAAGTTGGTGGAAAGCTATAGAGGATAAAAATGGAGTGAATTTAATTTCTATCTATAATTTAGGAAATAAAAGAGAATTAGAAGAAGTTATTAATGTGATAAAAAGAAATATTCAAAAATATAAAAAAGGAAATGATTTTGTTATTTTCTCTATTCACTGGGGACCAAATTGGGGGTATAAGATTTCAGAAGAAGAAAGAAATTTTGCTTATCAATTAATTGAAAAAGCAAAAGTTGATTTGATTTTTGGTCATTCTTCTCATCATTTTAAAGGAGTAGAAACTTATAAAGAAAAACTAATAATCTATGGAGCTGGAGATTTTATTAATGATTATGAAGGAATTAGAGACTATGAAGAATTCAGAGGAGATTTAGTTTTAGACTATCTTGTAGAAATTGAAGAGACTAATAAAATTGATAAATTAAAATTACTTCCTTTTCGAATTAAAAATTTTAGACTAAATTATTGCAATGAAAAAGAAATAGATTGGATATTTAATGTTTTAAAAAGAGAAAGTAAAATTGAAGGAAATTTAATAAAAGAAGAAAAAAGAATTATAATAAAGATTAAATGAATTTTTATGAAACAATAAAAAATTATCCCAGGCAGTTTGAATATGAACCAAAAATTATTGGTGAATTGCCGAAGAGTTCAAAATATTTTGTTATTTCAGGAATGGGAGGATCTCATCTAGCTGGTGATATTTTAAGAAGTTTTTTGAATAATATTTTTATTCATAAAAACTACGGTCTTCCCAATTTGCCTAAAGAAATTTTAAAAGATAGTTTAATGATTGCTCTTTCACATTCCGGGAATACTGAAGAAACAATTGATTTTTTTGAATCAGCAAGGAAAATAAAATTAAAAGTAATTGCTCTATCGACAAATGGCAAACTTCTTGAGCTTGCTAAAAAATATAGAATTCCTTATATTCAACTTCCGGGAAAAGATATTCAGCCAAGATTAGCTTTAGGATATCATTTAATGACACTTTTGAAAATAATTTCACCAAATTTATTTTCCCAATTTAAAAAGCTTTCTCAAACTTTAAATGTTCAAGAATTAGAAAAATTAGCAAAAAAAATTTTACCTAAATTGAAAAATAAAATTCCTCTCATTTATACTTCAGAAAAAAATGAGTTTTTAGCTTATAACTTGAAAATAAAATTTAATGAAACAAGCAAAATCGCCGCTTTTTACAATGTTTTTCCAGAATTAAATCATAATGAAATAGAGGGAGTTAATAAGAAAAATTTCACCTTTATTTTTCTCTATGATAAAAAAGATGATCAAAGAATTAAAAAAAGGATGAGGATTACTGAAAAGATATTAAGAAAAAAAAGTTTTGATGTTATAAAAATTGAAATTAAAGATATTTTTTCACTTATTGTTTTGGGTGATTTTCTTACTTATTTTTTAGCTCAATTTTATAATAAAGATCCAGAAAAAGTAGAAATAATTAAAAAAATCAAGGATTTAATAAAAGATGAAAAGAAAAATAAAAGACTTGCTTGAAAAAATTAAAGAATTAGAATTCTTGGCTTATTTTGATGAACTTACTAATGTTTACAATAGAAGAGGTTTTTTAAAAGAAAGTGAAAAAATTTTTAAGACCGTAGTTTATAAAAGAAAAGAAATAGAAAGACGAATAGGATATAAAATACCACTCTCAATTATTTTTTTAGATATTGATGATTTTAAAATGATAAATGACAAATATGGACATAAAGTCGGAGATTTGGTTTTAAAAAAAGTAGCAAAAATTTTAAGAGAAAGACTAAGAGATTCAGATATTATTGGTAGATTGGGTGGAGAAGAGTTTGTTATTTCTTTAATTGGATGTGATCTAAACTCAGCTTTAAAGATAGCTGAAGAACTTAGAAAGAAAATAGAAAAAAGTAATTTAAAGATAAAAAAAGAAAGAATAAAACTAACCGCAAGTTTTGGAGTGGTAACTTATACCAATGAAAAAACCCTTTATGATTTAATAAATAAAGCTGATAAAGCTATGTATAAAGCAAAAAAAGAAGGGAAAAACAGGGTTGTAATTTTAACCTAATAAAAATAAAATTAAAATTTTCGATGAGTATAAAATTTTGTTCTTTCAATGTCAATTTTTCTTAAGTTAATTTTGGGTGTTGGTTGTAAAATATAAAGATCGCTTTTAGAGCCAATTGATTCTGCACCACAATAGCTATTAAAATATCTAATTTTTTCTTGAATTATAAGGCCCGTTTTTGTAATAATTTCTTGAACCTTTAATCCTCTTTCTGTTGATTTAGAAGTATATCCGTAACAAACAAAATAATATTTTAGTGAAAGTAAATTAGGATTTTTCCTTTTTTTATTTTTTCCACTTCCTAAACTTGCTTCTATAAATCTAGTTAGCCATAATTCAAGAGCTGAAGGAGTATATGGGGGATCAGAAAAAATAATATTAAAATTTTTAAAAATATTTTTGGGTAAAGGATATCTTAAATCATGATGATAGGTTTTTATATTTAATTTTTCTTTTTCGGAAACATAATTTATAAATTCTAAAATCCCTTTGTCTATATCTACTACTATAGCGGTATTATTAGGATTTAAATAAATAAAGGCTAAAGAAGTTAAATCATCATCTCCCAAAAACAGAAATTCTTTATTTTTTTGATTGATTAAATTTTCTAAAATAGAAACTCTTTTTATTAAAGTTTTTTCAGTAGAAAAAAATTGGTCATATTCTCTTTTAGGTTTAGGTCTTAATTTTTTGTATTTGTTTAAAAAAATATTAATTTTTCTTAACCTTTCTTTATCTACCCTAAACTTTAACATATTAAATATGAATAGTAGTTTATTTTTGGTGTTATATGAAGCTGATACTTATTAAATTTAAATAATTTTTATATAAATATTTCTTTCTCTTGGGCCATTAAGTTCTATCAATACTACTCGTTGCCAAGTACCTAAAATTAAGTTTTTATTTTCAAAAGGCAAAGCTAAAGAAGTTCCTATAATTGAAGACATTATGTGATCACCAACATGCGAGGGATCGTGAGGATGACGATATTTTAACCTAGGAATCATATTTTCAAATGCATCAAGCATGTCTAAATCTGTCCCCGGATCTAAATCAGCTGTGGTTAAGGCACAGGTTGTATGTAAAGTAAAAAGAAATACCAAACCCTCTTCTTGGTTTTCTTTTTTTAATAATTCGTTTATTTTTTCGGTTATATCAATAACTTCTTTATGCTTTTTAGTTTTAATAACAATCATTTATTTAAATTATATCAAAAATGTTATAATCTAATATAAAAAATTTTAAATTTTATAATTTATTTTTTTATATATCTTGTTTTCAATATTTCTGACTAATATTTCAATTCAAGTTAATTTAAATACCATTATTAAAAAAACAAAATTTCTAACAATAATAAATTTTTATAAATAATCTCATTTTAGTATTATTTATTCTTTTAATTTCTGCTATTTATCCATATAGAATATTTTTTGGCTTAAAATAATAAAAATTAATGAAAATATTAATTTTAGGAGTTGGTTTTGGCGGTTTTTATACCCTAAAATACCTCCATAAATTTTTTCATAAAAATAAAATTTTAAAAAACCTAAAGCGCATAAACAAAAGCGTAAAATTTGTTTTAGTTAATAAAAAAAATTATTTTTTATTCACACCACTTTTACATGAATTTGTGACAGGCAGTGTTTCTTTGGAAGATTTCATTGAGCCTTTAAGAAGAGTTATAAGATGTTGTAATTATGAATTTCTTCAAGGAGAAATTAAAAGCATTGATTTAGAAAATCAACTAATAGAATTAGATGAAAGCAAAATAGGTTATGATTATTTAGTTATCGCACTTGGTTCAAAAACAAATTTTTATGATATTCCTGGAGCAGAAGAAAATATTTTTATCTTAAAATATTTAGATGATGCTATTAAACTTAGAAATCATTTTGTTCACACTTTTGAAATAGCAAACCGGTATTTATTTCTTAATCAACATAAAAATATTTTAAATACTCAACCACCAACAATAGAGGTTGAAGGAATTTTAAATTTTGTAGTTGTTGGAGGGAGACCAACAGGCGTTGAGCTTGTTGCTGAGATGTCAGATTATTTCTATAAAACTTTTTTTAAAATTTATCCCAAAGAACTTATTTCCAAATTAAAAATTATTTTAATTGAAAAAGGAAATGAAATAATACCTCAATTTTCAAAAAAATTAAAAAAAATTACCCTTGAAGTTTTAAAAAACAAAAAAATAGAGATTATTTTGGGGAGAGGAGTAAAAAAAGTTGATAAAAATTTTATTATATTAGACTATGAAACATTAATTAAGACAAAAACTGTTATTTGGACAGCAGGAATTAGGCCCAATCTTTTAGAAATTGTAGGCAATATAGAAAAAGAAAGCACAGGAAGAGTAATTGTTAGTGAATACCTACAACTTAAAAATTATAATAATGTTTTTTCTCTTGGCGATATTTGTTGTTTTATTCAAAATCAGAAACCTCTTCCTCGGCTTGCTCAAGTGACAGTAAGACAAGCAGAAATTGTGGCTAAAAATATTTTTTATTCAATTTATAATAAACCCTTAGAAAAATTTGTATATAAACACAAGGGGGACTTGATTTCCTTAGGCAAATTTTTTGCTGCTGGAGATATTAAAAGTTTTATATTTTCTGGCTTTTTAATATGGATTTTGTTGCGAATGGCTTATCTTTCTAAAATGATTTCTAATAGAAATAAAATTAAAATATTTATTAATTTAATTTTATTTTTTTTCTATAATAGAGATATTAAAGAATTATAAATGCCAGAGCTACCCGAAGTAGAAACTATAAAAAGATATTTAGTAAAAAAATTAAAAGGAAGAAAAATTAAGGATATAATAATTTTAAATAATAAAAGTTTTTATGGAGATAAAAAAGAAATTGTTAATTCTGAAATCTTAAATATTAAAAGAAGGGGTAAAATCCTTATTTTTAAGCTGAAAAATAATTTAAACTTAGTTTTTCATATGAAAATGAGTGGTCAGCTTCTTTTTTTTGAATCTCTTAAAAAAACAGATACTAATGAAATTGTAAAACACTCTAGGGCTATCTTTAATTTAGACAAAGGTTTATTAATTTTTAAAGATACTCGTAAATTTGGATGGGTTAAAATTTTAAACAATGAAGAGTTAAATAAAGAATTAAAAAAACTTGGCAAAGAACCACTCGTTTTAAATTTTAAATATTTAAAAGAAACTTTTTCAAAAAGCAAAAGACCAATAAAAGTTATCTTGATGGATCAGTCAAAAATTGCTGGTATAGGAAATATTTATGCTAATGAAATATTATTTTTAGCCAAAATTTATCCCTTAACACCAGCAAATAAATTAAAAGATAAAGAAATAAAAAATCTTCTTTTAGCTATTAAAAAAATAATCCAAAAAGCAATAAAGCTTCAAGGAACTAGTTTTAGATCTTATCTTAAGCCAGATAAAAGTATTGGCAGCTATCAAGAAAAATTTTTAGTTTATCAAAGAAAAAATAAGAAATGTTTTAGGTGTAAAAATAAAATTAACTATATTAAAGTAAGAAATAGAGGAAGTTTTTATTGCTCCAGTTGTCAAAAATTAGTCTCTTAAAAATTTTTATTTTTTAAGATAATTTTTAATATTTTGTTGATGTTCTTTAAAGTTTTTTGCAAACACTGCCTGACCATCATCTTTAGTAATATAATAAAAATAATCAGTTTTTATAGGATTTAAAGCAGCCTTTATTGCAACTAAACCAGGGTTAGAGATGGGTGTTGGAGGATAACCATAATTTAAGTAGGTATTATATTCAGAGACTATTTTTAAATCTTTACTAGCCACTTTCCAACTACAAGGATATTTTTTGCAACTAATATAAGCAATAGTAGCATCAACTTCTAACTTTTTATTTTTACTTAATCTATTCTCTAAGATACCTGCTATTATTTTAATGTCTTGTTCAAATTTACCTTCTTTTTCTAAAATAGAAGCTAATTTAAGCTTGTCGTAAAAATTTACCTCAGGATGTTTTAAAAATTCAGGTAAAAATTTCTTAGAAAAATTATTTAAAAATTTTTTTACAATTTCGTTTTCTGATTCTTCCGGAAAAAATTCATAAGTATCAGGAGCCAAAAAACCCTCTAGATTTAGATTTTCAGGGAAATATTTTAGTAGTTCTATGTCTCTAAAATCTTTCAAAGTAAATTTTGTTAAATCAACTTTTATTCCACTATTATTTAAGATATCATTTATTTCCATCATTGTTAGGCCTTCTTTAAAAGTTATTTTGATACCACTACCTCCCTTAATTAATATTTCTGTAATTTTTGGTATATTTAAATTTCCTTTAAACTCATAATAGCCAGCTTTTATTTTCTTAGAATTTCCAGTAAATAAAAGATACATTCTAAGATAAAAAGAAGATTTGATTATTTTTTTTCTTTCGAGCTCATCTGTTAAAAATTTAATATTTTTACCCGGCGGTAGATAAATTTTTTCGCCTGGCTCTGGAATAAAGTTATAATTTAATATTTGAAACAATGAATAAAAAATAATAAAAGATAAAAATAAAATGAGAATCAAAAATGGATAGATCTTAATTAATTTTTCTAATTTTAATTCTTCAATCATTTTGAGATTTTAATTTTAACATAATATTTTTTATATTTTTTAAATTATTAGATTCAATAAAAACTCGCCAAAAACTTTTTTCTGTTTCAGATTGACGAAGATGAATTCCTAAGTATTCTTTTTTATTTATCTTTTTATAGCAATATAAACCATCAAATTTTTTTATTTTGAATTTATTTTTATTTATATAATTTTTTATTTTTTCAACGAAATTATAATCTTTTATATTAAATCTTTTTAGAGGAAACAAATGATAAAATTTAATATCTTTGTTTTTTTTACTTTCTATAAACTCTAATAATCTAAAAAATGAAAGTATCGGACATTCAGTTTTAACTTCTTTAAAAAAATAAAAATGACCAGATGGTTCTAAAGCAAAATCTAAGTTATATTTTTTATAAGACTTTTTAATATTGCTATGACCTGTTTTAATGGTATAAAATTTTATTTGTGGGAAAAAATTTTTTATATTTTTATGAATACTTAAGGTTAAGCCAACATTTTTATAACAGCCAGAAGATAAAATAATAAATAAAATTTCTTCGGGAGTTAAATTTCTTTTTTTATATTTTATAAATAATCTATCTCCATCATAATCAGAAGATAATATTATGTCTGAATTTTTACTTAAAGTAATATTTTTAAAAACATTAGGTATTTTAGAGAATAAAAAATTATTTGAGCTTTTAGCCTTTTCTAAAAAATAAAAATTATGTATATCTTTTAATTTTATAAACTTCTTTAAATAATTAAGATAATCCTCATAAATTTTATTATTTACATAATTAATGTCTGTAAAAGATTTTTTTTCTTTTTTAACAATTTCTGTTTTTATTTTTTTTCTATAAATCCAAATTTTATTGTCTGGAAGGAAAAATTTAAAGCCATTATATCTAAGCGGTAAATGAGAAGCAGTTATCATTACTCCTGGTAAATTATCTTTTAAACAAAAATAATAGAAAATAGGGGTTGGCACTATTCCCAAAAATTTATGTTGTATTTTACTTATTTTTAAATAATTTATAAGCGTATTTGCTATTTTATAAGATGAATTTCTTATATCTTGGGCTATTAATAAACAATTTTTATAAACTATTTTTTTCTTTAAGAATTCTAAAAATTTTTTTATCAAGAAAATAGCAACCGACTCATTTATTTCTTTTGGATATAATCCTCTGATGTCATATTTTTTAAGCATTTTTATAATTTAAAAAGACTAATTTATAATTTAAATAATAATAATTATAAATTTAAATATAATCACTTAAAATAGAATTTATTTTTAATTAAATGCAAATCGAGAAAAAATTAAAACAAGAAGAAAAATTAAGTAATTTAGATTTTAAAAAATTAAATAAAGAATTAGCCGGAAAAGAATTTTATTTTTTTTCAGAAAATTTTGATAGCCTAAAACCTTATTTAGTTGTAAAAATAACTGATAAATACGTTTTGTTAAGAGAATCACAAGAAAATGTGATTAAAAATAGAGAAGTTGAAATTATAGAATTTTTAACTTTAAATTTTCCAGAGAGTGAAGAATATAAATTTTCATTTGAAGAATGGAAAAATTTGTGGTTAAAATATGGTGGCTGGTTGCCTAAAAATTTTAACTTAGACTTTCAAGAGCTATCTATAAAAGAAGCCAGAGAGTTATTCTCTAAATTGCCTTCAAAAATAGAACTCTTATTAGATTATTTTCACTCTGTTAAAAAAAATTTATATTTTTTTATGTTTTTAAAAGATGCCAATCAACAAACATTACTAAATTATATAAAAAGCCTAGATATATATTTTGACAAAAGTTATTTTTTAAAAATTATTAATATAGAAGATGAAGCTCAAGAAATAAAAATGGCTAAAATAAGAGAAAAATTATTTAACAAGCCCATACCCCTTGAGTTATTAGATGAATTTGAAAGAAGTAAAATTGTACAAGATTATAATAAAATTAGTGGAAATGATTATCTTGTAAGACTCTCTTTAGGAAGAACTATTAAACCAAACAATGAATTTGATCAGATAGTTTATTTTATTTTAGAAAGTAGTGTAGGTGGAACTTTATTATTTACAAGCGAGAATCGTTTTAATACTCTATTTAATCCATCTTTTTATCCTCCTAATATTTTTGGAGTAGAAAAAATAGAAGAGATACCTATAGATGAATTAGATGCTTACTTAGAAATATTATTAAAATCTACTTTTTTAAGAAACTTTCAACTTTTTTCAGAGAATATATATAAAGAAATAGTTGAAAATATTTTATACAGTCGATATTTAGTTGTTTTATTAAAAACAAGGCCTGAAATTGTTTTTGTTTCTCCTACCAATATTATACCTTATACTTTTTTTATTAAATATCTTTTAAAGTATACCAAAGAAATATTAAAAGAAAGAAATAACCCTCTTGAAGATAAAATAAAAATTCCTAAATTTATTTTTATCAACACTGAAGCTAATTACTTAAGAAGTATAATAAACAAAGAATATATGGGTAATTTTACAGATCTTTTTGAAGAACTTAAGCAATTTATAAATAATAAAAAATTAGAAGAATTTGAAGAAAAACTTGATGAGATATTGTCAAGAGAAAATTTTAGTGAAGATAAAAAAAATTTTTATAGATATTTAATAAAATCTGCTATATGGTTAAAAAGGAAATTAATTCCATTTTTTGAAAAAATAAACAGCATACATGATTTAGAAAGAGAAGTATATATAAAAAGAAATTTATTAATTGCCTTTTTAGATGATGCTTTTGGAGCTCAATTTGCTACTTATAATATTACTTATATTTTATTATATCTTAGCATAAGAGATATACTCCAGCCCTTAAAAAGACCAGAAATGAATCTTGATTTATTTAATGAAAGAATAGATGAAATAATAAGAAAGATTTTGCCCTCTGATAGTTTATTGCCTCCGGGTTCATCGATTCAAGATTTATTTACTATGATAGAAAATTTAAGAATTATGGAAGCTGGAAGAGATATATTTATATCTCTTTTGCCTATTGTTAAAATTAAATTTCAATTAGATGATCAAAATTTACCATTTAGACACAAACTTCCACATCACATTTCAGATAAGGATAAAAAATTGAAAAGAAACATAGTTAATTTTAATAGAAGAAAAGTAGAAATTTTAAAATTAGCAGCCCAAAAACTAGCTACACATTTTGCCGATTATATTGAACAACACCCATTTGTTGTTTATTAGTTTTTTATAATTTTGAATAAATTTAATTTTCTGTCAATGGGTTTTATATATAATATATTATATAATATATATAAATATTATATAATACATATAATTAATTATTTAATTATTTTAATTTTTAAATTTTTTATAATATTTTATTTAGCTAAAATAAAATTTAAATTAAATAAATAAAAAAATAAAAAAATCCAAAAATTTAAAGTATATTTTAAATTTTTAAACTTTTATTTAAAAATTTTTAAAAATTTTACAAAAATAACCGCTTAAAAATCAAAATTTTCTTAGTATATATCTTTAAATTAATCTTAATGTTTAAAAATACAAAAGATAATCTAAAAATTAAAATAGCAAAATTTAGTTATAATTTAGGCTGGTTAATTTTAAAGCCCATTATATTTTTAATTTTTAAACCTAAATTTTATAATATTGAAAATATTAATAATCTTGACCCACCTTTAATTTTTTCAAGCAATCATAAAAGTTTTTTAGATAGTTTTATAATAGGTTTAGGTTTTCCTTTTAGGTCTAAAATTTTTCCTATCTTTTGGATAGCAGCTGAAAAGTATGTTAAAATGCCAATCATTGGTTTTATTGTAAGATTGTTTGGATCAATATCTGTAAAAAAAGGGTTAGGGGCAGAAAATTCTTTGAAAGAAGCCTTATATTATTTAAAAGAAAAAAAAATTAATATTGGTATTTTTCCAGAAGGAAAGGTAGTTTTTGATAAAGATAAAATAGAAGTTTTTAAAAAGGGTATAGGTTATTTATTTTATCAAACTAAAGCACCCATTATACCTGTAGCCATAAGATTAGATAAAAAATTTGAGTTTTCAGATCTTATTAAAATGAAAAACAAAGCATTGATATTTTTAGGAAGACCTATTTATGAAATAAATGCTAATAATTATGAGGAAATTGCTAATTATCTTCAAAAATTAACTATTGATTTATTTAAAATTAAAGATTATTATATAGAAGCTGGGAATTTAAAAATTAAATTAGAGAAAATTTCTTTATTAAATAAAATAATACATTCTATTTTTCTTCCTTTCTTAAATTCCAAATTTTTTATATTTTTAATAAGAAAATTAAGCAATGATGATAAAAAGTTGTTTAAAAACCACATCTTAGATATATTAATTGAGGCAGTTGATAATCTTCCTAAAAAAAATTTTTTCTCTTTTAAATTATTTGGTCAATTTTTATCTTTTATTTTTGAGAAATTACTTTTTCAAACTAAAGCCTTAGTAAATAGATCGAGAATAGTTAAATTTTTAATTAAAGAAAATTTAATTTCTTTTAATAATCAAAATGAAATTAAAATTTTATCTTTAAAAGAAGGATTTTTAAGACTAATAATTTCTGCCATTTCCGAAATTAATGACCAAAATTTTATTAAAAAAATCAAATTGTATTATATAGACAATAATGAAAAATATAATTACTTGTCTAATCAAGTTAAAAAAGAATTTAATTTAGATAATTTAAAAATAGAAACAATTAATATAGATGTTTGGTTGTTTCTGGATAATCCTAAAAATTATATAGCTTATACTGGTTTTGATATTATAGGGCTGATAGGAGTTTTAGATCGTTTACCAGAAAAAGAAGTTATAAATCGTCTTAATGGTTGCTATGATCTTTTAAAAAATTCTGGCTGCCTGATTGCTTCTAATATAGCTCCTAATAATGAGATGAAATTTTTAGAAAATATCAGCTTATCTAAACTTTATTATAGAAATATAGTTGATTGGGTCTATATTTTAAAAAATACTAAATTTAATAAAGCAACAAAAATTATAGAAGAGCCATTAAAATTTCATAATATAATTTTTATATATAAACAAACCTGATTTAAATCAATGAAGTTTATAAAACAAATTATTAAATTTTTCAGAATTTGTTTAGAGTTTTGGTTACCATTTAAAAGTAATACCTATAAATTCGCCTTCATAGTTCATCCCAGAAGTATTAAAGATGCTTATAGAGAATTTTCTTTCTTTAAAAAATTACCTCAAAATGTGGTTATTAAACTAATAAATAAATTACCCCCCTTAATAGTATCTAAAATTACAGGATTAAAATCTCAACAAAATAATGTTTCTGTAGACGGTTGCATGGTTTCTATAAATTTATTTCCTGAAGAAATGTTAAATAATAGGGAATTAGCTATTAAAAAAATTATTAAAGCTATAAAAATATCACAAAGAAGAGGGGTAAAAATTGTAGGCTTAGGTGGGTTAACTTATTATGTTATTCGTGGAGGAATTGATTTACTAGATAAGATTTACAATATCCACTTAACAACAGGACACGCCTATACAGCTTATAATATCATTGCAATTTTGAATATTATTTTAAATGAAAAATTAAAATTACCAATAAATAAAATTAAAATTGCTATTGTAGGAGCCGCTGGCTCAATCGGTTCATCTTGTGCTCAACTTTTAGCAAGAGATGGTATAAAAGAACTTTTATTAATGGATATACAAAGAAAATTAGAAAGAATTAATAATTTACTTTTACCTAAATTAAAAGAAATTAATAAAAATTTAAAAATAGCAATTAGTAGCGATCTCAATCTTTTAAAAAATGAATATTTTATTATTACAGCGACCAATTCACCTGAGGCTCTAATACATAGCCACCATCTTTCAAATGGTACAATAATTTTAGACGATGCTCAACCTTCTGATGTTCATCCGGAAGTTATAGAAAATGATAATGTATTAGTCATAGAAGCAGGGTTAGTTCATACCCCGAATATAAAGACTCATTTTAATTTTGGTTTTAAAGACAAATATGATAATTACTCTTGTTTAGCAGAAATTTTAGTTTTGGCCTCAATTGATTATAAAGATCATTTTGTAGTTCATAGAGCTAACCTCGAAGCAATTGATAAAATTAAAGAATGGAGTAAAAATTTGGGATTTAGACCAGCAGAGTTTCAAAATCAAGAAAGGGTTATTGGCGAGGAAAAAATTGAAAGGGTTATTAATTTATTAGCTAAAAGATTATTATCTTTTTGATTATTAAATATTAATTTTAATTTAAAATTTATTTAGGTTATATTAATTAATAATTGATTAAAAAACAAAATGAATGCTTTCAATAATAAAGAAAAAATAAAATCGCTACCACCAGGTTTTTGGTTAAAATATTTCAAAGTTTACGATATATTAAATCTTATACCACCATATGTGAATCTTTTGAATAGACTTATAGAGATTCTTCAGCCCTCCCAAAGAGAAAAGATTTTGGATGCAGGCGTAGGCACTGGTAACTTGGCAGTGTTATTAGCAAGAAGAGGAGCTGATGTTTATGGGCTTGATTTTTCGCCAGAAGCTTTAAAAATCTATAAAGATAAAGATCCTAATGCAAAAACATTTTTACATGATTTAAGATCCCCCTTACCTTTTGAGGATAATTTTTTTGACAAAATTGTTTCTAATAATGTTTTATATAATATTCCGAGAGAAGAAAGATTAAATGTTATTCTTGAATTAAGGCGAGTTTTAAAACCAGGCGGTATAATTGTTCTGAGCAACATACATAAAGATTTTTCGCCATTCAAGATTTATGTCTCTTCCATTAAAGAGAGTGTACAAACAAAAGGTTTAATCACAACTATTTATTTAATTTTGAAATTAATAATACCCACCATACAGATGTTTTATTATAATTTCCAGATTCAGAAAATCCATAAAACTGATAAAAATAACTTATTTGATTTTGAGGAGCAAAAACATTATTTAACTAAAGCAAAATTTAGTTTTGTTTCTGACACTGAACTTACATACGCAGGACAAGCAATCTTAAACTACGCGATTAAATAATATGAAAACTTTGAATACTTTAATTATAAAACAAAAATCACAAGATATAAAAATAAATTTCGGTATACCAGACAATAAAGAAGAATTAAATGAAATGTTTAAATTAAGATTTAATATTTATAAAGAAAGAAACTATATTGATCCCAACGCATTTAAAGATGAACTGGATATTGATGAATACGACCTTAAAAATAAATGTGAATATTTCGTTGCTAAGATTAGGGATCAAATAATAGGTAGTGTAAGGTTAATAAAAGATAATCCCCTGCCTACTGAATTGTATTTTCGATTTGAGACGCCTCAAAAAATGAAAAATCTTGATTACAATGAAAAGATAGAAATAAGCAGACTGGTTGTTTCACCCTATAAAATAAATAATTTACATTACTTGCCCAGACATATAATAATGCTATTTCTTTTTAAAACCACAATGGATTATGCTAAAGACAAAAATTATAAATCTGGGTATTCTTTTGTTAAATCTAAATTATTTTATAAGTTAAAAAAACTGAACATCCCCTTTTATATTATAAAGCCATATGAACAAAAATATCCAGAGAATGGTATTCTTTACAAGTATTTTAATGACCCCCTTGATCCAGTGATTCCAATATATTATTTTCTAGAAGATATGGATAGATATTTTGATAAATTATTAGCATCTAAATTAATTTTTCACAAAAAATCAGATACAGAAGTTATTTTAAAAAATATATTTATTTATAAAATTTTACTAAACCTTATAAGATTTTTTAAATTATAATCTTTCGGGATAAAATTATGAATAATGATAGTGGAGTGGAAGTTTATAATAATAAATTTTTTATCTCTCTCATTGTTTGTTCTAGCCGTCTTGGTTATTGCTAAAAACTATAAAGATAATAGTTATTTATTTTACGGATTTTTTATGATAGGAGCCTCCTTGTGGGTTTTTGCAATATATGGCTTTTATTACGATCTAATTTTTAAAGATAAATTAATTTGGTTAAAAATTACTCATTCTCTAGGAATTTTAATACCATTTTTTTTATACTTATTTTTAACAAGATTTTATAAAGAAGCGATTAAACATCTTGATTATATTTTGGTTGTTTTAGTATTTATTTTTCTATTATTTGTATTATTTACAGATTTAGTAATTACCCAAGCTTTTAATAATAAATATGGTTTAGGTAAGCTTTATTTAATTTATAGCGGTTTTATAGTTTTTGTATTTTTATTATGTTATTATATTTTATTTAAAAAACAACTAATAATAAAGGATTATTTTAAAAGATTGCAGAGCTTCATGATATTTTTAGGTATTTTTTTATCTTCTTTACCAGCACTAATTGTTGATCTTATTTTTCCTTATGTGGGCATATTTGATTATCTTTGGCTAGGGCCCTTATTTACTGCTCTAGCTGTGATTTTTATAGCTTTGGCAATTTTTAAATATAAATTATTTAATTTGAGCATAATAATTTCAGAAATATTAGTATTTTTATTATGGTACTTTACTTTTTTTCAAATGTTTATTTTTCCATCTCCGCGAAATTTTTATATTAATTTATTATCTTTTATTTTAGCAATTATTTTAGGAATATTTCTTATCAGATCTGTTATAGTTGAATTTGAACAAAGAGAAAGACTTAAATTGTTGAATAAAAAATTAGAAGAACTTAATAAAATTAAATCTGAATTTCTTTCTTTTGCTTCTCATCAAATAAAATCACCTATGACCAATATTAAAGGTTTTATTGATTTGATCTCGGAGGGTGTTTATGGAGATATTAATGATAATATTAAAGAGATTTTAGTCAAAATCAAGAATAATATAAAAGAAGAAATAGATTTAATAGATAATCTTTTAGATTTGAGAAAAATTGAAGAAGGGAGAATGGAATATAACTTTAGTAAGTTTGATATTTTAGAATTAATTAAAGAAATATGTGATTTTTATAAAATTAGAGCTTTAGAAAAAGGATTGGCTTTAAATTGTAATATAAATAATGAAAAAATTTTTATTGAAGGAGATATAGAAAAATTAAAACAAGTATTTAATAATTTAGTGGATAATGCTATTAAGTATACAAATAGCGGATTTGTTGAAATAAGTTATAAAAAATTAGAAGATAAGTTGATTGTTAAAATAAAAGATACTGGTATTGGAATAAAGCCAGAATTATTAAAAAATTTGTTCGGTCAATTTATTAGAGATCCTTCTGTAAAAAGAACAATAAAAGGCACAGGCTTAGGATTATTTATTGCTAAAGAAATTGTTAATGCTCACAAAGGTAAAATTTGGGCAGAATCAGAAGGTGAAGGAATGGGAAGTATTTTTTATGTGGAATTACCAATTGTAAAAGAGGATAAGTAATAATTAGATCAGGGAAAATTTTAAAATATAAAAAATCAAAAAAAATTTATTAAAATTTATTAAAGAGCGTTAAAATGAAAAAGATATTTTTTTTAATAATACTTTTAGTATTATTTTTATTAATATTATTTTTTATTTATAAAGACTTTATTGAACAAAGATCTATTTTTAATGAACCTAAACTTCCGATTCCTCTTTATGAGCCATAATATTAATTAATTAAATAACAATAACCGTGATTGTTAATTTAAATTTCTTTTAACAATTTTTAACCATTTTCTATAAGGCAAGGTGAATTTTTTTGTTAAATTAATTATTTCTTTTTTAATTTTTTCTGGTTTTTCTTTTTTAATTAAAATTCTTTCAAAAAATTCAGCAATTTTTATCATTTCTTTTTCTGTCATTTTTCGAGAAGTGATTGCTGGCGTTCCTAATCTTATTCCTGAAGGATTAAATGAAGAAGTGTCAGAGGGAAGAGAATTACGATTAGCAATAATGTTTGCTTTTTCAAGTAAAGCCTCTGCTGTTTTGCCGTCTAAGCCTAAGGGTTTTAAATCTATCATCATTAAATGATTGTCAGTTCCACCAGTATAAAGCTCAAAGTCTCTTTTTATTAACTCTTCAGCTAGTTTTTTAGAATTTTTTAAAATTTGTTTTTGATAATTATAAAAATCTTTTTTTAAAGCCCTTCCAAAAGCATAAGCAATCCCAGCAATAGTGTGAATATGCGGCCCTCCTTGAAGACCAGGAAAAACAGCTTTATTAATTTTTTCTTCTAATTCTTTTCTCGTAAAGATTACTGCTCCCCTTGGACCTCGTAAAGTCTTGTGAGTGGTCATAGTGACAACATCAGCATAAGAAAAAGGAGATGGATGAAGACCAGCAATAACAAGTCCAGCAATATGAGCAATATCAGCAATATGGTAAGCCCCTACTTTTTTAGAGATTTCATAAAATTTTTTAAAATCTAAGATTCTTGGATAAGCAGTTGTTCCAGAAATAATAATTTTGGGTTTATTTTCTAGGGCTAATTTTTTAAGTTCTTGATAATCAATTCCTTTTTCTTTTACACCATACTGAACTGAATGAAATAATTTTCCTGTATAGCTTACTTTATGACCATGAGTTAAATGGCCTCCATGAAAAAGATTAAGGCCCATAATCGTTTCTCCTGGATTGATTAAACCTAAATAAACTGCTAAGTTAGCTGGTGAGCCAGAATAAGACTGAACGTTAACTGACCACTCTTTAGGATTGAGTTTAAAAGCTTTTAAAGCTCTTTCTTTAGCTAAATTTTCTATTTCATCAATAAATTTATTCCCTGGATAATATCTTTTTCCTGGATAGCCTTCTGCATATTTATTCATAAGTGGTGAGCCAACAATAAAAAGTGTTTCTAAATCAACAAAATTTTCTGAAGGAATAAATTCTAAAGTTTCTTCCTGTCTTTTTATCTCTTTTTCAATTATTTTCCATAATTTTTTGTCCATAATCAGTTTTTGAATTCATTTTATTTTCTCTTTTATTTTTATTTTGATTTTTTTCTTTATTTCTTAAAAATAATTCTGCTGCTTTGAGTATATTTTTATTAAAAGTAATCAATTTTAATGCATCATAATATGGTAGCCAAACATAACCTCTATGTTCATCTGATAATATAACTTTTTTAGAATTACTTTTTGCTAAATAAAATATAACTTCTTTGTAGACAAACTCTCCTTTGTCTTTAAAGTTGTAACTCACCCTTTTTTCAAATCCTTTTATTAATTTAATTTTTAAATTAGTCTCTTCTTTTATTTCTCTAATAACAGTTTCTATTGGGCTTTCATGTATTTCTATATGTCCTTTAGGAAAATCCCAATGTTTATTTAGATAATTTAATAATAAATACTCTCTTATTTTATTTTTATGGTCATAATAAAAAACAACTGCACCTGCTGATATTTCTTTTCTCATTGATATATTAGAAAAAAACCTTAATAATAATAATCAGAATTTAAATATAAAAATTATTTTTTAAAAAATTTGTTTATATTATAATTTTGATTATAACATATTAAATTTTTAATATAATTAAGAGTATATATCTAACCTAACTATTAAAATGAAAATACCTCAAAGAAATGATTTAGTAAAAATTTCTGATTATATTTGGGAAATTCCTAAAAGTTTTCGAGAAGATATGAAGGTTCCGGCAAGGATTTTTGCGAGCGAAAAAATGTTTGATGATATTTTAGAAGATAAAAGTTTATGGCAACTTGTTAATGTAGCATCACTTCCGGGAATATATGGTTATGCATTAGCTATGCCAGATATACACGAAGGTTATGGAGCAAGCATTGGTTCAGTAGCAGCTTTTGGTTATGAAAATGGCATTATTTCTCCTGCGATAACGGGTTATGATATAAATTGTGGCGTTAGGCTTTTAAGATCAGATTTTTACTACGAAGAAATAAAAGATAAAATTCCCAAGCTTGCTGAAGAAATATTTAGACAAGTACCTTCTGGAGTAGGTAGAGGAGGATTTTGGAAACTAAATAAAGATGAGATGAAAAAAGTTTTGGAAAATGGAGCTCAATATATTTTTGAACTTGGTTATGCTGAAAAAGAAGATCTAGAAGCAACAGAAAGTTTTGGCAAATTAGAGGGGGCTGAAACGGAAGCAGTTTCTAAAACAGCCAAAGATCGAGGTAGAGACCAGTTGGGTACTATGGGAGCAGGTAATCATTTTGTTGAAGTTCAAAGAATCCAAGAAATTTATGATAAAGAAATAGCACAAAAATTAGGCTTGGAAAAAGGGAAAATAACTGTTTTAATTCATTGTGGAAGTAGAGGCTTAGGACATCAAGTAGCTACTGATTATATTCGCAAAGCTTTAAATTATTTAGATAAACAAAAAATAGAATTAATAGACAGGGAATTAGCTTATTTTCCATATAATCATAAAGATGGCCAAAATTATTTGGCAGCTATGAAAGCAGCTGCTAATTTTGCTTGGGCCAATAGACAAATGATAACTTATCAAGTAAGAAAAGCTTTCAAAAAAGTTTTTGGTAAGGAGATAAAATTAACTCAAGTTTACGATGTTGCTCATAATATTATAAAAATTGAAGAATATAATGATCGCAAGTTAATTGTTCATAGAAAAGGAGCAACAAGAGCTTTCTGGAAAAAACATCCTGAACTATCGACAAAATATCGAGAAATTGGTCAACCAACTTTAATTCCTGGTTCAATGGGAACATCAAGTTATATTTTAATTGGTCAGGAATTAGCTAAAGAAATTTCTTTTGGTTCTGCACCTCATGGTGCTGGCAGAGTTATGTCGAGATCAGAAGCAAAAAGAAAAATAAGAGGTAGTGAATTAAAAAAAGAACTTGAAAAAATAGGAATAGCAGTGTTTGCTGGAAGTATGTCAGGATTAGCCGAAGAAGCACCAGCTGCTTATAAAGATGTTTCAGAAGTTGTTGAAGTTGTTCACCAAATTGGTATTGCTAAAAAATTAGCTAAATTAGTTCCTGTAGGAATTGTTAAGGGGTGATAACATAATTTTTTGAAAATAAAACTATTTAAAGTTATTTTTTAAGTTAAGTTAATTTAATTTTTATTTTATTTAAAATTATTATTGTTAATGATAGTTTAAGGTATAAAATTATTAGAATAAATGTTAAGGAAATTTAAAAGAAATAATAAAAAGTAAAAGAAACTTTTTGTTTAAAAACAAATGATCCCTTTTTCATATCTTTAATGATTAATAAATAAATAGATAAATAAATAGATAAAATAAAATGATAATTGACGGTAAACAATTAGCTGAAAATATTTTGTTTAATTTGAAAGAAAAAAGAAAAAAATATGATAAATTAAAAATTGCTGCTTTTTTAATTGGTAAAGAAGAAGAAAAATTAAGTTTTTTAAAAATTAAACAAAATTTTGCTGAGGAATTAAATATTGATTTTAAAATTTATGAAATTGATGAAAATTTAAGCAAAAGAAAAGTAAGAAAATATTTAAGTCAAATTTTAAAACACAATCACATCCAGGGGGCGATTTTTCAGTTACCTATTCCAGAAAAATTTCCTGTTCAATATCTTTTAAACTCAATTCCAGCAAAAAAAGATATTGATTGTCTTTCAACTAAACTTTTAGGAAGGTTTTATACTAACATTCCTATAATTCGGCCACCAGCAGTTGAAGTTATTGATTTTTTAAGAGAAAAATATAACTTAGAATTTAAAGGTAAAAATATTTTAATTGTTGGTTACGGAAGATTGGTGGGTAAACCTTTAGCCCATTATTTTGCTAACTTAAAAGCAACTGTTATTATTGTTCAAAGTGAATCAAAAATTGAAGATTATTTAAAAATATCACAAATTATTATAAGTGGTGTAGGAAAGGCAAATTTAATTAATGATTGTCAAGGTGGAGCAATTTTAATAGATTTTGGTTATAGTTTTCAAAATGGAAAAATTTATGGAGATATTAATTTCGAAAAATTAAAAGAGAAAGCAAATTTAATTACTCCAACTCCAGGAGGGACAGGTCCAATTTTAGTAGCTAAACTTTTTGAAAACTTTTTTAAATTATTGGAAAATAAAAAGCCGATATAAAAATAAAATTTTAAATTTCATTATTTTTTAAAATTTTTAATTGTTAACTCCTAATTTTTATTAACCAGCTATTATGTTAAAATAATATTAATTATAGCCCTCATAGCTTAATTGGAAGAGCGGGTGGCTTCGGACCACCAGGTTGCAGGTTCGAGTCCTGCTGAGGGCTCATTAGCGATATGGTCTAATTTTTATTTAAAGTCTTT
>Ga0197142_1000445_pt1 | contig 37872 bp, 32 predicted proteins | sample GBS60_MetaG_FD_148614 | JGI IMG/M metagenome (GOLD analysis project Ga0197142, IMG submission 148614) | Sediment microbial communities from Great Boiling Springs, Gerlach, Nevada, United States - GBS 60_MetaG | ecosystem: Environmental > Aquatic > Thermal springs > Hot (42-90C) > Sediment...
TTTTTTTCCCTGTCATGTTAATTCACCTCCTATTTTTTTATTTTTCATCAATACATTTTAAAAAAAATATTTAAAAAAATATTTTTCAATTTTTCAAGTTTTTTTCCCTTGTTTTGTTTTTTATTTTCACCTTTTTATGCCTCACCTAAAATTTTCCCGCTACCAGTTCTTCATAGTCTTCTGCTAATTATCATGGTATTTTGTTATAATAAATTTGCCAATAAATGACAAGAGCAATCTATCTATACAAATTGCTAACAAATTGAATGACAACAAAATAGGAGCAGGGAGTAGGGGGGGTAGGTCCAACTTACCCCCCATCCCTATCCTTTTTCTTGTGATTATTTTGGCTTTACTGTAAACTTTGTCTCATGTGATACATGAGATGGTTCTGCTTCTATCCTTTTTATAATGTCGTCGCAAGGCTGAGGCCATCCTGAATCATCGCTTTCGCAAGAAGTCATCCAGAATCCACCTACTACACCGCTTTTCAAAGCATATATGGTAACCGTGACCGTTACAGTAATCCCTTCTGAATACCACCTGTTGGGAGACCTCTTTATTGTATCGGGGTCAAATTCCATTTTTGCGTATTCGTGATTGATGTAAAGTCCTCCCCCTGGGATTTCTCCATATTATTATTCTTGTAGAATTATCTGCATAGTCTTCCCTTGTCACTGTTACTATGTCGTAGGATGTAAGGTCATATGCGAGCAGGTCAGCAGATATTGTGGCTTGCTCGTTATAAACTGTCATATCTATGGGGTATATCTTATCTTTTGGGTTTTGGCCTAAATGGTCTTTGAAAGTTACAGCAAGAACAGGTTTTGAGGATGCAACACTGACATATGTTGTATCAGTTGAGACTTCACCTTTATCATCTTTTGCTATTACGGTTATTCTGAATAACCCCGGTGTTGAGTAGATGTGTGTCTTTTTGTAGATTGTTCTCCCGTCACGTGTTCCTATTTGGTCTGATGTTCCGAGAGTTTCGGCATTTCCATCGCCCCAATCAACTTTTACTTCAGATATTGAGCCATCAGGGTCCGAAATTCCAACATAGAGAGTAACTTCTAAAGGTGCTTCGCCTGATGCGTTCTCAGCTTGAATGCTTATATTTGGTGGATTATTCTCTGGTTCAATTCCATATTTTATGTTTATGGTTAAAGAAGCAGTGTTTGTTAATGGGTAGGGAGCATTTAATACTACTTCATATACTGTCATTTTTATCGTGTATACTCCTTCTTTTGAGTATTCGTGACTACCTACGCACTCACCAAATACTTGCTCTTTTACACCATCTCCCCAATCTATCATTACGTAACCTATTCCTCGTGAATCCATGCAATCAGCCTTAATAAAAACAGTGGAATATGGCATAAAGTCAGTTGCCTCTTTTGTGAATGTCGGGTTGGTGTATGCTTTGAGGTTGGAGACTAATGGTTTATCGTTTGTTATGATTTGGAGTTCAGTGCTTGATGAGCCATTTTTATCGAAGGCCGAAACTCTGACTTTGAACGTTCCTACGGAGTTGTAGGTATGAGATGCATATGCTACGTTTTCTTTGAGGTTTTCAGTTATATCCTCTTGAGTTCCATTGCCATAGTCTATTATGAGTTTTGAAATACTACCACGAGCTGGGATAGCGGTTATTGTGAATGAAACTGAGAGAGGAGCTTCACCGTAAGTTTTGTCGGCTGAGACAGATACAAGCGGTTGCCCTGTAGATGGCATTTCTTCAAGATTAGTACATGCCGTTACTAAAGAGAGGGCTAATAACCCCCAATTACCGCTATTATATACCTTGTGTTGCTTTTCCTCATGGTTATATTACCTCCTTTGAAAAGTACTTTTTCATACTATACTATAAGCATTTATACACTATATTATAAGCATTTATAAAAATTCTTTGGGAAAAAAGTTGAGTTTGTTGAATTTGACAATTTGACAAAAATTTTTGATTGTTTATCTTAACATTGCCTCATAAGAGAGGAGGGAACTATTATGAAGTGGAGGGAGAAGAATTTGATGTTTATTTATTTATTATTAGAAGAAGAGTTAATTTTGTATTTTGTGGAGATTCTGAGAGATTTGATAAAATCGTTCCAGCTTTTAACTGTTATCACTTCTTTTTTTATTTTTTTCAATTGCTTTATATCGTCAATTTTTTCTAAAAGTTTTTTTACCTGTTTAGATTTTAGTTGTCCGAACTTTACCTGAATATCCATCAAAATCGCCTCTTTTAGCCCCTCTTTTAAACCTTTTGCAGTTCCTCTCCGTTCTCCCTCTTTATATAAAAAAGTTTTTGTTATGTCTACCTGAATTGGCATACTTTTTAATTCTAATTTTATCTTAATATCAAATAAGCTTGCTAAAAAGCTTATACCATCAATATATTTTATAACTTTCTCCTCTCTTTTCTCAATTTTTGCTATCTTTTCTATAACATCTTTGATTATCTTATATTTCTCTTTGAATTTCCCAGTTAAGATAGCTAAAATAACCTCCTCTGGTTTATCACTTCTTATAAATAAATCAGGACTAACTTCTTTCATATCCAAAACTATGAAACTATGAGTTGTGTATTTAGATTTAAAAACAGGAGGTGGAGGTTTTCCCTTTCCTACAAATAAAATAATCTGAATAGGTTCTTTGCCGTATTTTCCCCTTATAGCGTAGGAATACTCGAACATCCTTTCGGGTAAAGTTTTATCTTGCTGAGCTTGGATTTCTATGTGAAATATTTTATTTGAGACTTCAAGCAAAAAATCGGTGCGTAAAGTTTTCAAAAATCTAATTTCTTCTGGTAAAAATTTGACTTTTCTTTCTGCTTCTAATTTTTCTCCTGTTGCTAATTCAATGATCTTTCCTATTGAATGGGAGATAATTTCCTTCAAAATTGGGTCAAATCTTTTTATTTCTTTCGGAGGGATTTTTCTTTGCTTTTTTATTTTTTTCATTTAGGGGAAATAAATCAAACACACATACTATAATTCGCTACTTCCATTTTCATTCAATCAGAAGAACAATTTTTAACATAGGAAAAGATAATATATCACGCAACTTTGGACATTTTTTAGATTATTTTGCAGGGGGTCTAATTTTTCGAGAAACTTTTTACACAACAAAAAAAATAAGATAACTGAGTGCTTTTAGTTGTTATTAAGAAAGAAAGTTAGATAATTTTGTTTTTGATTTCATCCTCTATTTTTGTTCTGATCTTTATTCCGAAAACATCGCAATGAATTTTCTCACATAGGGAAGTAATTTTCCAAAAGTCTTTTTCTGTGGTGAGTATTATATCTGCTTTCTTGCTTTTTATTTTTTCTGCCGCATCTTTGAGTTTGGGTAGTGTTATGGGGGCATGATCTCGGAATTTTATGTGTTCATATATTTTCACTCCGAGTTTTTGTGCAGTTTTTTCAAATCTTGATGGTATTGCGATTGAAGATACGCAGATTGCCCTTGCGCCTTTTATTTTCTCTTTACTTTCTTCTTTTAGTTCTTTTTTATTGCAGTGTAAGATACTTTCTATATATGTAGAAAAGTAATATATTTTCTTTGCGTATTTCTTTATTTTCTTTTCCTCATAAGAATTTTTGATTTTATCTTCAAGTAAAACTATATCTGCCCAGAGCAAAGATACAAGAGGTTCTCTTAGCGGACCGAAAGGCTGAATTAAAAGGTTCCCAAGACTTTCTTTTGTGAAAGAGATTATTTTTATTTTTGGTTCAACAAGGGCAGAAAAAAAATCATCTAACAAAACATAATCTGCAATATTACTAATAAGATCTAACGCTTTTTTTCTGTTTTTATTTGCGTAAACTGGGAAACCATTTTTTACATACAAAATCACCTCATCTGAAACTTCATGGAAATTTGTCGCTTTATCTTCTGGGGAAAAAAGACCAAATATTTTCCCACCGTATCCAGAATGAACTATACCTACTTTTTCCCCTTTTTTCCTGAACTCTTCTGCCAAAGATAAGGTTATTGTTGTTTTCCCAGCTCCTCCTAAGGCTAAGCTACCTATTCCTGCTGACGGAAAATCCAGCTTTTCTTTCTTAAACAAACATCTTCTTAATAATGTCGCTAATCCTACGAGAGATGAGGGTATTTTGAGCATTAGTGATAACGGGTATTTATTTTCATACCAGAAATCCGGTGCTTTATTCAACACTCAAAAATAATAATTCTTTCTGATAAATTTTGGTATTTTCTGCTTTGGAATATTTTTTATTTTTTTATTTTTTTAATAGTTTTTGTTCTTTGAGGCTCCTATATCTTTTATTTATTTTTAGTTAGGTTAGAGTATTTTTTTTGATGAGATTTTTAGTTTGTAAATGGTTAAACCGAGGTTGTAATTTTTGAAAAGTTTTTTGATTTTTGGGTGAGAGATGCTGACAATGATATATCTGCAACCCCTCAAAAATAGGCTGCTAAGTTTTTTTGTTTACTATTGAACCTCCTTTTATCTTTTTGAAAGAGTTTTTCATATTTTCATTCTCTATATTTACCATTATTTCATAGTATCTTTTGAGTATTTGAAATTTTTCTTTGACCTCGTGGAGTTTTTTTGATATTTTTTGTAGGTCATTTTTTTCGTAGTTTTGAAGAAGATAAAATATTTTTCTCATTTTGAACAAAGTTTTTTCTAACTTTTCCGCACTATCTTTGTATTTTTGTTCCTTTATCAGTTCAAATATATCACAAGCTGCTTTCTCTATGTATTCCAATATTTCCGTTACACTTTCTTGCTTTTGGATTTTTTCTATTTCGCTTATTTTTTCTGCTTCATTTATTTTTTCTGTTTCCATCCCTATAAAAAAGTTCAATCGGAATTTTTGTAAAATTTTTCTTGTAATGAAATTTCAGGAGAAAACCTATACGGGGCTTACTTCAAGCAGTGTGAATATTACTGCTTACATTACAAGAAAGAGTAGGGGAAAAATAAAGATTAATTTACCTTTTTTGGTTCAAGTTCTTGCTCCCGCTATATCTTTATTTTTTATATTAGGTTTTGCTTTTTTACCTTTTTTCCTAAATATTGAGGCAAAGAGGTTAAGGATAGAAAATATATCTTTTATTTCCCAACTTGTAAGAGAAGATATTTTGGATTTTTTTGAAGAAAACTCTGGGGATGATGTCAGAGATTTAATTCATTCTGTTTTTTCCGCATGTGAGAAAAGCTTGTGGACAAAATCTTGTCAAGTTGATTTTGCTCTGCCGGACATCATATCTGTAAAGTTTGAAGAAATTGTTCCTGTGGCCTTCCTTTTAGATGGAGATAAGATTTTTATAGTTTCTCAATATGGAGAAAAAATTCAAACTCCTATTTTAATATCTGAAATGTATGAGAAAGGTATAAATACTTTCCCTATTCCTTTTCTAATAATTAAGTCGGAAAATTGCTCTCTGAAAGAAATTTCCGATTTTTTGAAGTATTTATATGATGTAAAGAAAAACTTTGCAGATCAAGTCGTTTGTCTTGATTTTTCTGTTGAGGTATATTCTCGTCAAGGATATAAGATAATCCTCCCACGAGATGAAATGAAATATGCATTTTCAAGGTTTTTGAATGTTGAGAGTAAAATTCAGAAAGAGGGAATTAGTGAGGTTGATTTTCGTGGAAATGGTAAAGCTTTTATAAAGTAGCTTTGGCTGAAATGAAAATTTATGAATTTGCAAAATCTGTAAATTGCGTAAAGTGATAAAGTAAAACGAGGACTAATGATGGTATATTTGAAAATAAAATTTGAAAATTTTGAAAACTATTTGTAATATAGAATTTATATATGAATTTTGAAGTTTTTATTTGTTATTGTTAGCTTATGTTGTTTTTTGCCTTTTTATTTATTTTTTGCTTTTATTAGTTGGATTTTTTAGCATTGCATTTGAAGATTTGTAAAATTGAAAAAAACAAAAAAGAAAAAGGAGGATGAATTTCATTATGGCAAATGAAGGAAAATATATAGTCGGGCTTGATATAGGAACAACAAAAGTTTGCACAATTGTAGCGGAAAGAACAGATGCAGGTTTGAATGTCGTCGGGGTTGGTCTTGCTCAATCTCAGGGTATGAAAAAAGGTATGGTATATGATATAGACCAGATGACTGAGTGCATAATAAGATCGGTTTCCGAAGCAGAAAAGATGATAGACGATAAGATTCAGGATGTCGTCATAGGAATTGCAGGAGAGCATATATCAGGATTTAGTGCAGAAGGTATGGTCTCAACTCCTTCTGGTGTAATTACTGAAAGAGATGTCAAAAGGGTAATTGATAGCGCAAAGGTTGATAATATCCCACCAGATAAAAAAATAATTCATATAATCCCACAGGAATTTATAGTGGATGACCAAAGACATATTTTGAAGCCGGTTGGGATGTATGGAAGAAAACTCAAAGCAAATATATATATAATAACAGGAAATTTGCACGCAATAAAGAATATAATAAGGTGCTGTGAAAGAGCTGGGCTCGCGGTGAGAAATATAGTCCTACAATCAATAGCATCAGCCGAAGCAGTCTTGTACCCAGAAGAAATGGAGATAGGAACTGTTCTGGTAGATATCGGGGGAGGAACTACTGATGTTGCTGTATTTTATAACGGAAGCCTCGTTCATACAGTTGAAATAGATATAGCTGGAAATCATATAACAGGAGATATAGCAGTAAGATTCGGAATCCCCAGAAGTGTTGCGGAGGAGGTCAAGAAAAAATATGGCTGTGCAAGCGCAAATCGTGTCTCAGAAAAAGAAATAATTCAAGGAGTAAGAAAAGCAGGACCAGGTCAGCTCACTAACATTATGAGAAAAGAACTCGCAGAAGTTATCCAGCTCAGAGTAGAAGAAATATTTGATAGAGTAAAATCAGGCCTTGATTCAAGTCCTTTCCCAAAATATATAAGACAGGTCGTTCTTACGGGAGGAACTTCTCAAATACCGAATATTGAGGAAATAGCGGAAAAAATCATAGGTTTGCCTGTGAGAATAGGATATCCTCAAACTATAAGCGGTTTGCACGATCTTGAAAGTCCTATATTTGCTACTGGTGTTGGATTAGTTGTGTATGCTTCAAAGAATGCTCCAATATATGAAACTAAACCCTATACATCTGGAAAAGGGTTTTTCGGTAGGTTCAAAGAAAAAGTAAGGCAGTGGTTTTCATTTTTGTTCTCATAATAAAAAAGGAGGTGAAAAGAAAATGGATTCTTTTAACCAATTCAAACCAGTAATAAAGGTCATAGGAATAGGGGGAGGTGGTGGAAATATAGTCAATACTTTATGTGAGGTAGGAATAGAGGGAGTTGAACTTATAGCCGTCAATACTGATGCGCAAGTTCTTGCTTTGAACAAAGCTCCTGCGAAAATTCAAATAGGTTCAAAACTTACGCGGGGACTTGGTGCCGGCGGAAATCCAGAAATTGGTAGAAGATCTGCCGAGGAAGATGTGGAAAAAATAAAGCAACATCTTGAAGGTGCTGATATGGTCTTTCTCACTGCTGGAATGGGAGGTGGAACAGGAACAGGAGCTATTCCTGTAATAGCTCAGATTGCAAAGGAAGAGGTGGGAGCTTTGACAGTTGCAGTGGTCACGAAGCCCTTCTTCTTTGAAGGTAAAAGGAGGATGGATAATGCCTCTCGCGGAATTTCTGAGTTGAGAGAATTCGTAGATACTCTGATTGTAATTTCTAACGATAAACTCTTTGAAATCTGCGGTAAAAACATATCTATAAAAGAGAGTTTCAGAATTATTGATGATATTCTTGTTAGAGCGGTTAAATCTATATCTGAACTCATAACTCAACCAGCACTTATAAATATTGATTTTGCAGATGTTAGAACGGTTATGCAAGACAAAGGTTATGCTTTGATAGGTTCGGGCGAAAGTGATGAGACAAACAAAGACGGAAGAGCGGTAAAAGCTGCAAGGTTCGCAATAGAAAATCCTCTCCTCGATGGAGATATAAAGATAGATGGAGCCACTAATGTGCTTTTGTGTATATCAGGTGGTGAATCACTTTCTTTATATGAAGCAAAAGAAGCCGCTGAATCTATAAGAGAAAGGCTTGCAGAAGACGCTAACATAATTTTTGGAGTCTCAATAGATGAAAAACTTGGGGATAGGGTCAGAGTTATTGTTGTTGCTACCGGACTTAATGAAAGAATAAAGGTTGTTCAAGAACCAGAGACTAAAACTGAAATTACAGAAATTGCAAAGGATGGGAAAGATTTCTACGATATACCTTCATTTATGAGAAGAAAAAGAAAAATTGTCTGATAGTCTCCCTTTAATATTGCTATTTATCTCATTTATTACTATTTTATTTTTTCTTATTTTAAGATTTTGATGAATAAATTTTTCTATTATGGAAGAGCTCAATAAACTCAAAAGCATTGATTTAACATCTTGTGATGAGGAGGAAATAGTAGAACTTTTTGACATTATCGAGGCAAAAGTCAACGAACTTTCTAATAATGATTTGAAAGACTTCTTTTATATTTTAGTTGAGATTTTATCAAAGAGAAAAGGAATAGCAGGGAAACGCGCATACGAAATATTATCTTCTCTTTACCCAAGAATGAGGGAGGATATAGTATCTCTCCTTTGGTCGGATATACCTTATATAAGGAATTCTGCTTTAGCTATAATAGCCTATCACAGAGATAGAGATATAGTTTTAAGGTTGCTCAAAGATAAAGATAAAGATATAAGGAAGTTCGGAATAGATATAGCTTTTGAGATGGGAGATTCTGAGATTTTAGAAAAGGCTTTTGATGATGAAGATCCGAATGTTGTTGTGTCAGCTGCTGAATATTTGGCCCGGCTTGGGTACGAAGGAGCATTAGACAAAATAGTAAATAAGGTTATTAGTATTCCCCCAGAAAATCTGTACGAACTTCTTTTTATTTTTGAATCTCTTATAAGACTGGCGTATCCTGGTACTCCTGAACTTATTGAAAGAAAATTTCATGATTTGTCTGATCCAATAATAAAAGATATATACGTAAGAGCCTGTGGGGTATCAAATAATAAAAAGTACATAAACTATCTTCTTTCTGTGTTAGATGATGAGAGTGTAAGAAAAAATGCCATTGATAGCATCTTCTCTATCGTAAGAAATGTCAGTATTTCAGACCAAGAAAAAGAAAATATAAAAAAGGAAATAGAAAGCAGATTTACAAAGATGTCCCCTGAAGAGCTTGAAATTGCTGGTAAAATTATTCAGACAATTTAGATAAAATCAAATTTTTGGTTTTTCCATCTGTCATCCATTCATTTTACTTTTGTCTCTCATCCTTTTCTCTAATTGGGGTATTCCGAGAATTTTCCTGTATTTGACAACTGTTCTTCTTGATATATCTATGTTGAATTTTTCTTTTATTTTTTTTGCGATCGAAGAATCTGAAAGCGGATTTGCTGGGTCCTCGTTCGCTATAAGCTTTTTTATTTCGCTCAAAATAGCATCTCTTGAAACTTTTATTTCTCCCCTATTAAAACCTCGTGAAAGAAACTTTTTCAATTCAAAAATTCCATATGGAGTTTTAACATATTTATTTGTTATGGCTCTATCTATTGTTGATTTTGAAATCCCACACATATTTTCTAAATCTTCAAGAGTCAGAGGTTTTATTTTTTCTATTTCGCCTTTCTCTAAAAACTCATCCTGGTATGAGAAAATTGCTTTTGCAACTTTTAAAAGTAAATCTTCCCTCTTTCTCATCCCCTCAACATAATTTCTGGCTCTTTGGAGCAATTCTTCTAAAATTTCTCTTTTCTCCTTCTGTATATTTTTTTTTGATTCTTTGTACCAACCCTCTTTTTGCCAGCTTGATAGACTTACCTTCAAAGTTCTCTCTGGTATTATATATGTTTCTCCTTTATCTTTAAAAACATGTAAATCTACCTTTTTCGGTACAGATATTATTTCACTTTTTAAAAATTCAAACGTTGGGAATAATGGAAGCTTTACATGTTTGGGCAAAGGTAATATCTCATTTTCTGAAAGCAAAATTTCATTATTCAAACTATGATTCCTTTCATCTTTTTGTTTTTGATTTATCCTTTTGTTCTTAATTTCTTCTATTTTCGATTTTATATTTTCAAATTCATCCTGGCTGAGAACTTTTGAGAGCATGAATAGAAAATACTCTTCTGCATTTTTACTTCCAAGTCCGGGAGGGTCAAGCTCCATAAATCTTTTTCTTACATTTTCTATTTCTTCTTCTGTTGTTGATATTCCTTCTTCTTCAAGTTCTTTCTTTATTTCTTCAAGTGATTTTGCAATGTATCCTTTCTCATCTAATGACCAGAATATTCTTTCTGCTATCAATATCTCTTTTTCATTTGAAAATTTGCTGTATATTTGGGGGATAACCTTTTCATCTATTGATGAATAACCCTCAATATTTTCTGTTGTTTTTTCAATTATTTTTTCTAAATCTTCGTTTTTAGAGAAATTGGCTATATAGTTATCATCGCTATAATAAAATTTCTCTTCTTCATAGCCGTATTCAAAATCTTCGTTTTGCTGAATTCCATATGATAATTCAGTTAAATTTTCTGATGAGAAATATAAATCGGAGTTTGATTGTTCATCTTGATTTACTATTGTTTTTAGGTTATTTCCCTCCGTTTCGTATTCTACTTCAATAAAAGGGTTTTCCGATGCTTCTTTTTTAATTTGCTCTTCAAGTTCGTGTATGGGTAAAGTTATGAGTTTAAGTTGAATAATAATGGATGGAGTTATTTTGAGCTTTAAAGAAGGTTTTTGTTCAAGTTGGAACTTCATCATATATAAGAAAATTTTAATAAAAAAACTGTCAGTTCAAGGATAAATTAAATTTTTTGATATGGTGACAGGGGAGTTTTTTAGGTTTTTTAGGAAAAGAGGGAAACAAAAAAGAGCTTTCACTCTTATAGAAATAATGGTTGTTGTCCTTATAATAGGATTGCTTGCAGGGCTTGTTGGAATAAATGTCGTAAGATATTTTGATAGAGCAAGAGAAAGAACTGCGAGAACTCAAATAACTATGATTCAGCAAGCCATCGAGCTTTATAGGATGGAAAATGGAAGGTATCCAACAACAGATGAGGGAATTCAGGCTCTGGTCTCAGGTGGATATCTCAAAGGTAAGCAAGTACCAAAGGACCCATGGGGATCTGATTATTACTATGTCTCAGACGGAAATACATTTACTTTAAAATCTCCGGGACCAGATAAAACTCTTGGTACAGGTGATGATGTTTCGGCGGAGTAAGGGTGGTTTTACACTTATTGAGATCTCCGTTGTTGTGGCTATTATAGCTTTGTTCTTCGGGCTTGTATTCCCACGAATCCCAATATTCAAAGAAGAGGAAACAAAATCTCAGGCAAGGAAGATTTCCAACTTCATCACGAACATAATAGATAATACTTCAAGGAACAAAAAAAGTTTAAAACTTCTTATCTCAAAGAACGAAAAAAAATTTGAACTCCATGAATGTATCCCATTGGGGATGAAGGATGAGGAAAAGCAAAAACTTGAAGAGATTCAGAAGCAAATCAAAGAAACTTTTCTTTTCCCACTTTTTGGACTGCAAATTGAAGCTCTCTCAGGCGCTTGCGAATGGAAAAAAACAAAGGAACTGAAAATTTCATCTGAAATAACAAAAATATTTGTCGATGGAGAAGAAACATTCGGGAAAGAGGTCGATATATTATTTCAACCTGCAAGAGTTCCATTGCTTGAAATCGAACTTGAAAAAAAAATATGGGTGAATCTCAACCCCTACACCTTCAAGATATCAATAGGAGATAATCCAATACATATAGTCAGATTTTAAGTTTTGATTGGTTGTATTATTGTTGTTATCGTTGGCTATTTTCTGTCCGTTATGTTTCTTGATTTTTTATTTCCTACTATTACCATATTAAAGATTTCTGTATGAGGGCAGGTGATTTAAAGGTCGGAGTTTTTATTGAAATAGAAGGTAAGATATATGAAGTTGTGGATGTTGAAAGACAAAAAGTGGCTCAAAGACAACCACATATTAAAACGAAGCTGAAAGAAACTATAACGGGAAAAGTTATTGAAAGAACATTTGTTTCCTCCGATGAATTAAAATCTCCCGATGTAAGTTTGAGATATGCTAAATTTCTATATTCTGATGGAGATGAGTTTGTTTTTATTGATTCGGAAACATATGAAGAATACAGGTTCAAGAATGAAGTCGTGAAAGATATTGCTGTTTGGTTTATAGAAGGAGTAGAATTTCAAGTAATTGTAGCAAATCAATCACCTATTGCAATAAGGCTTCCAAAGGTTATCGAGCTTGAAGTCGTTGATACTCCCCCAGGAATAAAAGGAGATACAGAATCGGGTGGTATAAAACCTGCTGTGTTGTCAAATGGAGTTGTTATTCAGGTCCCTCTACATGTGAAAAAAGGTGAAAAAATAAAGGTTAATCCTGAAAAGAACGAGTATTTAGGGAGAGCATAGTAAGAAGAAGGAAAAATATAGATAGTATTTGGGAAGAAAAAACAAAAGCTAATATTTTTCCAGTATCAGGGTAAATTTTCCCGAGAACCGAACTGCCAACAAGAAAAGAGATCCCGTAGATTGTATGGAATATTCCAAAGAATGTGCCTCTTTTTTCCTCTGGAGTTATTTGAGCTACTGACGACCTCATTACGCTCTCCGTCATCCCTATGTATAATCCCCAGATTATACAGCCTATATAAAAGTTTTCAGATGAAAATATAAATATGCTTGATAATATGGATGATATAGGCATGATAACGAGAACTAATAATTTCCATCTATCTTTCATTTTATCAAATATTAAGCCTATGGGTATGGCTGATAGTGCATCTACTATCATAGCTAACGAAAAGAGTTGAGGTATAATAAAGTCTTTGACTCCGTTTAGTTTCATATGATAGGATATGAGCTGAAAATTAAGTGACGAAAAAATTGTGAGTGCAGAAAAAACAAAGAAAAAAACAACAGGAGCTTTTTTCCATTGACCTACCTTATTTCTTTTGTCGGTCTCTTCTTTTTCCTTTTCTTTCTTTTCCCAATTTGTTTTATCTTTTTCTTTACCGTGTAAATCTGAAAATTTATATTCTCTCTTATATATTTTTTCTGCAAAGATAAGGAACGAAAACGATATTATAGCGGGGACAAAAAGACTTATGAAAGAATATTTGTATCCAAATTTTTCTAATATAAGAGATATTATAAATGGTCCAATTACTGCGCCGATCTGATCTAATGATTCATGGATTGCAAAACCTTTGCCGTATCCTACATTCTTTGATGCAAATGATAATATTGTATCTCTGGCTGGACTTCTTATTGCTTTACCTAATCTTTCTATTAGTATAAGTGCAATGGCAAACTCCCGTTTTTGTGTGAAGGCAAGCAGAGGTAAAGAAAAAAGACCTAAAAAGTATCCTAAAATTGTTAGCAACCAGTAATTTTTTAACCTATCCGATATATATCCAGCTAAAATTCTCAAACCATATCCTACAAATTCTCCTAATCCTCCCGTAAGAGAAACTAAAAATGCCCCAGCTCCTAAACTTGCGAGAAAAGGACCTGATATACTCCTTGCACTTTCGTAAGTTATGTCTGCGAACAAAGAGACTAATCCTAAAAGAAAAATTATTTTCATAGTATAGCTGTTAGAAGCAAAATGTTTTATTTTTTTATTTTTGAAATCGTTTCGTGGTAATCTTGTTATAAGCAAAAAAATAATTATATAAAATTGAAATAATTGAAAAAAATATTTTTGGAGAGCAGAAGCAAATAAAGTGAAAGAAGGAGGTTTTAAAATCATGAGAGATGGAAAATCTAAAAAAACAAAGTATGAGACTCTTTTAGAGAAGGAAAGTATCTTACTTGAAGCTGGTGGTAAAGATAAAATAGAAAAACAACATAAGGAAGGAAAACTCACAGCCCGCGAGAGAATCAATCTCCTCTTTGATGAAGGAACATTTGAAGAAGTTGATAGGTTCGTTGAACACAGAATAACCGACTTTGGAATGGAAAGTAAAAAGGTTCTCGGAGATGGAGTTATAGTGGGATATGGTAAAATAGATGGAAGACTGGTCGTTGCTTTCTCACAAGATTTTACGGTTTTCGGAGGATCACTCGGTGAGATGTTTGCAAAGAAAGTTTGTAAGGTGTTTGATATGGCAGCCAAAACAGGCTCTCCTATAATAGGACTGAATGATTCAGGAGGTGCAAGAATACAGGAAGGAGTCCTTTCTCTCGGAGGATACGGGGATATATTCCTCAAAAATGTAAGATATTCAGGAGTTATACCGCAAATTTCTGCTATTATGGGACCTTGTGCAGGCGGTGCTGTTTATTCACCAGCTATAACAGATTTTATTTTCATGGTCAAAAAAACGAGCTATATGTTTATAACCGGACCAGATGTAGTAAAGGCTGCCACTTTTGAAGAAGTAACGAAGGAGGATCTTGGAGGTCCGGAAGTTCATATGGAAAAATCTGGGGTTGCTCATTTCCTTGCAGCAAATGATGAAGACTGTATAGAGAAAATAAGAAAACTCCTTTCTTATTTGCCAAGAAACTATCTTGAGGACCCGCCGTTTGTACCGTCAGAGGACCCTGAAAATAGACTGACCGAAGAGCTAAAAACTATAATACCAGAGGACCCGAATGTAGCTTTTGATGTGAGGGATGCTATAGAGGTTGTTGTTGATAAAGATTCTTTCTTTGAAGTTCAGAAAGATTTTGCTCAAAACATAGTAATTGGTTTTGGTAGGATAGGAGGAAAAGTTGTTGGAATAGTTGCGAATAATCCCGCTCATCTTGCTGGGTGTCTTGATATAAACTCATCTGAAAAGGCAGCAAGATTTGTAAGGTTCTGCGACTGCTTTAATATACCAATTATAACTTTCGTTGATGTCCCAGGATTTCTCCCACGGAGCGCTCAGGAGCATAACGGAATAATAAGAAGAGGAGCTAAACTTCTTTACGCTTACGCAGAAGCAACAGTCCCGAAAGTAACTTTGATAATGAGAAAATCTTATGGTGGAGCGTATGTCGTTATGGGGTCAAGGCATCTTTTAGCTGATTTCGTTTTCGCCCTACCACAAGCAGAAATCGCAGTCATGGGACCTGAAGGGGCTGTTGATATAATTTTCAGGAAAGAGATAAAAAACGCAAGGAAACCGGAAGAAGCGCGAGCTAAATTCATTGAAGATTACAAAATCAAGTTTGCTAATCCATGGAAAGCTGCATCTTATGGTTTCATAGACGATGTCATAAAGCCGGAAGATGTGAGAAAAAAAATATCAGCTGCCTTGAAAGCTTTGGAGGATAAAGTAGAAAAATTACCACCTAAAAAACATGGAAATATCCCACTATAAAAAGATAGTTTTCCTCTTCCCAGGCCAGGGTAGTCAATTTATCGGAATGGGAAAGGATTCTTTGGATTCTGATTTGGTCTCTTCTTTTATAAAAAGGGCAGACGAAATCTTGGGAGATAACCTCTCTGAAATTATGTTCTCTGGACCTGAGGAGAAACTAAACCTAACTGAAAATGCTCAACCTGCTATTTTTACTTTGAGCTATGCGCTTTTTCAATTTTTAGAAGAAGAACTCAAAAGGCTTGATGTAGGTTTAAACAAAATAGGGGTAGGACATAGTTTGGGAGAATATACTGCGGTATGTGCAGCTGGTGCTATATCATTTGAAGATGGAGTAAAGCTCGTGAGGGCAAGAGGAAAATTTATGCAAGAAGCCGTCCCGGTGGGAGAGGGGGCTATGCTGGCTGTTATGGCTAATACCAGCCAAGTTGAAGACTTATTGAATAAATACCAGATAAGAGATGTTTGGGTTGCCAATATAAATTCAGAAAATCAAGTGGTCGTATCCGGAAGAGCGGAGGGAATAAGGGCTTTTGGTGAAATAATGAAATCTATGAAGATAAGATTTGTACCTCTGAGAGTTTCTGCTCCATTCCATTGTCCTCTGATGGAGCCTGCTCGGGAAAAACTATCACAAATTATGAACTCAATTGAAATAAAAAATTTAAATTTCAAAGTTATTTCTGCTCATACATTAGAGTTTTATTCAGAAAGTAATGTTAAGGAAACCTTGCTTTCTGGAATAGTCCAGAGGGTCAATTTTTTTGGGGCGATAAAGAAACTTGTAGAAAGTGGATTTGATACCTTCTGTGAAGTTGGTCCAGGAAATGTTCTATCATCTCTCTTGAGGAAAATTAATAGTTCTCTGAAAGTTTTTTCGTTTGACTCTATATACAAATTTCAGGATTTCTTAAACTTTATCAAAGCATGATTGGTTTTTGAATTTGAGGTGAAAAAAATAGTAAATGAGTTATCTTTCCCTATGAGTAAATAAACTACTTTTTGATTTTGAAATCTTGGTTTTAACTTTAAAACTCTGATTTTTATAAGAGATGGATGTTGGCGTAAAGGACGAAGTGAGAGAAATTATAGAAAAGGAGTTCTCTTTTTTCCCTTATGAAGATAAATTCTTACCTGCTTTTTTAGATTTCTTCAAAACCAGATTTTCAGATTCTCTACTTGCAGTTATAGCTTATGGTTCAAAATTATTTGAGCCAAGTAATCAAGATTCTTTATATGATTTTTATGTTGTTATTGATGCCTATGAAAAGGGACATTCGTCTTTTCTTGATGTTGTTCTCAATAGGATTTTGCCTCCTTCGGTTTATCTTGTAGATGTTGAGGTAGGTGGAGAAAGAAGAGGTGCGAAATATAATATAATATCTTTGCGGGATCTCAAAGATTATATTCTTAATCCGCCTGAGATTTATGTTGTCGGTAGATATGCGAAGCGTTCTTATCTTATGTATTATAAAAATGACCTTGTTAAAAATACACTTTTTGACCTTTTTGTTGAATCATTTTATTTTTGTTTGTGCTATACTATCCCCCTTTTGATTGATAGAGAAAAATTTTCATTTGAAGAACTTGTGAAGGAAATTTTATCTTTGAGCTATAAAGGTGAAGTCAGAATTGAAGATCCTCAAAAATTAGATAAACTCTATTTACCTTTTCGGGATTTCTATCTTACAGTGTATAAATTGCTTTTCTCGTATTATCTTAAAGAAAATGAGGGAGTTATTATGGAATTAAATTCATCTGATGATTTCATGCAGAAGGAGTGGGTTATAGTTGGAGATCCTATACCATCGTTTCAAGAGGTAGTTAAGTTTCTCAAAGTTTCCGCAAGGAGAGGCGTTATGAGATGGCCGAAAGGACTAATAACTTTTAAGGGGTATAGAGAATACCTTGAAAGAAAAGCCAAAAAATCAGGGGAAGATATCCAGTTATCAGATTTGGATAGAAAACTCCCTCTCGTTTTTGGCTGGCGCCATCTTATAAAACTTGTCTCCCAAGGAAAACTTAAATCAGGAATACAGAAAGAAATAGAAAAAAAGAAAGAAAAAGAAAAAATGATAAATAAATAATAATGACAAATAGTTGAAAGGGGTATAACAGTAAAAAAAGATAAAGAACTAAACAGTATAAAAAGACAAGGAACTAAAAAAATCTTGCAGAAAATCAGCTTTTAGAAAATATAAACTTACCAGAAAAAGTGATTATTTTTATTTTTTAGGAGGTGTTTTGATTTATGAATTGGCGTAGCATTTTAGGAATAGCTTTCGTTGTTGGTTTTGTATATCTTGTAGCAAAAGGCATAGAATCTGGCACCATAGGAAAAATTGAAGTAGGTAATCCGATTGAGGAAGTCAAAGAGAAAGTTTTAGGAGAAAAAGCAAAGAAAGAGGAGAAAAAAGAGGAAGCAGAGCAGAGTATCGAAAAGAATGAGCAAGAAAAGTCAAAAGAGGGAGAAACTGTTTCTTCAAAATTTGGAGCTCTACCTTCGTTTGCTGAAATAGTTGAAAGGGTAAGTAAAGGAGTTGTAAATATAAGTACTACGAGGGTTGAGGAACAGCAGAATCCTTTCTGGTGGTTTTTTGGACCGGGTCCCGGACCGGGGGAAGAGTTTTTCAGAAGGTTTTTCGGCGAGCCGCAAAGGCGTGTCCCAACCAGAAGTCTTGGGTCTGGCTTCCTTGTTTCTTCTGATGGCTATATAGTAACAAACTCTCACGTCGTTCGCGGTGCAACTGATATAAATGTCACACTATGGGATGGCAGAACTTTCAAAGCAAAGATAGTAGGAATAGATGACGCAACAGATATAGCTATTTTAAAAATAGATGCCACAGATTTACCTTTCCTAAAATTCGGAGATTCAAACGAACTTAGGGTAGGAGATTGGGTTATAGCTATCGGAAATCCTTTCGGCCTTGGGCATACAGTAACAGTTGGAGTCGTTTCAGCAAAAGGTAGAAGTTTGGGAATAACAAGATATGAAGATTTCATCCAAACTGATGCCGCTATAAACCCAGGAAATTCAGGGGGACCTCTTATAAATATAAAGGGTGAGGTTATAGGTATAAATACTGCTATACTTAACCCGTCTGGTATGTCTGTGAATGCTGGAATAGGTTTTGCAATTCCTTCATCGCTTGCAAAGGATATCGTTCCAACGCTTATTGCGAAGGGTAAAGTTGAAAGAGCATGGCTTGGAGTTTATATTCAGGAGGTAACTCCCGAGATAGCAAAACAGCTTGGCCTCAAAGAAGCAAAGGGGGCTCTGGTTTCAGATGTTATACCAGGTTCGCCGGCGGATAAAGTCGGAGTGAAAAGGGGAGATGTTATCATTGAATTTGATGGAAAAAAAGTTGAAACTTGGAGACAGCTACCTATTATGGTCTCTTTAAGTCCAGTAAACAAGAAAGCTAAATTGAAAATTGTGAGAGATGGTAAAGAGTTGGAAGTTGAGGTTGTTCTTGCTAAGATGCCGGAAGAACAACAGCTTGCTCGTCAGCAAACCCCTGAACAACAGCAACCCCAACAGCAAGGAGTAGAATTAAAGCAATTTGGAATCACAATTCAAGATACCCCCGATGGTCCAAAAGTCGTTTCAGTTGAACCGGGTTCCCCAGCTCAAATGGCGGGAATAACGGCAGGAGACATAATCGTTGAAGTCAACAGAAAGCAAGTTAAAAGTTCAGCGGAAATAGCTAATATTCTCAAAGATCAAAAATCGGCTTTGTTCTTGATAAATAGAGAAGGTAGAACAATATTTGTTGCAATAAGAATAGGGTAGTTCATTAGAGCTCCTATCCCTTTATAACCCCTACTGGTCTGAGTTTTGCGACTATCAACGAAAGTCCTGCTTTTTCACAGACTTCTACCACATCTGATACATCTTTATAAGCTTCTGACATTTCCTCTGCCAATAATTCTACTTCTCTTGCTCTTACTACTATTCCTCTTTCCAAAAGTTCTTTTCTTATATTTCTACCTCTTGCTGTTTTTATTGCTTGTTTCCTTGACATCATTCTACCTGAACCATGACATGTTGAACCAAAACTTTCATCCATAGATTTTTCTTCACCAACAAGTAAGTATGAATATCTCCCCATATCTCCTGGGATTATTACTGGTTGTCCTATTTCTTTGTGTTTTCCTGGTAGTTCAGGATGTCCTTTTGGAAATGCTCGTGTAGCTCCTTTTCTGTGAACTATGACTTTTCTTTCTTTGCCGTTTACTTTGTGTATTTCAAATTTTGCGGTGTTGTGTGCAACGTCGTAAAGCAGTTTCATTCCAAGGCTTTGTTCCGTTGTTCCCAGAGCTTTTGCTATTGCTTTCTTTGCATAGTGAGAAATTATTAGTCTGTTTGAGAAAGCATAATTTATTGCTGAATTCATGGCTGCTATATAATTTTTGGCCTCAGGTGATTTTATTCCTATGTAAGCAAGTTGTCTATCGGGCAAGGGGACTTTGTTTTTTTCACACCATCTCAAAGCAACTTTCAGGTAATCTTCGCATATCTGATGACCAAATCCCCGGGAGCCAGAGTGCACGAGTAAGGTCACTTGTCCCTCGTGAATCCCCCATTTTTCAGCCACGTCTTTCCTGAAAATTCTTTCAACATATCCGAGCTCAACAAAGTGGTTTCCAGAACCGACAGTTCCAAGTTGATCTCTTCCTCTTTCATATGCTTTTTCTGATACAGACGAAAAATCTGCTCCTGCGATACAGCCGTACGATTCTATGTTTTCTAATTCATCCGGTGATCCGTATCCTAAATATTCAATTGTGAATTTAACTCCTTCTTCACACAATCTTTTCATTTCTTTTTTACCAAGTTCGACATATCCTGATAATCCTACTCCCGCTGGTATCATTTCAAATAAAGAATCTACGATTTTCTCTACTTTGTCTTTTATATCTTTTATTTCAAGTTGGAATGTGTGAAGTCTTACTCCGCAATTTATATCAAATCCTATCATCCCCGGTCCTATTATTCCATCTTCTGCGTCAAATGCGGCAACTCCTCCGACCGGCATACCATATCCCCAGTGTATGTCTGGCATACCTATTGCGTTTCCTACAATTCCAGGTAAAGATGCCACATTTTTAAGTTGTTCCAAAGATTTATCTTCTACTATTTTTGGAAGTATATTCTCATTTGCGAATACCACTGCGTCTGTTCGCATTTTTCCTTCCTTTTCTATTATGTATTTTACTTCACTTACTTTTTTGAGATTCATTTTGGGTGGTACCCCCGGCGGGACTCGAACCCGCAACCTGGGGATTAGAAGTCCCCTGCTCTTCCTATTGAGCTACGGGGGCTTATGAAGAGAAGGGAAAATAAAAAATAAATATAGGTGTTTTCACTTTTGAATTCGTCAAATTCAAAAATACTTCAAAAAATGTGGGAGAAGGAGTAGTGAAGCAAGAGAAAAAAGAAAAGATGTGAATTCTAAACCTAAATCTAAAAATAAAAATGAAGAGAGAAAATTTTTTTATAAAATTTCATATATGTGGAAGGGAGATTTTTTATTTCCGTTTTTCCGTCTATTTTTGATTTTGACTTTCTTGGCTTCTTCTTCTTTTTCGTTTCTTTCGTGTGAAAAAGGTAAGGTATCTGATGATACGACAAAAATAGAAGAAGGAACTTTTGAAAATGGAGATAGATATGTTATAATGAGGAGTTTTGAGGAAAACCTTCCTAATCAAAAGACAGTGAGATTTTTTGCTTTTGGTCATAAGTTTAGTATAGAAGATGTTGAGACAGAAGAGAAATATTATCGTTCGTACTCGAAGTTTGCCGAGCTCGCAAAACCTTATATATCAAAAAAATATGAAAACGTTTTTGTTTTTGAAGAACACGCCGGATTACCTCTTCTTTTCTTTGGTAAAAGAGGAAAAAACGCAAGAGAAAATTCTTTGAATTCAACGCAGGCTGCTATATCTTTGTCACCAGAGTTCCAGAATGCCTCATCGTATTATGTTAGCAAATTCCCAGAAATCTCTACTTTTTTAGCTCGTCCTTTGTTTCTCGCAGCAACTGATACTTTGTGGAGAGTTTTCTTTGATACATTCTCAAAAATAGCAAAAGATTATGGGGTTTGGGTGGTGTCTTGCCAAAATTCTCCTTACCCCCATATAGAAAAAGTTCAAGGAAATTCAAAAGACGGCTTCCCAATCTCTGCTTTTGTTGACGAAGTAGTAAAAGATAAATCATATTTTTATGTCGCAACAACATCGGATGTCTGGAATACTTGCTTTGTCTTCTCTCCACAAGGTGAAATAAAGCACTATACAAGAAAAGTAAATCTCGTCCCGACAGAGAAATCGGACCTCCAGTTTTCATCTGGAACATATGAAGAGCTTTCTGTTTTCAGAATTCCCGGAACGGAAGTGGATATTTGCGTTGCTATAAGTCTTGATGCATTTGTCCCAAGATATATTCAAGAACTTGATTCAAAGGGATGTGATGTGCTTTTACAGCCAGATGCTAATTCGGGGGCGTGGGCAACTGATGGTGGATTAGGTTATTGGCAACCTCTTGAATGGCTCGGTTCTTCTATGGGGTCAATTCAAACAAAAAAATATATAGGTTGTCCAAATCCACACGAAGCTCTCTTCTCTCAGAAGACAGGTCCAAAATGTAACTTTGAAGAAATTACCGTAAATTCAAAGAGTATAAAGTATAACGTAAATCCGATGATGACCGGGAATCTGTTTGAAGTTTCTTTCGATGGGCAAACTGCAATAACAGGAAGAGATAAAAGAGCAAGGAGAGATATAAACTATGTCGGACTTCCAAAACTTCAAGATTTGACATTTGAAGGAAAAATTATGTTTGAAGATGGAGGGTTCATATTGCTTGGTCCGTGGAGCTTTGATTTATCTTCTCTTACACCGGAGGAGCAACAAAATAAATCTCGTGAGCTACAAAAAACCCTTTACCAGGGAGAAGAAAACGAAGGGAAATATCTTTCAACAATTCTTATAGCAGACCTTACTCTTGAACCCGATTTCTGACAAACTACGATTAATTACACAGTTAATTACTAATAATTAATTATTTACTTTGACTCATTCAACAAGTTTTTTATTATTTTTTTGAGTTGAGCTACCGTTTCTTCTAAATTTTCATTTACAATAGAGAGATCAAATTTTGCCTCATATTCGAGCTCTTTTCTGACGTTATTTATTCTCAGCTCAATATCCTTTGTGTCTCCACGTGATGCGAGCCTTCTTTTGAGTTCCTCTATTGACGGAGGTTTTATAAATATGAATATTGCGGAATCTCTCATTTTTTCTCTTATCTTTTCGGCACCTTGGACATCTATATCAAGAATGAGCAATTTCCCTGATTTTTGAGCTAATTCTATATTTTTGTAGGAAGTTCCGTAAAGATGCCCGTGAACTTTTGCCCACTCAATAAATTCATCTTTTTCAATCATTCTCTTAAACTCCTCCTCTGATACAAAAAAGTAGTCTTGTCCATCAACTTCTCCCTCTCTCTTTTCCCTTGTTGTGTGAGAAACAGAAAACATTATTTTATCTTTTAGTTCTGTATCCTGCAAAATATTCCTTATAATTGTTGTTTTACCAACACCTGATGGTCCTGAAATTACAATAAGATTTACTTTATTTTCTTTGATATTTAGGTCTTTGATATTTAATTCTTTTTCTTTTCTGTCTATTATTTTTTCCCTTTTTTCTTCCATAGTTTTATCTTTTAAGTTTTTTTGTGCAAAACTTCGGAATTTTGCTAAATACTAAATATAGGTAAAACCCTTGAAAATTTTTGTTTAAAGTCAGTTTTATTTTTTATTAGCTACTTTGTTTTTTTGCTTATTATTTTTTCTCTATACATGAGGGCAGTCGTTCAGAGAGTTCTTTCTGCAAAAGTTCTGGTTGATGGCAAAGAAGTTTCTTCCATAGGTAAAGGTATCTTGGTCCTTCTTGCCGTTTCCAAAGACGACGGAGAAGAAGATATATCTTTCATGGTGAAAAGAATTTCAAATCTGAGGATTTTCGAAGATGAGTTAGGAAAAATGAATTTTTCAATCAAAGATATAGGTGGGGATGTCCTTGTCGTATCTCAATTTACTTTATATGGTGATGTGCGCTGGGGGAATAGACCTTCATTTGAAAATTCAGCTCCACGAGATAGGGCAGAAAAAATCTATGATGCTTTTTGCAACCAACTCTCATCAGAATTGGGAAAGCAAGTAAAAAAAGGAGTATTTGGAGCTATGATGGATGTCCATCTCATAAACAATGGACCAGTCACAATAATAGTTGACTCAAAAAAAATATTCTGAAACTTTTTTTATTTTTCGTTTTCTTTCTCCTTATTTTGGTTTTGAGAGAGATAAAAGGTTTTTTAGATTAAAGTTCAAGTTCATAGGATGGGATGAGAATAATATCTTTTGCTTGTGCATATTCTTGTATTTCAGGAGAGAAAATGTAAGATACGAGGATTTTGATTGACCTTGGAGATAGTTTTTCACATTTTTTAATGAATTCATCAATTGCCTTTTTTGAAACTCTTGATTTTGCTTCACCTATTAGCGTAAATTGCTCACCATCTTTCCTTACTGTGCCGTAAATATTGATCTCTATGTATTCTTTGCCTATTTTAAAGAATTCTCTTTTGAGTTTCCCTATGGTTTCAATGTTGAAATTTTGTTTTAGGATTTTAGGTAGAGATTTTATGGCTCTGTCTTCAAGGACGTATCCGAAAGCGTGCGAGAGACCTCCAAGTTGTTCTCTTGTTTTTGCATGCTCTTGTATAAGTTTTTGAAGCCTCTCTTCGGTTTTCTTTTGAGCCTCAGCAAGTTCTTCAAGTCTTTTTTCGGTTCTTTTTTGAGCTTCGGCAAGTTCTTCAAGCCTTTGCTCGGTTCTTTTTTGAGCTTCGGCAAGTTCTCTTATAGCGTTCCATACTTTATTGAAGTTCTCTTCGGTGGATTTTTTGAATGATTCAAACCTTTCTTCGGTTCTTTTTTGAGCTTCGGTGAGTTCTCTTATGGCGTTCCATACTTTATTGAAGTTCTCTTCGGTGGATTTTTTGAATGATTCAAACCTTTCTTCGGTTTTCTTTTGAGCTTCGGCGAGTTCTTTTATTGCACTCCACACCTTATTTATTTCTTGTTCGTTTCTTTTTTGAGCTTCGGCAAGTTCTTTTACGGCATCCCAGGTTTTTTTCTGAGCCTCGGTAAGTTCTTTTATTGCACTCCACACCTTATTTATTTCACTTTTAATTTCCGTATGTTCTTTGATGATTAAACTTTCTCTGAATACCTGAAAAGCTTCGTATAAAGGGAGCCTTAAATTCTCTGGGAGTTTTTCAACTATCTCTTCAAGAGCTTTCACCCTTTTATATTAATTTCAGTATAATTTTAATGGGAAATTGTAGATAATTTTTATTTAAGCTGATAAGATAGTAATTAGAGTTTAAGTGATGTGATGTGAAGAAAAGGAATAAGAATATCAAGATCTTACCCTCGCTTTTGACCTTGCTCTTTTTACCTCCTTATTGAGAATAGAATTAACAGTTTTTTTAAAAGATAAAGAAAGGAAAAAAGGAGTAAATTTATTTGTTTATTTAAATTGACAAATTTTGGTACATATTTTCTTGGATACAACAATTAAAGGATACAACAATTAAAAAACCATATAGTAAAATAAAACGAAAAAATTATGGAAAAATAAAAAAATGTGAAAATAAAAAATTATTTTTTTAAATAAAACAAAAAATTAAATAATAATAATTTTTAAAATAATCATTATATTAACTAAGGTAGGGAGGTGAAAAAAATGAAAGGCAAACTTGCGTTTATTCATTCATTCATTTATTCATTCATTCTTTCTTTCTTTCTTTCGTTGTTTAGTTTTGCAAGGGCACAAGAGGTTGAAAGCCTTTTTTCTGAACGATTAAATATTTACGGGTATGGACTTTTTGACTTCTGTATAGCATCAGAAGGTGAGTTTTTACCGGGTCTTCCTTATGAATGTAGAAAAGGGGGTTCATTTGCCCAACTTCTTGTAGCTCCTTTTTTTGAATTTCTTATAACCAAAAGAGCAAAACTTCTTTTGGAAATTGAGCTTGAATATGTTCCGCAATATGAAATTTTTGGAGAAATTAAGGCTCCAAAGAACGTTGAAGATATAAAAGATATAGAATTCAGTACAAAGGGGGCTGATAAGGTTTTAGTTGAAGGTTTTGGAGAAATAGACATACCTTATGCTTTTTTTGAATATAATTTTATTGACCTTCTAAAAATAAGGTTAGGGAAATATCTCAACCCGTTTGGATTGATCCTTGAAAGGAGAGATGCATCACCATCTTATCCTTACCTTTTTATTCCTATGATGTATAACGAAGTTGCAGATGTGAGAATTATACCTTTTTATAATGCAGGTATTCAGCTGAGAGGGGAATCAGCATATTTAGGATACGCAATTCAGGTTGCAAATGGTAGGGGATCGGTTGGTAATGCTATTGATGCTAATCCGGATAAAGCCATAGGTGTTCACGTTTTTGGACATATGCCAGACGGTGTTCTGGAAGGTTCAGTGATAGGTTTTGATTTTTACACAGATAAAGATTTTAAAGATGTAAGACACAATACATTTGGGGGACATTCCCTTTTATCTATAAGAGACATTGGACCGGGGAATATAGAACTATGGGGAGAAGTGGCATACTACACTACTGAAACCAAAGATAAAACAACAAAAAAAGCCCTTGCTTGGTATGCTCTCTTATCTTACAGATATTTTATATCAGAAAACTGGAGCTTGCTTCCATATGTTATGTATGATACATTTGACCTGAACTTGGATGAAAAAAATGACCTTATAAGTAATATTGTTTTTGGTCTTAATGTCTCTCCATTTATCCAGCTCGTCTTGAAGCTTGAATTCAGAAATCAAAGAATTCAGGGTGAAGAAAAATCAAGACAAATTTTTGGCTTTGGAGTTGCCTATACATTTTAAAAAACGAGGGGGGGTGGATATTATGATGAAGAAAATAAAAAATATTATTATAAAGAAAGTTAAATCGGTAAATAGAGGAAGGATCCTCGGTTTATTAACTGTGTTCTCATTGTTGTTCTGCCATTTATTTTCTCCCGCTATTTCTCTTTCATCTCAGGGAGATTTTGCGGTTATAACAAATCCTGCTTGTCCTGATGTTAGTAAAGATGAGTTGAAGCTTTTGTTTTTGGGATATAAGAAGATATTAGGTGGATATCCCGTGGAGCTCTTTGTATCAAGAGATGAAGCTGTCACATCTGATTTTATACAAAATGTTTTGGGATTGAAACCTTCTGAATTTAATTCTCATTGGCTGAAAAGAGCTTTGTCTGGTGAGGGAGCAGGTCCAAAAAGACTTACAGATGAGGAAATAATATCTCGTATCAAAAATATTCAATGTGCAATAGGTGTAATTTCATCAAAAAAGGCTACACCAGATATAAAAATTTTGTTAAAGGGAAAATAAAAACGAATCCATAAAAATGAATTTTTTAAGCATAAGAGGGAAAATAATTCTTGCTTTTTCTGTTGGAATTCTTTTATTTATACTTGTTTCCGCTTTCTTACAGTTTTCATCAAGAGCTGCTCTCAACAGAAGCTTATATCTTGCCTATGTATTTGAAATAGGTCAACTTATAAAAAGACTTCAAAGTGTTGTTGTCGAAGCTGTTCAATTCCAAAATGAAATAATTATTCAAGAAACGGGTGAAGAATTTGTTGAAAAAATTAATGAAAATTTAGAGAAATTGAAAGAGCTCAAAGGTATTGAGAGCGAAATAGATAAACTAAATGATGCGGTTTTTGAATACTTTACAATTTCTGGGAAAATTATAAGGGGCGAGGGAGATCTTGAAGACTTATCAAAATCTGCTTCTCTTTTGAATTCGTCTTTAGAAAATTTAAAAAATGCAATTATGAAATCCTCTCGTTCTACGATCAATAGAGCTTTTATTTTATCGTGGATTGTGATAGTAGTAGTGGCAGTTTCTTTTTCTCTTTTTGCCATTTTCTTCTCAAGAAATATTTCTTCAAGTATAAGGCAGGTTGCAATTTTTCTCAAAAAACTTTCAGAAGGTGGAGCCGATCTTACAAAGAGAATAAATGTAAGAGGTAATGATGAGATAGCGGAGCTCGGAACAAACTTTAACCTGTTTTTGGACTCAATATCAGGAATTCTTCTTACTTTAAAAGATGTTGCAGGAAAACTTGTTGATTTATCAAGTAAGTTTCAGGAGATCGCTATTGAGACATCAAGTAGATTAACGCAGAATTTGAATTCGCTTTCGGCAGTATCTACGGCATTTGAGGAGATGAGCTCTACCGCATCTGAGATCTCAAAAAATGCTATTGAAATTTTGGACTTCCAAAAGAAAGTGGATTCAACGGCTGAAAGTGGGAAAAAGAAAGTTATAAAATCTTATGAGACAGTAATTGAGATGACAAAAGACTTTGAGGAAATGTATGGAGTGGTAATGGAGATTGTGGAAAAGGCAAAAGGTCTGCAAAATATAGTAGAGGTTATAGAAGATATAGCAGATCAGACAAATCTTTTGGCTTTGAATGCTGCGATAGAAGCTGCAAGAGCGGGCGATGCTGGTAGAGGATTTTCTGTTGTTGCAGATGAAGTAAGGAAGCTTGCAGGAAGAACGTCAGAAGAATCTGGTGAAATAAAAAAGAATTTGAATACATTTATATCTACACTGACGCAAATTGCAGAAAGATTTAACAGTCTGAAAAATATTGTTATATCATCCGCAGAAGATTCAAAATCCGTTGTTCAGATTGTTGAGGAGATAAGGAATTTGATCGGGAGAGCAACAGAACTTATTTCTACTATTTCTTCATCGATAGAACAGCAAGCGTCAACTATTCATGAATCAACAAGGAACATATTTGAAACAACATCTAACATAGAAAGAGGAGTTGAGGGGGTCAAGAAGATTTCAGAAGATGCAAAATCATTAAGTTTACTTTCCAAAAACCTAAGCGATATTTTTTCGAAATTTAAATTAGACGAGAAAAAGTAGATAGCAAGATTTTCCTATAAATTATGTTTATAATTTCAAATTAGCGTTATGCTCTCGTTTCTTTTGAAAGTAATATCTAAAACACCAAAAATGAAATTTGGGCTATTTTTGTCTTCTCTTGGGGAAATATTGATTGAGTCTTTTCCTGTTGTCTTGATTTTTGGGGTTTCAATAGGGATGAGTATAGGTCTTCAATTCATTTTAGCTTTAAAGATAGTTGGGGCAGAATCTTTATCTTCTTTTTTTTCGACCGTGACTGCTCTGAAAGAGATAGGACCTATGATAGCTGGGTCGCAAGTTCTTATGAGGTCTGGCACAAGAATAACATCTGAAATTGCTTCTATGAAAGATAGAGGAATACTGACTGTTATGGAAGTTTTTCCTTTGAACCCGCTTATTTATATAGCTTTGCCAAGGTTCTGGGGTATTGTTTTTGCGACTATAATTTTTTCTCCTATTTCAACATTAGTGGCTATTTTAGCGTCCGTTTTTCTATTACAGAATGTATATGGTGTATCAGTAGGGGAGATTTGGAGCGGGATAGAGAAAGCAGGCGGAGTATATGAGGTATTGGTCGGGATTTTGAAGTGCTTTATAATAGGAATTTCAAACGCTTCTTTTTCAGTGTATTATGGATGGGGGGCTGGTGAGGGTGCAGAGGGAATGGCGAAAGCAATCCAAAAATCGGTAGGTTATGCCGTTGTTGTAGCCATAACGATAAACTACTCTTTATCTGTTGTTTTTTTCTGATGCTTTTGTTTTGACGCTTTTATTTTTATTTTTTATTTTTTATTTTTAAGGTCTTCCCATAGAAAAGTAAAGGAACCCGAGTTCTCTTACTTTTTTTGGGTCAAAAATATTTCTTCCATCAACTATTATTGGTGTTATCATGATCTTTTTTATTTCTTGAAGGTTTGCATTTTTGAATTCATCCCATTCTGTGATTATTGCAATTGCGTGAGCTCCTTTTGCTGCTTCATAAGCTGAGCTTGTGTAAAAAACTCGGTCAGATGGTGGTATAACTTTTTTCGTATTTTCCATAGCTTTTGGGTCATAAATTTGGAGTAGTGCTCCTTCATTCAAAAGTCTCGGGATTATTTTTAAGGCGGGAGCCTCGCGGATATCATCTGTATTTGGTTTAAAAGATAGCCCCCAAACTGCTATTTTCTTTCCCTTTATGACCCAAAGAGCATCCTTTATTTTATTTATAAATACATCAATTCTTGCTTCATTCACTTTGTAAGCTTCTTCTAAAATTGAAAAACTTACTTGATTATCTTTTGCCATTTTTATAAATGCTTTTATATCTTTTGGAAAACAACTTCCTCCCCATCCCACACCTGCCTTCAAGAAAGCTCTCCCAATTCTTTTATCAAGTCCCATACCTTCTGCAACTGCTTCAACATCTACTCCCACTTTCTCACAGAAATCTGCAATCATGTTTATGTAAGATATTTTGAGCGCTAAAAAAGAATTAGAGGCGTGTTTTATGGCTTCCGCAGTCTTTACATCTGTTATAACTTTGGGACATTTGAACTCCTCATCGTTATATATATCAAGCATAACCTCTTTTGCCCTCTCAGATTCTGTCCCTATAACAACTCTATCTGGATTGAAAAAGTCTTGAACTGCTGAACCTTCTCGTAGAAACTCTGGGTTAGATACTACATCAAATTTTGCTTGTGGATTATATAGACTAATTGTTCTTTTTATCCATTCTGCTGTTTTTACTGGAACCGTGCTTTTTTCCACTATGATTTTATAGTTGTCAAGGTAGCTTGATATTTCTATTGAGCAAAGTTCTACATAAGACATATCAGGGCTTCCATCTTGTGATTGCGGAGTACCAACACAAATGAATATTACGTTTGACTCAGGGTAAATTTCACCGGGCGAACTTGTAAAGAATAGATTCTTCCCTATATTTTTTTTTATAAGTTCATCTAATCCCGGTTCCCATATTGGTATATTACCTTCTTTGAGATTTTGAATTTTTCTTTCGTCTTTATCGTAGCAAATTACTCTGTGTCCGAGTTCAGAAAAACATGCAGCTGTTGTCAGACCTACGTAGCCAGCTCCTACAACTCCTATCTTATATTTTCTTTTCATAGTTCTTTTGTTTAATTTTATCTAAAATTTTATCAATTCAATATGAGTTTGAAAATTTTGACAAAAGATATTTTATTTTTTTATTTATTTATTTTCTATAAATTTTTTTCTATCTATAATTTATTTTCTATTTCTTTTTTTATTATTTCTTTAAATTCTTCCGCGAGTAGCAGATGATAGTTTTGTGTTAGATTTTCTTCTTGTTTATTTATTCTTTTGTGTTCTTCTATTTTTTCAATTAGGTCGTAGAATTTTATATTTAGCTTTTCGACTAAGCTTTTTACTTTTCTGTAATTTGAGAAAAAACCTTTTGATATTTCAATCTCTTCTGGGATATACACAACTATAAATTTTGCTCCAATTTTTTTTGATACCAATCTGAATTCTTTTAGAGTGAGAGCTAAAATCATAAGATCTAAATCAGTTATTTTCTTTGGTCTTTCAAGTTTTTTTGCTAAAAAACTTATAAATTCACCTGTTCTGAAAAATAAGAAAAGCTTTTCTGGAAAGCTATTCACTTTTTCAGATTCTTTTCTCCTTCCTTCTCTTTCAAAGTCTTTTTGCCTTTCATTTATTTCGTATTTTCTGAACTCACTTTCTATTTTAAATTGAACTTCTGGTTTTTTCAAAAGTTCTTTTAGACCTTGTCTGAAATCCTCCCTTTTAAGGTATAATTTTAAAAGGTCATCCTGATACGACTTTGAAATACTAAGAACATCTGATTGTGTGACAAAAAGGAAGATGATTTGCGGAGAAAGATCGTATGCAAATTCTCTGAAAATTGCAAATGAAATCAATGAGTCTGTTTCCCCCTTACCTAAATTCAAAATATTTATTTCAAGAGCTTCTGATACTTTTTCTAAAAACGGGTTGTCAGTGCAAAATCCTTGTACAGCATAGCTCCCTAAAACTATAATATCTGGATTTTTCTCCCAGATCTCATCTCTGTTCCTAAAACCAAATCTATCTGATTGGTAATGTATCAATCCAGCACTGTAATTTTTGCATAAAAGTATGTGAGAAAAGGGAGGAAAAGTTAGGGGAACTATTTTTTCTCCATCAATATCTATATTTTTGTTCGTGTATTTGTTGATGTGATGAAATGAAAGTAAAGTTTTTCCTTGAAGAGCTTGCTCCACATTTGCGTATTCTAAGGTGTGAATGCGATCAGAAGTTAGAGGAAAATCATATTTTAGGTACTTTGGTAAAAAATATTTTGTGAATATAGTGTAAGCCGAAAGCATGATAAAAAGGGAGGTTCCAATAATGCTTTTGATATCTACTAACTCTTTTTCCTCTTTTTTCTTACCTAACTTTTTCAGTATTCTTTCAAGAATGAATGATGGAGTGAATGTGTAAATGGTTATTGCAATAAAGATTAAAAATGTTAGGAGAAATATAATCTCACTTTTTCTGAAAAAATAAGCCGAGAGCTGAAAGAAAAAAATAACTGAAAATATGAGACCTAAAAATCCAGTTATCCTGAAAATATACACGAAAATAAGTTTAAGAAATGTTTCTTTTCATTTTTCATTTACTCGATTTCTCTTCCAGAAAGTCCGAGAATTGCTCTTGCAACGATTGTTCTTTGAACCTCTGAAGTTCCTCCTCCTATTGTTATAAGTCTTACATCTCTGTAACCTTTTTCAAGTTTTGCCTCTCTCATGTATCCAAGACCACCTAATGTTTGTATAGCTTCATAAACATGATTTACTATACTATCTCCCCAGAAGAGCTTAAATGACGAGGCTTCAATAAAAGGAAGTTCGCCTCTATCTATATGCCAGGCGATTCTGTAAAGGTAAGACCTTGCAACTTCAATTGATACCTTGAGATCTACTATTTTTTTCTGGATTGCTTGAAAGTAGGAAATGGGTTTTCCGAAAGCTTGTCTTTGATTCGCAAAAGCCAGGATGCCTTGAAGTAAAAGTTCGGCTGATCCAACAGAAGGCGCGAGCATAACAGACCTTTCCCATCCAAAAATTGTTCTTACAACCTGAATAAATCCCATATTTTCTTGTCCAAGAACATTTTCTTGAGGAACCTCACAATCTTCAAAGACTATTTCACCGGTTGGGGAGAGTCTATTTCCCATTTTTTCAAGTTTTCTTGAAACTTTAAATCCCTTGAAATTTTTTTCTACGAGGAAAGCGGTTATTCCTGCCGAGCCGAGCGATTTATCTTGTGCTGCAAGAACTAAAAATAAGTCTCCTATTGGTGCGTTTGTTATGTAAATTTTTGAGCCGTTGAGAATATATCTATCTCCTTTTTTTACTGCGGTGGTTTTAAGATGTATTGAGTCTGAACCTCCATGTGGTTCAGTTATGGCAAAGCAACCTATCATATCCCCTGATGCAAGGCGAGTGAGATACCTTCTTTTTTGGTCTTCGGTTCCATATACCATTATTGGCACACCGCATAGTATCGTGTGGGCAGAAAGAGACATTACCATCCCACCATCTACACCTGCAAGTCCAAGTGCTTCCCAAGCTAGTGTTGTAGCAAGTGCTGATGCTCCTTGTCCACCGTATTCTTCCGGGAAAGGGAACCCCAAAAGTCCGAACTCTTTGAATTTCTCCCATATTGGCCATGCAAATTCTTCTTTTGCATCAAGTTCAAGCTGAATTTTCTCCTGAATAGGTATTATTTCCTCTTTTGCGAACTTATAAACTGTTTCCCTCAACTGTAACAGTTCTGGCTCTATTGAAAAATCAATCATAAAATATAAATTTACTGTTTATTAATATATTTTTTATATTTTTCAAGTTTTTTGTATTTTCTCAATATATTTCAATTTTTGATGATGCTCCATCTTTTTTTACGATGATTTTTGAGAATTGAATCTGAGATTTCATACTTTCAACATGAGTTATTATTCCAAGATATATTCCCGTTTTTGCGAAGTTTTCAAGCGTTTGCATGGCAAGGTCTAATGAATCCTCATCAAGTGAGCCAAAACCTTCATCTATAAAGAAGCATTCAAATTTCCTATGTCCAATTATTTGAGAAGACAAGGCGAGAGCTAAGGATAGTGAAGCGAGAAAAGTTTCTCCTCCGCTCATACTGTATGTTTCTCTTACATGCGGTTTCCCATCTTTGAGATATGAATAATCAAGAATTTTTATTCTCATATCTCCTTCTTCTCCTATGGAAAAAGCATATCTTGATTGAGATAAAGTTCTCATGATGTCAGATGCGGTTTCAAGAATTCTTTCAAGAAGCTTTGATGAAAGATACTTTTTGAATGAAGGTTCTTTGTCTCCGAAATCTTCTAATATTAAACTGAGAATTCTGATGTTCTCATCTATGACGGGGATTTGTAATTGGAGCTTTTCTTTTTTTTGCAGATTCTCTTGAATGGTTTGAGATTTCTCTTGTAGTATTCCGTATGTTCTTTGAAGAATGTTTAGTTCATCTGATATTGAATCTTTGAATTTTTGGAGCTTTGCTTTTTCATCTGATATTTTTTTCAAATCTTGTTCTATAACCGGCAGAATTTTATCTTTTATCTCAAATTCTAAATTCCTGATTCTTTTTCCAAGTTCGGAAAGATTATGAGCTTCGATTAAATCCAGGATTTGTTTTAGTTTGAAATCAGACTCGGATTCAATATCTGATATTTTTTCTCTTATGAGATTTATATTTCCTAAAATTTTAGATTCAGAAGCTTTGATGTCTTCTTGAATTTTTGACTTTTCTGTTATAACATTCCCTACATCAGATTGATATTTTGATATTGAATTTAAGAGCTTTTTTATGAAGCTATCAAATCTTGATATGGCTTCCTTCAAATCTTCCTCTGCATCTTCAAGAATTTCTTGGCGGAGTAAGTTTGATTCAAAGTTGGTAGATTCTTCAATGAATTCATTCATTTTTCTTGCACATGACATAAAATATGTTTTCACTCTGTTTATTTCTTCAATGATTTTGCTTGATTTTTCTTCTATATCCTGAAAGGTTTGATTATTTTTCCAATCTTGTTTTGAAATCCATTTTTCTTTTATTTCATTTACTTTTGTCTTTATTTTCTCGGTAATCTCGGTAATGTTCAATATGTTTTGGTAGATTAGCGATAAAGACTTTATGTATTCAGCCATTTTTTGTTTTTTCTCATTAACTTGCTTTTGCAGAAGTTCTATTTCGTTTTTTGTTTTGCTCAAAAGTCCGATTATATTTGATTTTTCTTGAGAAATAAAAGAGAGCTCTTCTTTCAGTATTCTTATCTCTTTTATTTTTTGGTCAGATGAGATTTTGATTTCTCTTGCTATTTTCAAAAATTCATCATCAGAAAGCAGTGGATCTGATAAATCGTTTAACTTTTGCAAAATCTCCTCATTTTTTATTTTCTCTGATAATTCATATAGACGAGATATATTTTCTTGTATTCTATTGTGGATTTCTTTTTTATTTTTTTCTAAATTTTCTATTTCGCTCTCCAATTTTTTTATTCTGGTTTCAAGTTCAGATATTTTTCCTTCTTCTTTTCCTATCTTATTTCGTATCTTTTCTATTTCTTTCTGAATATTGTTCCTCTCATTTTCCTTTTCTCTTTTAATTTTTTCTTTAAGAGATATTTCTTCTAAGATTTTCTTGTGAGGTAATATATCTTTTGTGCTGTGATGTTTGAATATGTTTCCGCAGACCGGACAAATATCTCCATCTTTTAGATTTTGTCTTATTCTTTCAGCTAAAACTTTTTCTTTCAGCTTTTCTATATCAATTTCCATTCTTTTTATTTCATTTTCTACATTCTGTAATTTTTCTCGGAGGTTAAACTCTTCTTTTTGGAGAGTATTTATTATTTCATAGGATTTTTGTTTGATATTATTGATTTCTTCTGATTCTTTTTTTTTCTTTTCTAAATTGTCCTTTATGTTAATTTCTTCTTGCTTTGAAATTTCCAAACTGAATGAAAGTTCTTTGAGTATCTGCATTATATCTTCATCTTGATTTGCTAATTTATCTTTTAGGATTTTTTCTTTTGGATTTATTTTTTCAAGTTCTGTTTGAAGTTTTAAAATCTCTTTTTCTTCTTTCTCTAATTTTTCTATTTTTTCTTTCAGGTCATCTATAAAAATTCTTGTTTTCAGGAGTATATCTGTTTCTATCTTGAATTTCTGTGATTGGTTTTCTATTTCGGTATATATTTCGTTTAGGAATTGTAGAGAGTTTTTGATTTTTTCTTCCTTATCTGAAATTATTTTAAGAGCTTCTATTTTTTCTAATTGTGATTTTATTTCTTCCAATATTTTTGAACAAATTTCTCTAATTTTTTCTGCTTTGTTTTCAAGAGACTTTATTTTTTCCAGTTCGGCTGATATGACCTCTATTTTCCCTTCAAGTTGTTTTCTTTCTTTTTCTTTCTCATAGATTTCATTTTCTATTCTTTTTATTTCTTTCTTTACTTCTTCCAACTTTTGAGGTGATATATCTTCAAGTTCTTTGAGTTCAAGTTCTATTTTTTCTTTTTCAGCTTTCAGAACTTTAAGTTCATCAGATGATTTTTCTTTTATTTTTTGGAATAGTTCTGAAAATCCGTATATTTGTAGGAGTATATCAGACCTTTCTTTTGGTTTTGAGTGCAAAAGTTCAGCAAATCTCCCCTGCGGTAAAACCACAGTTTTCGTGAAAACATCGTAAGATAGCCCAATTATGTTTTCTTCTATTTTCTTGTTTATTTCATCTACCTTTATGTTTTTCCCGACTGTTGTTCGCCAAGAGTTTTCACCTTCTTCATCATCGTATTTTGATTTAACCTCAACTTGTTGCGTATCAAATCTATCTAAAATCCTTTTTATTATATATCTTTTGTATCTTTGAGATATATCTTTTATCTTGAATTCAAATTCTACTATCGCTCTGTCTGATTGATAGTTTATGAAATTAGATTTTCTTCTGTCACCTTCAAATCTTGGGATTTTGCCGTAAAGTGAAAAGATTATCGCATCTATTATACTTGACTTCCCAGAACCAGTTGGTCCCTGAATTAAAAAAACTTTGGTTTGAAGAACCTTTGCAAAATCTATATTAACCTCGTCTTTATAAGACATAAAACCCTTTAACCTAATTCTTATTGGAATCATGAATTTTCATAAATTTAAGGATTCCGCATTTAAAAAGATGAAATTTATTTTTGTTTTAATGCAAAGATTTGGTGAAATGCGCGTTATAATTCTGAAAAAGCATCTATCAAAAAAATAAAATTGTTCAAAAATCTATCTTTGCAGTGGTAAGAGGTTAGATCTTGCCTTAAAATAACTTTTACAAAGAAGAAAACTTTGGTTCACTCAATAAGTAAAATTTAATTTTGCCCTTTTTAAATAAGATTGCATGGTAGGAATAATGATGAATAAAAAATAATGAGGAATAAAATAGGAAATCCGCATGGAAGAAAGAGCAAGGAGAATGAAAAGCGATTAAAAAGATTTGACCCGATTCTGAAAGAAATTTTCTCAAAAGCCGCTGGAAAACTTATATCAGTAGCCACAGGTGAGAAAATTGAAGAAAAGCTTGAAGATATTACAGGCGAAATAGAATTTGTCAAATCCCTTCGCCCCGATATGGTTTTAAGAACAAAAGAAAAAATTTTTCATATTGAAATACAAGTCCAAACTGATAAAACCTTACCTGAAAGGATGCTTATATATTCTCTCGCAATTAAGGAAAAATTCGGGAAAAAACCCATGCAGATAGTTTTGTTTGTAGGCAAGGGAAATCCTCCTTTTTCTTTTTTCAGAGATGAATTCACATTACACAAATTCATCATTGTTGATATGAAAAAAATAGACCCAGATGATTTCATAAAAAGCAAAAAGCCAGAGGAGGTCATCGTGGGAATTTTAGCTGGGAAATTTAAAGAAAAACCTCAAATAATAGAAAAGGTCAAGAAAAGAATTGTAGAAATTGTCAAAGATGAGAAAGAAATTGCTAAATATATAGATAGTGTAAGTTTCTTAGCAGGTTTATTTGATGTTAAAATAAGGTTAAAACCTATGCCAATTGAAGTAGACATAAGAAAAACTTTTCTTTACAAATGGGGAAAAGAGGAGGGATTAAAAGAGGGAAAGCAAGAAGGTCTTAAAGAAGGGATAAAACAAGGAATAAGACGAGCAATTTTGAGGATTGTCCAAGTAAAATTTAGCAGCTCAAAAGCAAGGCAAATCAAAAACTTTCTACAAAAAGTAGATGATATAAGATATCTCAAAAAAATAGAAACAGAGGCAATAAAAGCCAAAAACTGGAAAGATTTTATCAGATCCATCAGGAACTCAAATTAAAAAACAAAATTTAGCGGGTTTATTTGATGTTAAAATAA
>Ga0197142_1000446_pt1 | contig 37857 bp, 45 predicted proteins | sample GBS60_MetaG_FD_148614 | JGI IMG/M metagenome (GOLD analysis project Ga0197142, IMG submission 148614) | Sediment microbial communities from Great Boiling Springs, Gerlach, Nevada, United States - GBS 60_MetaG | ecosystem: Environmental > Aquatic > Thermal springs > Hot (42-90C) > Sediment...
CGGGCGACAATGTGAATCTGGAAGTGGAGTTGATTGTGCCGGTGGCGTTGGAACAGGGTTCAAAGTTCGCCATCCGTGAAGGCGGTTTGACGGTCGGCGCCGGCGTGATCACCAAGATCTTGGACTAGGTAGGATATGGCTAAACAGAAGATACGCATTCGTTTAAAGGCATACGATCATCGCGTTCTGGATCAATCGGCAAAGCGAATTGTCGAAACCGCAGAACGAACAGGCGCTCGGGTTGTTGGTCCAGTGCCTTTGCCAACCCGGATTGAGAGATTCACGGTGCGGCGCTCGACGTTTATCGATAAGGACTCGCATGAGCACTTTGAAATTCGCACGCACAATCGCCTTATCGATGTTTTGGATCCTGATTCTAAAACGATTGATATGTTGATGAGATTGAACCTTCCTGCGGGAGTGGATATCGAAATCAAGATTTAACAATTTGCAGTGCGAAAGGATGGAAGCCTTTCGCCGGGAAAAACAGGCAACGCAAGAACGATCCTGTACGTGCACCCAAAATTCACGTTGTTGTGCGGCAGATCGGGTGACTGCGTTGCGGGCAGGGATGATGCAGTCGTGCCCAGACTGACAGTCCTGCGAGATTATTTTGATAGTAGGAGACAACTGAGATGATAAAAGGGCTTCTTGGCAAAAAAGTCGGTATGACTCAGATCTTCGACGAGTCGGGCGTAGCCATTCCGGTCACCCTGATTGAGGCCGGACCCTGTTACGTTACCCAAATCCGAACCGTTGAAAATGATGGCTATGCTGCGGTGCAACTGGGCTTTGAAGAAATTAAGCCGAAACGGCTGACCGGTGGCGAACTTGGGCATTTGAAGCGCAACAATCTTCCTCCGTTGCGCTTTTTACGTGAGTTTCGCGAAAAGCAACCTGAAGTAGCCGAGGGAGATAAAGTGACCGTGGATCAGGTGTTTGCTCCAGGGGAACGCGTAGACGTGACCGGTATCAGCAAAGGAAAGGGCTTTGCCGGAGCGGTAAAACGCTATCATTTTGGCGGTGGGAAGAAAACGCATGGTCAGTCCGATCGATGGCGTGCTCCTGGGGCGCGCAGTTCGGGCACAACCCCCGGGCGGGTGTTCAAAGGCTCGCGCGGTCCAGGCCATATGGGCAATAAGCGGGTTACCGTTCAGAATTTGAAGGTTGTGTTTGTGGATGCGGAGCGCAATCTTTTAGGTGTGCGTGGCGCAGTACCAGGCCCGAAAGGCGGTTTGTTGATGATCAAGGGAGCTCGCAAGCAGTAGTGAGGAGCGATGGAATGATTGTTGATGTCTTAAATATGCAAGGTGAAAAAGTCAACACGGTCGAGCTGCCGGCGGCAATCTTCGAGGCGCCGACGAATGTGAGCTTGATGCATCAGGCTTATGTGCGTCAGATGGCAAATGCGCGCCTGGGTACGCATAAGACCAAAGGGCGGAGTGAGGTTGAAGGTGGCGGTAAAAAGCCCTGGCGACAGAAGGGCACCGGGCGAGCCAGGCAAGGCTCGGTGCGCGCGCCACAGTGGGTTGGAGGCGGAAAGGTTCATACGCCAAAACCACGCGATTACGATCAGAAAATGCCGAAGAAAATGCGTCGCGCCGCGCTGCGTTCAGCGCTATCTGTCAAGGCTGCCGGACAGAGTATTGTCGTCTTGGATGAACTGACATTGCCGGAAGCAAAAACTCGCCTGATGGCGCAAGCCCTTGACCGTCTGGTTGGAGATTCGAGCGCCTTGATCTTGATCCCCTCCAAAGATGTCATCTATGAGCCGGTGATCCGTTCAACCAATAATCTACCGGATGCAAAAACCCTGTTGGCAAATTATCTCAACATTCGGGATTTGTTGAAGTATGACAAGGTTGTCATGCCTCTCAAAGCCTTGGATGTGCTGGTATCGTTTTTAGGGTAGGTTGGAGGCAGACATGTCAACGATTTATGATGTTTTACGCCGTCCGATCATCACGGAAAAGACGAATTATCTGAATGCCGATTTGCACCAATATGTATTTGAGGTCGCTCCGGATGCCAGTAAGACTTTGGTGAAAGACGCCATTGAGCTCCTCTTCGATGTTCGTGTCTTGCGGGTCAATGTGATTAATCTGCCCGCAAAACGCACTCGAAGTGCAAGAAATCGCCGCCTGCGAGTCCGGCGCAGTGGCTACAAGAAGGCTATCGTCACGCTGGCACCCGAGGATACGATACCCATTTTTGAAGGGGTGAAATGATGGCTGTCAAAACCTACAAACCCACAACCCCGGGTCAACGCGGCATGACCGGCTATACCTTTGAGGAGATCACCAAGACCTCCCCAGAGCGGTCGCTATTGGTTCCATTGCGCAAGAAAGGTGGTCGGAACAATTATGGGCGGGTTACCGTCCGCCATCGAGGCGGTGGCAATCGTCGCTTTATCCGCATTGTGGACTTCAAGAGAGATAAGCGTGGTATTCCGGCCCGGGTGGCTGCAATTGAATATGACCCCAATCGCACTGCCCGTCTTGCCCTCTTGCATTATGCGGATGGCGAAAAGCGCTATATCCTTGCTCCATTGGAGCTAAAGGTTGGAGATACTGTCCTTGCCGGCCCCGAGGCTGAAATTCGCCCTGGGAATAGCTTACCGATTGCTAATATCCCGGTAGGGACGATGGTGCACAACATTGAACTCAAAGTTGGTAAAGGTGGTCAACTGGTTCGAGCAGCTGGAACTGCTGCGCAACTGTTGGCAAAGGAAGGCAACTATGCCCAGATTCGTTTGCCGTCTGGCGAGGTGCGCCTGGTTCTGCAACAGTGTTATGCTACCATCGGTCAGGTTGGCAATGTTGACCATGGCAACATCAAACTCGGCAAAGCCGGTCGAAAGCGCCATCTTGGCATTCGTCCGACAGTGCGAGGTACGGCGATGAGTCCGCGAGACCATCCTCATGGAGGTGGCGAAGGTCGTCAACCGATCGGTATGCCAGGGCCGAAAAGTCCTTGGGGAAAACCAACCCGCGGTTACAAAACCCGCCGCAACAAGCAAACCGATAAGTATATTGTGCGTCGGCGGAGTAAGAAGCGACGCTAGAATGAGCAGAAACGGATGAAGAACCGAATGGAGAAGACGCGATGGGACGATCACTAAAAAAGGGCCCGTTTGTAGATCCAAAATTGCTTCTTCGTATTGAAGCGATGAATGAAAAAGGCGAAAAGAAAGTGATTCGCACCTGGAGCCGCGATAGTACGATTTTCCCGCAGATGGTTGGCCATACCATTGCCGTCCATGACGGTCGCCGACATGTGCCAATCTATATTACCGAAAATATGGTCGGTCATAAGTTGGGAGAGTTTGCCCCAACCCGTACGTTTCGCGGTCATGTGGCAGAAAAGAAAGTGAAGCGAGGGAAGAAGTAATGAGTATCGATATTCGCGCCCATGCTAACTATATCCCGCATTCACCACAGAAGGTGCGTCTGCTGGTTGATCTGGTGCGGGGAAAACGAGTTGATGAAGCTCAGAATATTCTCCGCTTTGCCCCTCAAGCGGCGGCTGTACCGTTGTTGAAGGTACTTAACTCTGCAATCGCAAATGCAGAAGAGAATTTTGGCTTCAGGCAAGAGAAGCTGTATATTCATGCCATCTTTGCGAACGAAGCTCCTACCCGCAAGTGGCGCAAGTTTGGGGCGCGAGGACGGTTTAAACCCTGGTTGCGGCGCGCTTCCCATATTACGGTTATTTTGCGCGAGAAAGAGTAGTCCAAAAAGGAGAAGGAAATGGGTCGTAAAGTCCATCCGATCGGCTTTCGTTTGAAAATTAACAAAACCTGGGAAGGTCGCTGGTATGCTGAAGGCAGTGATTATGTTGACCAGCTTCATCAGGACTTTCAGATTCGCCAAATCGTCTACAACGAAGCGCCGCGAGCGGGTGTTTCACGCGTGGAAATTGAACGTTTCCCAGGTAAGGTAAAAGTGGTTGTGAATACTGCAAAACCAGGCGTCTTGATTGGGCGCAAAGGGGAAAGCGTCAAAAAGATGCGTACCGAATTAGAGCAACTGGTCGGGAAGAAGATCGATTTAGAGATCAAAGAAATTCCCTATCCAGATCTGGATGCTTACCTGGTGGCGACAACGATTGCGGAACAACTTGAGCGACGGATTTCCTACCAGCGGGCGATGAAACGCGCTATTCAGCAGGCCATGCGCCAAGGGGCGCAAGGAATACGGGTTGAAATCAGTGGTCGCTTAAGCGGGGCAGAGATGGCGCGAACCGTGAATATGCGTGAGGGGCAGGTGCCGCGCCAGACTCTTCGGGCGGATATTGACTTTGCGAAAGCGACTGCTTTGACAACCTATGGAATCATTGGCGTCAAAGTCTGGATTTATCGCGGTGAAGGTAAGCTGGAAACCGAGGAAACGGTCGAAGCTACCGAGGGAGTGTATGTCAGTGAGTAGTCAATCAACTTGCACTCCTGTCTGTCAGGATGGGCAGGAGGCAGAGAATTCAAGGATGAAACCGAGGGTGCAATTATGTTGATGCCAAAGCGTGTTAAATGGCGGAAGCAAATGCGGGGTCGCATGAAGGGTAAAGCCTATCGCGGCGCAGAGATTGCGTTTGGTGATTTTGGCCTGCAGGCTTTGGAGCCTGGTTGGGTTACCGCGCGGCAGATTGAAGCTGCCCGACGTGCGATTGTCCGTGCCATGCGCCGCCGTGGAAAAATCTGGATTCGCATTTTCCCGGATAAACCCGTGACCAAGAAACCTGCTGAAACCCGTATGGGTAAGGGTAAGGGAAATGTTGAATATTGGGTCGCGGTGGTTAAACCTGGGCGAATTATGTTTGAGGTTGGCGGAGGGTTACCAGAAGACGTTGCCAAAGAAGCGCTCCGCTTAGCCCAGTATAAGTTCGCGATAAAAACGAAAATTGTGAATCGCTTCGAAAGAGCAGGAGGCGAGGCATGAAAGCGAGTGAAATCAGAGCCTTGTCAGACGCTGAATTGTTAAAGAAAATCAACGATACGCGCGAAGCGTTGATGAACTTGCGTTTTCAACTGGCAATGGGAAGCCTCACGGATACCTCTGCTCTCCGGCGAACCCGGCGAGATTTAGCGCGCCTGTTGACCGTTCAACGAGAACGCCAACTCTCAATTGGCAGGGAAGGTGAGCAATGAATACCCGTCGCAGATTGACCGGTGTTGTAGTGAGCAACAAAATGCAAAAAACCGTTGTGGTTGAAGTCACCCGCACCTACATTCATCAACTGTATAAAAAAGTGGTGCGAAGTAAAAAACGATTCATGGCGCATGATGAGAAGAATTGCCAGGTTGGTGATCAGGTGCGTATTGTTGAGAGTCGACCGCTCTCCCGCCGCAAACGGTGGGTGGTGGAAGAGATTCTGCGCCATCAGGTCGGTGTCGAGACACCAGAGCCTGTCCAGGGAGGTGGGGAATGATCCAACAAGAGTCGCGTTTAAAGGTTGCCGATAACACCGGTGCACGTGAGATTCTGGTCATTCACATTATGGGCGGTTCAACCCGTCGTTACGGGCGTGTGGGTGATGTGGTGGTTGCGACCGTCAAATCGGCTGCCCCGCATGGCGCAGTTAAGAAAAGCGATATTGTCAAGGCTGTAGTTGTGCGCTGTGCAAAGGAGTGGCGGCGAGAAGACGGCTCTTACATTCGCTTCGATGATAATGCAGCCGTCATTCTGGACGCCGATGGCAAGAATCCCAAAGGCACGCGAATCTTCGGCCCGGTGGCGCGCGAACTACGTGAAAAAGGTTTTATGAAGATCGTCTCGTTAGCGCCTGAAGTGCTGTAGGGAGAGGAGTGATAGCGATGAAAGTCAAAATTCGCAAAGGCGATAAAGTCGAAGTGATCTCCGGCAAAGAGGAAGACCGCGGCAAGCGAGGCGAGGTAATTCGAGTGCTGGTGGATGAGGGACGTGTGGTTGTGCAGGGTGTCAACATCCGCAAAAAGCATCAACGCCCCGTTCAGACACAAGGACGACGAAACATCACCCCCGGCATTGTCGAGTTCGAAGGTCCAATCCATATTTCTAACGTTATGTTGGTGTGCCCGAAATGCGATCGCCCCACCCGAGTTGGAATAGCCCGGGAGGGCAAAGAAGTGCACCGGGTGTGCAAAAAATGTCAGGCGTGGATTGACTAATCCGCAAATGGGAGTAAGGTATGAATCACTTGAGAGAACGATATAAGAAGGAAGTCGCACCCGCATTGATGAAAAGCCTCAATCTGACCAATGTGATGCAGGTTCCAAGGATTAAGAAGGTGGTCGTCAATGTTGGTGTTGGGGAAGCTTTAGATAATCCAAAAGCGCTGGACGCGGCGGTGGAGGACATTACCAAAATCACCGGCCAAAAGCCCGTGATAACCAAAGCCCGCAAAAGCATTGCGGCCTTCAAACTCCGCGAAGGTCGGGCAATTGGAGTCAAGGTGACTTTGCGAGGCGAACGCATGTGGGATTTTTTAGACCGCTTGATGAATATTGCCTTACCTCGGGTGCGTGATTTTCGCGGTGTTCCCACAGATGCTTTTGATGGACGCGGGAACTACACCCTAGGTTTGCGTGAACAACTGGTCTTTCCTGAGATCGATTACGACAAAATCGACAAACTGCGCGGCTTGGAAATTACCATTGTCACTTCAGCCCGCACAGATGAAGAAGGTCGTCAATTACTCAAACTATTAGGTATGCCCTTCAAGAAGGATGGGTAGAACATGGCAAAAAAATGCATGATGATCCGAGAAACGCGCCGTAAGTACCCTACTCGGGTGCGGAATCGCTGCAAAATATGTGGCCGACCACGAGGCTATATCAGGCGGTTTGGATTGTGCCGAATTTGCTTTCGCGAGATTGCCCTGCAAGGCAAAATCCCCGGTGTGACAAAGTCTTCGTGGTGAACGGATGGAGTGTGACAGATGAGCGTAAATGATCCAATTGCCGATATGTTAACTCGCATCCGCAATGCCATTCTGGCTGATCATACGTTGGTGGCGATGCCCAGTTCGAAATTGAAAGTTGCCATTGCGAAAATCCTGCAAGAAGAAGGATATATCAGCAATTATGAAGTCGTCGATGGTAAAAGCGCCGGGCAAAAGATCCTTCGTATTCATTTGAAGTATGTCGGGGAGCGCCGCAATCGCAAACCGGTGATTACCGGTTTGGAACGCGTCAGCCGTCCTGGAAGACGGGTCTATGCGGGTAAGAAGGAAATTCCCTGGGTATTATCCGGAATAGGGATTGCCATCTTATCCACTCCAAAAGGAGTGATGACCGGGAAACGAGCCCGTCAATTGGGTGTGGGCGGCGAGGTGATTTGTAAGGTATGGTAGGAAATCCATGGGTGAGAACGGGCTAGCAAATCGCAGATTCGGTTTCACCTGTGAAGGAGGTAAAGTAGCGTGTCGCGAATAGGAAGAAAGCCGATCACAGTACCGAAAGGGGTTGAGGTGCACATCGAAGGCACTTCGATTAAAGTCAAGGGCCCGAAGGGTGAGCTTCGCTATGTCTTCCCAGCAGACATGAAAGTTTCGCTATCAGATGGCGAAATTCATGTCGAGCGTCCTTCGGATACCAATCGGCATCGTGCTTTGCATGGTATGACCCGCGCCTTGATTCAGAATATGGTTACCGGGGTCAGCAGCGGTTTTGAAAAAATTTTGGAAGTCAACGGAGTGGGATACCGCGCTGAAATGGATGGAAAGACCTTAGTCTTGTACGTTGGTTATTCACATCCGGTGCGCATGGATCCTCCCGAGGGGATTTCCTTTGATGTGGATGCAAAGACCCGTCAAATTAAAGTGATGGGAATCGATAAACAATTAGTCGGCCAGATCGCAGCGGATGTTCGCAGTGTGCGCCCCCCCGAACCATACAAAGGGAAAGGGATTCGCTATATAGACGAAGTTGTCCGACGCAAGACTGGTAAAGCAGGTAAGGGAAAGTAATATGGCTACGAAATCACGAAATGAAGCGAGGATTCGCAGGCATCTCCATGTACGCAAGCGGGTCAGTGGAACGCCCGACCGCCCGCGCTTGAACGTCTTTCGCAGTTTGGCGCAAATCTACGCTCAAATCATCGATGATACGCAGGGGAAAACCATTGTGTCCGCTTCAAGTATCGATCATGAGTTGCGCGAGAAACTGCAGGGCTTGAAAAAATCCGAACAAGCCCGCTTGGTCGGTTTGGCACTGGCTGAACGGGCAAAGTCCAAAGGCATCCGCAAAGTTGTTTTCGATCGCGGCGGTTATAAATATATCGGTCGGGTAAAAGCCTTGGCAGATGGAGCCCGCGAAGGTGGTTTGGAGTTTTAAATTCGATGACTCTCTTATGGAGTAAATCATGACGGATTATATGGAATTTGAACCAGAATATGACGAGCGAATCGTTGAGATTGCTAGGGTTGCAAAAGTGGTCAAAGGTGGTCGGCGCTTTGCCTTCCGCGTGACCGTGGTGGTCGGAGATAACCGCGGTCAGGTAGGCATTGGAGTTGGTAAAGCCAACGCCGTCCAAGATGCGATGCGCAAAGCAGTTGAACGCGGGCGCAAGAACATGCACAAGATTGCCCTCTATGATACAACCATTCCTCACGAGGTGATCGGTAAAATCGGTGGGGCAAAAGTCTTGTTGAAACCGGCCTCGCGTGGAACCGGCGTAATCGCCGGCGGTGGAGTGCGCGCTGTGCTGGAGGCAGCCGGTATTTCGGATATTTTGACCAAGTCCTTGGGCAGCAGCAATCTCCTCAATGTCGTCAAAGCAACCATGCTGGCGTTAGACCAATTGAAAGATCCGAAAGAGGAGGCTGTGCGCCGCGGCAAGAGCGTAGCCGAGGTGACTCCTTTCTGGGATAGGAGGAAGCATGCCTAGGAAAAAAGAAGGAACTCCAAAAATCGTTCGCATCACGTTGGTGCGCAGCCCAATTGGCTACTCGGAACGCCAAAAGGCGACCGTGCGCGCCTTGGGATTACGTCGGCTCAATCAAACCGTAGAACATCAGGACAGCCCAACTCTGCGCGGGATGCTTGCTAAGGTTTCTCATCTTGTCGAGGTAGAAGAAGGGAATGAGGCATGAAACTGCATGAGTTAAAACCATCAGAAGGTGCAAAAAAGGAGCGCAAACGAGTCGGTCGTGGCATTGCCGCCGGTCAAGGAAAGACTGCCGGTCGGGGCACGAAAGGGCAAGGTGCTCGCTCGGGTGGTGGGACGCGTTTGTACCATCAAGGCGGCAATCTCCCCTTCTTTCGCCGTTTGCCTTTCATGCGCGGTAAGGGTTTTACGCCGATCAACCGTGTTGAATACAATGAGGTCAACTTGTACCAGTTAACCCAATTTCCGGAGGGGAGTGAAATTACCCCGCAGACTCTCGCAGCGGCGCGTCTGTTGCGAGATGAAAGGAATCCGGTGGTGATTCTGGGTGATGGTGAGTTAAAAACCGCTCTAAAAGTTAAAGTCCATCGGGTCAGTAAAGGCGCCCGCGCCAAAATCGAAGCTGCGGGCGGCAGCGTTGAGCTTATCCAAAGTGAAGGTTAACTGTGGGTAAAAAGGATAAGGAGCCTGTACAATGAAACGATCGGCTTGGCGATATATCTGGTCGGCACAGGACATTCGGCGAAAGCTGCTGTTCACCCTATTAATCCTGGGCATCTTTCGTCTGGTTGCTCATGTGCCGGTGCCAGGCGTGAACCGCGAAGCTATTGCGTCGATTATGGCCGGCGGAACGGCCGGAGGTACGCTGGTCAGCCTTCTGGATTTGCTCTCTGGCGGGACGGTTTCGCAGTTTTCCGTGATGGCAATGGGGGTTTACCCCTATATTACGGCGCAGATTATTCTGCAGCTCCTGGTGCCGATCATCCCTTCGCTACAAAAGAAGATGACCGAAGACCCACGCCAGGGACAAAAATGGATGGAGAAATGGACATACTTATTGGCTGTCCCGATGGCTGCTTTGCAGGCAATTGGGCAAATTAACCTCTTCTCCAGTTTTGCCGGGACACAGATTTTGCGCAATTTCGGCTTTCGCGGCGATGCGTTATTGCCCTCATTGGCGATCATAATCAGCATGACTGCCGGTACGATGTTGGCCATCTGGCTGGGCGAATTAATCTCCGAATATGGCATCCGCAATCAAGGCTTGTCCTTGATCATCTTTTCGGGTATCGTCTCGCAAATTCCGCAGAGTTTCATTCGCTTGATGGCAGATGAGGAACGGCGCTGGTTTAATTTGATCTTTATTGTGCTTATCACCAGCTTAATCGTGTTTGCCATTGTCGTTGTCCAGCAGGGCCGGCGCAATATCCCGGTCATGTATCCCGGCCGGCGGGTGGGCAACCGCATGTCCATGCCGGTTAAGGGGACTTTACCGCTGATGATTAACATGGCGGGGATGATTCCCTTGATCTTTGCCCAATCGCTGCTGACCTTTCCCGCAATCATTGCCAGCTTTTTTGCTACTTCGCAAGCGGAGTGGCTGGCAAACCTGGCTCGCAGCATTCAACGCAACTTTGGCGGTGAGACCGCTTTGTATTACATTATGTATTTCATTATGGTGGTCGCCTTCACTTTCTTTTATACGGATGTGCTTTTCTCGCAACAGAACTACGGCGAAAATCTAAAGAGGGTCGGGGCACAGATTCCGGGGGTCAGCCGCGGAGCGCCCACTCAGAAATACTTGATGAAAGTCTTACGCCGCATCACCCTGCCAGGAGCGCTTTTCTTGGGGATAGTTGCCATCCTACCCTATTTGATTAGCTTAATTTTTGGCTTTGGCACGCAAACCCCGCTCCTGGTTTCTTCAGCCGGTTTATTGATTGTGGTCGGTGTGGTGCGGGATTTGTTCTTTAACATCGAGGCGGAACTCAAGCTGCACGGGTATGAGGACTCGCTCCTTGTCCGCTAGATAGGGGAAAGAAATGGCACATTTTATCGTATTATTGGGGCCTCCGGGTGCAGGAAAAGGGACGCAGGCAAAAGCCATCTGCGAAGCCTTGGGCATTCCGCATGTCTCTTCTGGAGATATTTTTCGCGAGCATCTCAGCAAACAGACCGAATTAGGGAAGCTGGCGGATGGCTACATTAAGTGCGGACAACTGGTGCCAGATGATGTCACCATCCGCATGATCGGGGATCGGCTGAAACAGCCCGATTGCGCCAACGGGGCGTTGCTGGATGGTTTTCCGCGCACTATTCCCCAGGCTCAGGCACTGGACGACCTACTGGCGAAGATGGATGCAAAAGTCAATCCGGTGATCTCATTGGAAGTGCCGGCTGAGGTTTTGGTGGAACGCTTGAGCGGCCGTTGGACATGTCCGACCTGTGGGCGGGTTTATCACGAGAAGCATCATCCACCTCGCCAAGCGGGCGTTTGCGATGTGGACGGCACAGCTTTGATTCAGCGCCCGGATGACCAGCCTGAGACGGTGCGTCAGCGGATTGAGGTGTATCGTGCCCAAACTGAGCCATTGGTTGATTATTATCGCCAGAAGGATGTTTTGGTGCGTGTGGATGGAACACAATCCATCGAGGCGGTTAAGCAGGAAATATTGTCTGTTCTGGCAGGAGTGCAATGAACTGGGCGCGAGCAATCATCCTGAAAAGCCCGGCGGAATTAGAGGTTATGCGCCAGGCCGGCCGCATTAACGCTTTAGCTTTACAGGCTGTGCGCGAAGCCATCCGACCTGGCGTGACGACGGCTGAGCTGGATGAAATTGCTCATGAGGTGATTCGGCAACACGGCGGCAAACCCGCCTTTATCGGTGTTCCAGGCGCTTACCCCTATCCGGCAACCTTGACGGTAAGCGTCAATGATGAGTTGGTTCACGGCATCCCAGGCAAGCGCCGCTTGCAGGAAGGGGATGTGGTGTCGGTGGATTGTGGCACAATTTATGATGGCTTTGTGGGCGACTCGGCTTTCACGGTTGGCGTGGGTGAGATTTCGCCCCTGGCAAAAAAGTTGATAGAAGTGACGTATCGAGCATTGGAAATCGGGATCGAGCAACTTCGCCCTGGTAAGCGCGTTGGTGATGTTGGGGCTGCTATTCAAGAGTATGTGGAAGGGGAAGGTTTTTTCCTGACCAAAGAGTATACCGGCCATGGCGTTGGGCGCTCGATGTGGGAAGGACCGCAGGTGCCGAATTACGGCACAAGAGGCCGCGGCCTCCCTTTGCGGGCCGGCATGGTTATCGCCCTCGAACCCATGGTTTTGGTCGGGACAGAAAAGACCAAAGTGCTTGCCGATCAATGGACGGTTGCCTCTGCGGATGGCAGTTTGACTGCCCATGTGGAACATACGGTTGCAATTACCGAAAACGGGCCAATGATTTTGACCGTGCCGTGACTCTAGACGAAGGAGCTATCTTAGGATATAATGAAAATTTCGGATGGCGTTCCTGTTTCGGACGCGAGGTAACTCAAGGAGATAATCTATGAAAGTGTCATCATCGATCAAAAAACGTTGTGCAAAATGCAAGATTGTCAAGCGGAAGGGCATCTTGTATGTGATTTGTCAAAATCCAAAGCATAAACAAAGACAGGGATAGTGAAACATGGCTCGTATCGAAGGTGTTGATTTACCCCGCAATAAACGCGTCGAGATCGGCTTGACGTACATCTACGGTATCGGCAAACCGAGAGCGCAGGAAATTTTGCGCGCCACCAATATTAACCCCGATACCCGGGTGAAAGACTTAACCGATGCGGAAATTGCACTTTTACGCGATTATATCGCCCAGAACTATAAAGTCGAGGGCGATTTGCGCCGTGAAGTGCAGATGAACATCAAGCGGCTGATCGAGATTGGGTGCTACCGCGGTTTGCGGCATCGCCGCAACCTGCCGGTGCGTGGTCAGCGAACCCGCACGAATGCGCGAACGCGGAAAGGCCCGCGCAAGACGGTTGCCGGACGTGGCCGCCGCCGTGGAGCGAAGAAGAAATAATCCTTCAATTGAGTTGTTTTGCCGGTTGGGTTCCTTCCACCCCGCGGCTGAACCGGCGCAACAACTCAGCGAAGGCAGAGTTCAATGCGTTAATGTACGAAGAGAGGTGTTATGGCTCAAACAGTACGCAGTACTCGCCGTAAGGGCGTGAAGAAAATTAAACGCACGTTATCTGTCGGGCAAGTTCATATCCTGGCGACGTTTAATAATACCATCGTCACCATAACGGATTTGAACGGAAACACGGTTGCCTGGGGCAGCGCAGGATCGGCCGGCTTTAAGGGCTCTCGGAAGAGTACTCCCTTTGCCGCCCGTCTGGCTACCGAACAGGCGCTCAAAGCTGCCCAAGCCATGGGTTTGCAAGAGGTTCATCTGATTGTAAAAGGCCCAGGGCCAGGCCGAGAATCGGCAATCCGCGCTGTTCAGTCTTTAGGTTTGAAAATCCTTTCGATCTCGGATGTGACCCCCGTGCCTCACAACGGTTGCCGCCCGCCCAAGAAACGGCGTGTTTAAGATTGTCAGACTTTTTGGAAGGAAAAGGTTCAGGTCGATATGGCAAAATATCGTGATGCAGTTTGTAAATTATGCCGCCGGGAAGGCGAGAAGTTGTTTCTGAAGGGTGAACGCTGCATGACCCCAAAGTGCGCTTTTGAACGCCGAGGGTATGCACCGGGTCAACATGGTAAGAGTTCGCAATTCAAGCGAAAGCGTGAGTCGGATTATAGTCGTCAGTTGCGGGCGAAGCAGAAAGCGCGGCGCATCTACGGGATCTTTGAACGTCAATTCCGGCGTTATTACGAGGAAGCTCTTCAGCGGCGGGGGTTGACGGGTTTGAATTTGTTGCAGATCCTGGAAACCCGCCTGGACAATATCGTCTACCGTCTGGGATTTGCAGATAGCCGGGCGCAGGCGCGTTTGCTGGTTACCCATGGGCACTTTACGGTAAACGGGCGGCGGGTGGATGTCCCGTCCATGATCCTGAGTCCAGGCGATAAGATTCAGGTGCGCGAAGGCTCACGCTCCCGCACATATTTCAAGGATTTACCGGCCGTTGCGGAAACCCGTACGGTTCTGCCGTGGTTAGAGCGCGATCTCAAGAACTTGAGTGGAACGGTCTTGCGCTTGCCAGAACGTTCAGAAATTGATGGCAATTTGCACGAGCAACTCATCGTTGAATATTACTCGCGATAGAAAGCCTGTACATGGAGAACCAACGTTTTGGCAAAATTCGTGAAAAAACGTGCGTTACCCTTCTGGGACTGGAGACGAGGTGAAGCGTGATTGGCTATATGAGTTTAGTAACGCCAAAAATCGAGCGTGATGCAGAAGCGCGTAATTATGGGAGATTTGTCATTAGCCCACTTGAGCGCGGTTACGGAATTACGATCGGAAATTCCTTGCGCCGGGTGTTGCTTTCTTCCCTGGAAGGGGCAGCGGTGACTTCAATCCGGATTTCTGACATTCACCACGAATTCAGCGATATTCCGGGTGTGCGCGAGGATGTTATCCGCATCATGCTGAATATCAAACAACTGCGCATGAGGATGCATGATGTCGATACTGCTCGTTTGCATCTGGAAGTGCGCGGCGCCGGGGCGGTGACCGCAGCCGATATTATTGCGCCTCCCGAAATTGAGATCGTCAATCCAGACTTGTATTTGTTTACCGTTGACGACAGCAAGACGGATCTGGATATGGAGATGACCGTCGAGCGGGGGCGCGGCTACTCGCCGGCCGATGATCGCATCGGCAAGCTACCCATTGGCGAACTGCCGGTGGATGCCATTTTCAGTCCGGTGCGCCGGGTTAACTGGACGGTGGGCAGCGCGCGGGTTGGACAAAGCACCAATTACGATAGCCTGAAACTCGAAATCTGGACGGATGGGACGATCAGCCCGGAGAAAGCCCTCAGCTCAGCCGCCAAACTCCTGATCGAGCAATTCCGCCATCTGGCAGGGGTGAGCGAAGAGTCCTTAACCCTGCGGGAGGATGAGTTTGCCGAGGGAGGTCGGTTGACCAGTGAGATGATGGACACACCTATTGAAAATCTGGATTTGTCGGTGCGGGTGTTTAACTCCCTCAAACGCACCGGCATCACCACCGTGGGTGAGGTGTTGGAGTTGCTGGAAAAGGGCGAAGAGGCGATGATGTCGATCCGGAATTTTGGTGAGAAAAGCCTGGAAGAACTGCGCCAGAAGATGCGCGAAAAAGGCTACCTCAAAGACGAAGAAGAAATCACAGCGGAGTAAGTGCTATGCGACATAAAGTTGCCGGAGTAAAACTCGGACGGAGTAAAGATCATCGAAAGGCATTGCGGCGCAATCTGATTAAAGAGCTGTTCGATCACGGGCGCATTCAGACTACACGGGCGAAAGCCGATGCGGTACGAGGGCAGGCAGAACGCTTGATCACGCTTGCCAAGCGCGGCCTGCAAGCCTCGGAAATCCAGCAAGTTCATGCCCGTCGTCTGGCTGCTGCCCGCCTTGGCGATGCCGCTTCGGTGCGCAAACTTTTTGATGACATTGCGCCGCGCTTTGAAAATCGTCCAGGCGGTTATACCCGCGTGGTCAAATTAGGACCTCGCCTGGGTGATGCGGCCGAAATGGTGATTTTGGAACTGGTTGAGGAATAAGGATAGAGCTGGGAGGGGAAAGGCGAATCCGTTTTCGATTAACGTTTCCCTGAACCAGTGGAGATGGCACGTTACCAAGTGATCCTTGCCTACGATGGTAGCCGCTTTGCTGGCTTCCAGCGTCAAAGGCGCGCCAGCCGCTTGCCAACCGTGCAGGATGTGTTTGAAGAAGCCTTGCGGCAGCTTGGCTGGCAGGGCGAGAAAGTGCTCTATGCCGGGCGCACCGACCGCGGCGTGCACGCTTTCGGTCAGGTGGTGGCGTTTGATTTTGAATGGCGACATACCGCAGAGGCTATGCAGGCGGCGTTGAATGCCTGCTTGCCGGATGATGTCGCCGTTCAGGCGGTGAAAGCTTGTGAACCATCCTTTCATCCGCGCTATCAGGCGTTGGGACGTCGCTATCGCTACCGCTTGTTCTGCGCAGAAACCCGTCAGCCGTTGTTGGAACGGTACGCCTGGCGGGTCTGGCCGGCGGTTGAGATCGAACCGATGCAGATGGCCGCCAGGCTGATCTGTGGTATCCACGACTTTGGGGCTTTCGGGTCACCTTTGTCGGCGCGGGGAAGCACCCAAAGGGAGGTGCTGTTTGCGGGCTGGAAAGCCTGGCAGGAGGATGGCGTGGCAAGCGCCTGGCAGTTTGAAATTCAAGCCAACGCCTTTTTGTATCACATGGTGCGGCGGTTGGTGGCGGCAATGGTTGCCATTGGACAGAAGCGACTGACGCTGGAGCAGTTTCAGCGTGCTTTGCAGGGTGCGGCAGCTTTGCCTAAGGTGGAGCTTGCTCCACCACAAGGATTAACTTTGATGGAAGTATTGTACGAACATACCCGTTGACGAAAGTTGTACTACTTTGGAGAGAGAACCTGTGGAGAAGACATATTATCCGAAAGCACAAGAGATCACGCAAGAGTGGATTTTGGTGGATGCCAATGAGCAGTATTTGGGCCGCCTTGCCACGCAAATTGCCCGCCTGTTATTGGGCAAACATAAACCCAACTATACGCCTGGCGTGGAAATGGGTGATTTCGTTGTGGTGATCAACGCCGAGCGGATTCGGGTGACCGGCAAGAAGATGACCGAAAAGATTTACTATCGTCACTCGAACTATCCGAGTGGATTGAAAGCGATTAGCCTGCGGGATCTGCTTGCCAAGCATCCCGAGCGAGTTATCCGCTTTGCGGTGTGGGGAATGTTACCTCACAATCGTTTGGGCCGCCGGCTGATCAAAAACCTGAAAGTTTATGCCGGACCGGATCATCCCCATCAAGCCCAAAAACCCAAACCGCTGGCGAAAGGAGCCTAAAGGATGAGTGAACAATATTACGAAGGGATTGGTCGCCGCAAAGAAGCCACTGCGCGGGTGCGCATAATGAGCGGAAGTGGGCGTTTCATTGTCAATAATAAACCCATTGAACAATATTTCACCCGTCTGGGTGATATCGATGCGATCTTAGCTCCTTTCAAGGTGACGGGAGAAAACCCCTCTGCGCTGGATGTGAGCGTGAAGGTCAAAGGCGGGGGCGTTAGCGGGCAGACTGGGGCAGTGCAACTCGGCGTGGCAAGGGCTCTGTTGCTGATGAACCCTGATTACCGCAAGGTTCTGCGCGAAGGGGGGCTGCTCACCCGAGATGCCCGCGTTAAGGAGCGCAAGAAACCTGGCTTGAAGCGCGCCCGCAAAGCCCCAACCTACACCAAGCGTTAAGACTATTCCCTCTCTATACGCCCCTCTCCCAGGCGGAGAATGGAAACAAACTCCCCTCCCAAGGGGAGAGGGGTTGGGGGTGAGGAATGTTATTCTTCCTCGGCTTCGCGTTTGCTCAACTCGTGGTCGAGCATCAAGACCGCCGTGCCATGCGCATCGATCAGCTTCAGCTTTTCGATGATTTCGGTGGCGTTCTTTTCTTCCTCAACTTGCTCTTCGATGAACCACTGCAACATCACCTGGCTGGGGTAATCCTTTTCTTTGAGGGCTAGCTCATAGAGGTCATGGATGTTTTTGGTGACCTTCTGTTCATGGGCCAACACCTGTTCGAAGGCTTCCAGGTTGGACTGCCAGCTCGAAGGGGGCTGGTCAATGGCTTTGAGGGTCACTTCGCCACCCCGTTCAAGGATGAAGTCGTAGAATTTCATCGCATGACCGAGTTCTTCTTTTGCCTGGATGCGCAACCAGTTAGCGAAGCCCATTAGCGTTTTGCTCTCGAAGTGGGCTGCCATCGAAAGATAGAGATATGCTGAATACAGCTCATTTTTGATTTGTTCATTCATTGCGTCTTGCATGGCTTTGGGAATCATAGGTTTCACTCCTCTTATAAAGGTTTAGCTCCTGAACAGGATAAATAAGATTTTTAATCTTTAAATTATTTTATCATGAGGCATTCGAAAATTATCGGAATAAACTGGATTTTGATGGATTTCTTACAATTCTTATCAGGATATGATTAATTCATAAAAAATTGATGACAATTGGCTTGTGCAGAGCTTGTTGACAAGAGCTATAAGGCTTGCTACAATAAGGATAGTTTCATTGACCCGTCATCGCACCAATTCAGGTAGTCCCTGATTGGTCGATAGGGTATCGTTGAAAAATTCGTTGCCATCGCCCGATCTGAGCCGATCAGGGAGGGAGTGATTTGTTTACAGGTAGGTTACAGGCAGGTTGCAACCTACCGTCTCTGGAGCGATGGCAGTTCGAAAGTCTCTTCGTCAAACGGTTCGTCCAAGACCAGCTTCAGCGATGGTGATTGGAGGTGGGATTGGGGGTATGCGCGCCGCCCTTGATTTGGCTGAGGCGGGATTGAAGGTCTACCTTGTCGAGCAGACCCCCTGTCTGGGTGGGCGAGTGGCACAATTAGGTTTTATGTTCCCGCAACATGACTGTGTCTTATGTCGCGGAACAGCCGATCATGGCTATGGCTGTACCCGTCCCTCAATTTCCCCGGCTTACATCCAGCACAATCAGCATCCGAATATTGAAATCTTGACCTTAACCCGCGTCGTAGCTGTTGCCGGGCAAGCGGGAGACTTTACGGTTTCACTTCGTCAGGAACCGCGTTATGTGGATGTCAATCGCTGTATCAATTGTGGATATTGCGCCCAGGTTTGCCCGGTTGAATTGCCCGACTCCTATCAACGCGGATTGACCATGCGCAAGGCAGCCTATAAGGTGGCTGCGCGTGCAACACCCGATGCGTATGTGATCGATTACGGACCTTACTGTGAAGCTTGCAATAAATGTGTTGAAGTTTGTCCCACTGAAGCGATTAACCTTAAAGAGCAACCCCGCTTATTGACCGTAGAAGTTGGCGCAATCATCCTGGCGATCGGTTTTCAAGTCTTTAATCCTGCTGGACTGGAAGAATTGGGATTTGGGCGGTATATCAATGTCCTGGAAGCCATGCAGTATGAGCGTTTGGCAAGTCGTTCCGGTCCTACCGAAGGAATCATCCAAAGGCCATCGGATCACAAAAAACCCCGTTCCATTTTGTGGTTGCAATGCGTCGGTTCTCGAGATCAGGAGCAACCTTACTGTTCGTCCATTTGCTGTATGTTCGCCACAAAAGAAGCAATTCTGGCAAAGCAACGGTTAGGCGCTCAGGTGGAATGCACAGTGTTTAACATGGACGAGCGCGCCTTCAACAAAGAGTATAGCCGCTATTTTGCCAGAGCCCGTCAGGAGCATGGCATTCGCTATATGCATTGCCGCTTGTCGGGTATCTATGAAGACCCCCAAACGAAAGATTTAATTGTGCAATACGCAACGCCGGATGGCAATAAAATCGAGGAACGCTTTGAGATGGTCGTCCTGGCTACCGGGTTGCAACCCCCCGCAGCCGCCAGAGATTTGTTCTCGGTTCTGGAAATCGAGCCGAATGAGTTTGGGTTCTGTCAAACAGATAAATTTGTGCCCTTGCAAACCTCGCGCCCCGGCGTGTTTGTTTGTGGGGCTTTTTCATCCCCCAAGGAGATTGTCGAGACGATTCTGGATGCCAGCGGGGCAGCAGCCGAAGTGATGCGATTGCTCAACGATCGCTTGAATTCCTATCGATTTTCCCATGAAGCACCTTTCCTTTCCAGTGAAAGCTTTCCACCCGAACGAGATGTGAGCGGCGAACCCCCTCGAATTGGCGTCTTCAATTGCACTTGCGCCGGCACAATGTGTGAGACGCTGAATCTCAAAACCATCACTCAGCAAGCCTCGGAATGGCAAGGAGTGCAATTTGCCCAATTGCTGGATTTGGCTTGTTTTCCCCATGGCTTGCAGCAAATTCAGGCTGCAATTCAGGAGCACGCTTTGAATCGGGTTGTCATTGGCGCGTGTAGCAATCGCACCCATGATTCTCTCTTTCAGAAAACGGTGCGAGCGGCGGGGTTAAACCCTTATCTCCTTGAAGTGGTCAATCTCCAGGAGCAATGCAACCGGGTTCACCAGTGGAAGAGCGAACAGGCGAACCGCAAAGCCCGCGAAATGCTCCGCATGGCTGTCGGACGGGTGAGTCTGGCAAGGCCGGTGAATAAAGAAAAACATGTCTGTCACCCGACGGCTCTGATCATTGGGGGTGGGGTAGCGGGGATGACGGCGGCGTTGGCAATTGCGGATAGCGGTTACGATGTTCACTTGGTGGAGCGCTCGGAGATGCTGGGGGGAAGTCTGCTGAATCTGTATTATGTTGCCGAGGGATATAACCCGCAAAGACTCTTACGCGATTTGGTTAATCGCGTGCGCGCCCATACCCGCATTCAGGTATATACCCGCACAGAGGTAGCCCGTTATCGCGGGCATGTGGGAGATTTCCGTTCGGAGTTGCGAACAATCTTACCAGATGGCAAAACCATCACTACCGAAGTGCGTCACGGGGTAACGATCGTGGCAACCGGTGGTCAGGAAGCGCATCAACACCCCTGGTTGAAGTTGCCCGGCGTGGTTACGCAGCGTGAGTTAGAAGAGATGATCATCCATGAGCCGCAAAAGGTGGCGGAATGGAAAAATGTGGTCATGATCCAATGTGTGGGCAAGGAGGGTATGGCAGATTATTGCTCCAGAGTCTGCTGTACCAATACGATGAAAAATGCACTTCGCCTGCGCCTGTTTAACCCCGCCTGTCAGGTGATGGTTTTGCATCGAAACATTGTCACCTATGGCTTTCGAGAAAAATTTTATACCGAAGCTCGCCGGCGGGGAGTTATCTTTGTGCGCTGGTCTGATGAACTCCCGCCGCAGGTGCTTTGGGATGAGGTTTCACGGAAGCCTTTGGTGCGCGTCCGTGACTTAGCCCTGAATCGTTGGCTGGAAGTTCAAGCGGATGTTGTACCGCTAAGTGTATCGGTTGTGCCAGCGGAAGGCAGTGAAACATTAGCGCGGAAACTCCGTGTGCCCCTTTCGAGTGAAGGCTTTTTTGAGGAAGCCCAATTGAAATTGCGCCCGATGGATTTCATGCGCGAAGGGATTTTCCTGGCCGGAATGGCAGCCTATCCGAAATTCATAGAAGAGAGTATCAGCCACGCTTTGGCTGCGGCCGGACGGGCGTTGACATTGTTAACTCAAAAATCGCTCTATCTTGGCGGTGTTGTGGCTACTGTCGATCCGCAAAAATGTGTTGGCTGTCTGACTTGCACCCGCACCTGTCCTTTTGGGATACCCCAGGTGATCCAGCCAACCGAATGGATCGAGATGAGCGGGGAACAAAGTGCAGATGGTTTTTATGCTGATTTACCTTCCCGCCATCAGCAACCGCGCACCGGGGTAGGCGGCTTGGGTGGGGCGGCTTTTATTGATCCTGCCCAGTGTCAGGGTTGCGGCACGTGTACGGGCGAGTGTCCGGCAAATGCCATACAGTTAATTCACTATACCGATGAACAAATGATGCTTCGCCACATTCGAGGGTTGGGAGAATGGTTGACCGAACCTGTCCATTAACTTTGCCATCGTCCGTAGAGAATTTACCGAAAGCGGAATTTGAACCGCAAATTACCGCCTTTTACTGCATTTATTGTGGCTACATGGCTGCAGATACAGCCGGAATCTTACATGTTCAATATCCGCCCAATGTCAAATTTGTGCGCATGCCCTGCGCCGGCAAAACAGATATCCGCTATATCCTGGAAGCCTTTGAGCAAGGGGCTGATGGGGTTTACATCGTGGCATGTCCGATCGGCAATTGCCATCATGTGCGCGGCAACGAACGGGGTTGGGCGCGGGTGAAACGGGCAAAGAAAATTCTGGATGAGATCGGTTTGGGCGGCGAACGTTTGGATATCTTCTTCATGTCTGGGAGTCAGGGAGCTTCTTTCGCAATCGCTGCCCAAACCATGACGGACCGGATCCGAAAGTTAGGCCCAAACCCGATCAAAAGCTCAAAAATCGAGAGAGAGCGGCAACCTTATGAGGATGTAAGTGAAGAAGAAATCAACTTTCGAGGCAGGAGGCCACGGAAAGCAAACGATTGACGGTTGCGTGAGGTGATTTGCCATGCAAAATACGCCAAAGGACGAACTTCGCAATAACCCAGAAAGCGAAACTGACCCCATTGGGGCAGTGATGGTGGTTGGGGGTGGCATTGCTGGCATGCAAGCTGCGCTCGACCTTGCCGATCAAGGCTTCAAAGTTTACCTGATCGAAGCGAAAAGCGCGATTGGCGGTAAGATGGCCCAACTGGATAAAACCTTCCCGACCAATGATTGTGCCATGTGCACCATCTCGCCCAAGCTGGTCGAAACCGGACGCCATCCTAACATTGAGTTAATGACTCTAACTCAAGTGATAGATGTGCGCGGCGAAGCTGGCAATTTTACCGTGACCTTACAGCATGAGCCGCGCTACGTGGATAACAGCAAATGCGTGGCTTGTGGAGATTGTGAGAAGGTTTGCCCGGTCATTGTTCCGGATCGATTCAATGAAAACCTGATTAAAAAACACGCTATTCATAAACTTTATCCTCAAGCGGTTCCCAATGCTTATGCAATTGAAAAACGAGGTATCTCTCCTTGCCGGGATGCCTGCCCGGCCGGACAACGTGCCCAGGGATATATTGCCTTGATTCGCGAGGGACGTTATCAGGATGCGCTGCGAGTGATCAAGATGGATAATCCCTTTCCGGGCATCTGTGGCCGCATCTGCAATCACCGTTGTGAGACCGCCTGTAACCGGGGTTTGGTCGATGAGCCGATCAATATTCGCGCCCTTAAGCGGTTTGTTACCGACAAGGTCTATGCCGAACCACGTCAACCTGTTGAACCTGCGCCGCGATTGTATCCCCAACGGGTGGCGATTATTGGCGCCGGTCCGTGTGGCTTGACGGCTGCCCAGGACCTGGCAATGGCTGGCTACGGCGTGACGATTTTCGAAGCGATGCCGGTCGCCGGTGGAATGTTGCGCTTAGGGGTGCCGGAATATCGATTGCCGACCTGGATTATTGAACGAGAAGTGCAGGATATTCTTGACCTAGGAATTGAATTGCGCTTGAATACGCAGGTCAATAACCTGGATGATGTTTTTGCTGAGGGTTTCGATGCAGTATTAATTGCCGTTGGGGCGCACGAGGGGATTCGCTTGCGAATCCCCGGCGCCAACCTCGAAGGCGTGCTGGTCAATACCCATTTTCTGCGGGATGTGCGTTTGGGGAAGTACGTACCGCGCAGTGAAAATGGGAAACCCCTTGAAGAAGGAAAATTGCAACTGGGGAAAAATGTGCTCGTTTTGGGGGGAGGCAATGTGGCTGTAGATTGTGCGCGCACAGCCGTTCGACTGGGGGCAAAGGTTGCGATGGCCTGTCTTGAATCGCGGCAGACCATGCCGGCCCACCCCTGGGAGGTGCAAGCTGCGGAAGAAGAGGGGGTGCAGATTTATAACGAGGTGACTTTTGAACAAATCCTTGCGGATGAGAATGGCCATGCTTGTGGAGTGGAATGTATGCGGGTGGTCTCTTTCCACTTTGACGAAGGCGGCCGCTTACATGTCGAGAAAGTGCCCGAATCGAATTTTGTCATTCCCTGTGACACGGTGATCTTTTCGGTAGGTCAGCGGGCTGGGCTGGCATTTATCCCTGCCGATGCCGGTGTGGGAATTACTCACAAGCAGACCATTGCCATTAATCCGAACACGATGGCTGCCACGAGACCTGGCGTGTTTGCGGCCGGAGACAGCGTTTCGGGGACAGCTTTTGTGATCGAAGCGGTTGCCAGCGGTCACAAAGCGGCTGAATCAATTCTGCGCTACCTGCAAGGGGAAGCCTTGGAGCGTCCACCCAAACCCGAATTGCCGGTTGTCCGTTTGAGCCAACAAGAAATCGAAGAACGGATTGCCAGAGGGGAAATTCAGCGTAAGGGGCGAGTGCCGTTACCGGAGTTACCCCCTGAAATCCGCCGCGCCAGCTTTGAAGAGGTGGAGGGCGGTTACGACGATGAAAGCGCTCAGGAGGAAGCGGCGCGTTGTCTGGCCTGTGGGGTCTGTTCCGAATGTATGAGCTGTGTGTTTGCCTGTGGCGCAAAGGCGATCGATCATGATATGCCTCCCGTTAGGGAAGAAGTTAAGGTTGGCGCAATTGTTCTCGCCCCCGGCTATGAAATCTATCGCGCCGAACTTTCGGAGGAATACGGTTTTGGTAGATATCCGAATGTGATTACGGCTTTGCAATACGAACGTTACCTTTCTGCATCTGGCCCTACCTTTGGACATGTCCAGCGACCGTCGGATGGGCGGCAACCAAAACGCATTGCCTTTCTCCAATGTGTTGGTTCCCGCGACCAGAGCCATGATTATTGCTCGGCCGTATGCTGTATGTATGCAACCAAAGAAGCCATTATGACCAAAGAACACCATCCTGAAATTGACCTTCAAGTTTTCATGATGGATATGCGGGCATTCTCAAAGGGGTATTGGGCGTATTTTGAACGAGCCGAGAAAACCTATGGCATTCAATATACCCGTTGTCGGGTGAGTTGTGTGAGAGAGGACCCACAAACCCATAATTTATGGCTTACCTATCAAGATGAGCACAACCAGCTTCATTCGCGCGAGTTTGAATTGGTTGTGCTATCGGTGGGAATGGAAATTTCACCCGAGGTGCGCAATCTTGGGCGGCGCCTTGGGATTGAATTAGATGAGTATGGCTTTTGTCATACAGTTCATTTCAATCCTGTGCAAACCAGTCGGACGGGGATTTATGCGGTAGGTCCGTTTCGGGAGCCGAAAGACATCCCCGAAACAGTTGTCGAAGCCAGCGGGGCAGCCGCCAGCGCTGCAGCTCAATTGAGCCGTGCTCGCTATCAATTAACCCGTACCCCCGAATTTCCGCCCGAACGCGATGTGAGCCATGAAGAACCCCGGATTGGTGTTTTTGTCTGTCACTGTGGTTCGAATATCGGGGGGTATCTAGATGTACCTGCAGTCACTGAATACGCCCGCCATTTACCCTATGTTGTTCATGCCGAAGATAACCTGTACACCTGTTCCCAGGATAGCATTCGTCATATTACCGAGCAAATTAAAGCCTTGAACCTTAATCGGGTGGTCGTTGCTTCCTGTACACCCTTAACGCATCAACCACTTTTTCAGGATGTCTTACGGGCAGCGGGCTTGAACCCCTATTTGTTTGAGATGGCGAATATCCGCAATCAATGCTCCTGGGTTCATTCCCATGATTGGGAAGTGGCTACCGAGAAGGCTTGTCAATTGGTGCGGATGGCAGTGGCGAAAGCTGCTTTGCTGACTCCCCAACCAATCATCTCCGTTCCGATTGAACACTGCGCTTTGGTGGTAGGGGGTGGCGTGAGTGGACTCTCCGCAGCCTTGAATCTCGCTCAGCAGGGGTTTAAAGTTCATCTGGTGGAACGGGAGGCTGAGCTTGGCGGCAATCTTCGCCGCGTGGTCACCGCTTTTCCGGCCGGAACGATGAATGCCTTGGAAGGAGAACCGCAAGCTTTGTTGACCACCTTGATCCAACAAGTCAAGAGCCAACCGAACATACTTCTCCATACCCAAAGCCGCGTGGTAGATTTTGGCGGCTTCAGCGGCAACTTTGTAACCAAAGTGGAAACGAAAGAGGGCAAACGTGAAGAAATCCGGCATGGCGTAACGATTCTGGCAATCGGCGGGCAGGAATATCGGGGTTCTGAGTATGGCTTGGGTAGCCATCCGGCAATTCTCACCCAGTTGGATCTCGAGGAGAAGATCGCCTTGGTTCCTGACCAGGTGCAGTCTTGGAAATCTCTGGCAATGATCCTGTGCGTTGGTCCTGCTGAGCAGTATTGTAGTCGGATTTGTTGTAGCGTGGCACTGAAGAACGCCCTGGCATTGAAAGAGCTGAATCCGCAGTTACAAATTACCATTTTTTATCGGGATATCCGCGCCTATGGCTTCAAAGAACGACTGTATGCTCAGGCCCGCGCCAGAGGAGTTCTGTTTATCCGCTATACAGCGGAACAAAAACCGCAGTTAAGTTTTGATGATGAGAAAAGAATCCGCATCGAAGCCATTGACCTTTCACTCGGTCGAAAAATCTCCCTCCGTGTGGATGCATTAGCTTTATCAATGCCGGTGGTGCCTTCTGAAACGGCAAAAGAAATCTCGAAGTTATTCAAAGTGCCGCTCGGTGCCGATGGCTTTTTCCAGGAAGCGCATGTCAAACTGCGTCCGGTGGATGTCTCGACTGAGGGAATCTATATCGCCGGTATGGCGCATTATCCCAAACTGGTAGATGAAAGCATTATCCAGGCTCTGGCAGCGGCCTCCCGGGCTGGACGAGTGTTAAGTCAAGAAGCCATCTCGGCCGGGGGCAGAGTGGCGGTTGTCGATGCGGCCAAGTGCACAGCTTGTCTGACTTGTGTGCGCATCTGTCCTTTCCACGTCCCGCAAATCAAAGCTGATCAGAAAGGCGTTGGTGGAATCCAGGGCGCGGCAACTATCGAGGCTGCTGTATGTCAGGGTTGTGGTACCTGTGTGGCAGAATGTCCGGCCAGGGCAATCCAATTGATGGTTTTTACCGATGCCCAAATTTTGGCAAAGGTATCTGCATTATTCGCTTGGGAAAGTACTCCAGAAGTATGTCTGACGTAAATTCGGATTACCAAATTATCGCTTTTTGTTGCCAATACTGTGCCTATGCGGCGGCAGACCTGGCTGGTGGATTGCGTTTGCAATATCCACCGAATGTTAAGATTATCCAGATTCCCTGCACCGGCAAGATGGATGTCCTGTATGCCTTGCAAGCGTTTGAAGCCGGGGCAGACGCGGTGATGGTCGCCGGTTGTATGCCTGGAGATTGTCATTTTTTAGAGGGGAATATTAACGCTATGCGAAGGGTTGAACGGGTGAAAGATCTGTTGCGTCAGATCGGCTTGGAAGCTGAAAGGATAAAGATGTTTCATATTTCATCTTCAATGGCAAGTCAATTTGTGTCCGCAACAGAAGAAATGTTGCAAACGGTTGAAAAGCTGGGTCCGAACCCATTGCGGACGAACGGCAAAGCGAACCAAAAGGAGACTCATGGCGGGCGCGTCAGTTAATAACCATTGCAGTTTATTTCTTTCATTCCTCTTTTTGATCTTTGGAGGTGTTCAATGATCATTGCTGAACAGAAACCGTTTGAAGAAGTCAAGAGTTTGGTCGGAGAAGCCCAAAAGATCCTGGTTGTGGGCTGTGGCACCTGCGTGACCGTCTGCTTTGCGGGTGGCGCGCGGGAGGCCGCTATCCTGGCCGCCTCTTTGCGCATGGCTTCAAAACTGGATGGCGATCCAAAAGATGTAACCGATGTCACCGTCCAACGCCAATGCGAGTGGGAATACCTGGATACCATTGCCGAACAGATTAACGAGGCGGAGCTTGTATTATCCCTGGGCTGTGGGGTTGGGGTGCAAGCCATTGCCGAGCATTTTCCAAAAGCCTGGGTGGTACCCGGATTGAACACCTCTTTTCTGGGGTTGCCTGTGGAACAGGGTGTGTGGGTGGAACGCTGTGCAGCTTGTGGGGATTGCATTTTGGGCTTAACGGCCGGGGTCTGTCCCATCGCTCGATGTTCTAAATCCTTGCTTAATGGACCTTGTGGAGGCTCTCAGGATGGTCATTGTGAGGTGAACGAAGATATTCCCTGTGCCTGGCAACTAATCTACGATCGGTTAAATTCCCTGAACAAACTTGAACTGCTCTTTGAAATTCGTCCGCCAAAGAATTGGCGAACTTCTCGGGATGGTGGACCACGCAAGATCGTTCGTCCTGACCTGCGTCTATGCGAGGAGGAATAGAAAATGGCTGATCAGAGTGCATCCAATGGCTATGTCAGTGGTTCGAATTTAGAAAGAGTGCTTAAGTCAGGCAATTTTGCGGTGACAGCCGAACTCGGACCACCGCAAAGCGCCGATGCAGAGTTAATCCGCAAGAAAGCTGCCCTGTTACGCGGCTATTGTGATGCGGTGAATATCACCGATAACCAAACTGCCATTGTGCGCATGTCGAGCATTGGCGCTGGCGCGATTTTAGTGAGCGAAGGGCTGGAGCCGGTTATCCAAATGACCTGCCGCGACCGGAATCGCCTGGCGATCCAGAGCGACATTTTAGGCGCTTATGCTTTAGGGATGCGGAATATTCTTTGCCTAACCGGCGATCACCAGACCTTTGGGAATCACCCCCAGGCAAAGAATGTGTTTGACATCGATTCGGTTCAATTAATCCAGATCGTAAAAAACCTTCGCGATGAGCATGTCTTTCAATGCGGAGATCCCTTAAAGGGCCTGGAGCCGCGCTTCTTTATCGGAGCGGCTGAGTCGCCCTTTGCCCATCCGATTGAGTTTCGGCCGTATCGGTTGGGAAAGAAAATCAAAGCCGGCGCAAATTTCATCCAGACCCAACTCGTGTTTGATATTGCCGCATTTGAGTCCTTTATGGAGAAAGTGCGCGCCTTAGGCTTACATCAGCAGGCGTATATCCTGGCCGGGGTTGGCCCGCTGAAAAGCCCGGCGATGGCAAGGTACATGAAGGAAAGCGTCCCTGGCATTCTCATCCCCCAAGAATTGATTGAACGTTTAGAAGAAGCTGGACGCCCATGGGCAGGGAAAAGCAAGGATGAGTTGACGAAGGAAGAGAAAAAAGCCCGCTCAGAAGCCTGGAAACAAACAGGCATTGAAATCTGTATCGAATTGATTCAAAAGATCCTGAAAATCGAAGGCGTCGCTGGCGTTCATATTATGGCTATCGAGTGGGAAGAAGCGGTGCAGCCAATTGTGAAAGGGGCTGGCTTGTATCCTCGGCCGGTGATTGAGCCGCTGCCGGCCTGATTGAGATAAGAACGGAGTGCGCGATGGAAAAAGAGGATCTGACCACTGCGCCAATTGTGGAAATTCGACCTCATTTAGCCCAAAGGGTAGAACGTGAGCTGGGTCAGAATGTCTACCTGTGCTATCAGTGTGTCAAGTGTACGAGTGGCTGTCCCATGAGTGATTTCTTCGACTGGCAACCGAATCAAATCATGCGGGCATTGCAATTGGGTCAGGAAGACATTGCCCTGCAGAGCGTGACGCCCTGGTTATGCGCGGCGTGCCAAACATGTAGCACTCGATGCCCACAAGGGCTTGATATAAACGGTATCATGGAATTTCTGACCCGCGAGGCAATTGCTCAGGGAATCAAACCGAAAGTCCCCGAAGTAGCCATTTTTAACCGCGCCTTCTTGCGCCAACTCCGAATTTGGGGGCGTTTGTATGAACCCGGTTTGATGGTTGAGATGAAACTCTCTAACCTGGGTGGCTTATTTGATGATCTCGATTTGTATGTACGCATGTTGCGCAAAAGAAAGGTGGGCTTCTTCCCAAAAATGGTCCGCCCACCCCGCAGAGCGCGCTCGAGAAATGTATCTGCCCAAACCATTGCCTACTATCCTGGCTGTTCCCTGGAATCGAGCGCCAAAGAATTTGACCGGTCGGCACGGGCGGTATGTGAGTCTTTAGAAATGAAAATTCTTGAACCCGAAGGATGGATTTGTTGTGGAAGCAGTGCTGCCCATCGCGCAGATCCCCAGGTTGCATTAAGCCTGCCATTGCAAAATCTCAAGCTCTTTGAACAAAGCGGCTTTACCGAAGTAACGATGCCTTGTGCAGCCTGTTACAACCGCCATCAAGCCGCATTGTATGAAATTCGCCATCATCCCCAAAAACGGCAAGCGATGGAAAGCGCCCTGGAATACCAATTTCAAGACACGGTGAAAGTTACCACGCTGGTTGAAGCAATCTACAACCACGCTGGTAAAACAAAAGTAGCAGAGCGAACGCTTAAGCCTTTGAATGGGTTGCGGGTAGCCTGCTATTATGGTTGTTTGATGACTCGCCCGCCGGCTGTGACGGGTGTAGCCCGCGTCGAAAATCCGACTGAAATGGAAAGTCTATTGGCAGCCGCGGGGGCTGAAGTCGTTGATTGGTCGTATAAAACGACCTGTTGTGGAGCAGCTCATTCTCTGACAAGACCGGAGATTGTCTGGAAACTGAGTTCCAGATTGATCATCGAGGCTCAAAAAGCCTCTGCTGATGTCCTCGCCGTGGCTTGCCCGTTGTGTCATACCAACCTGGACGCTCGCCAGTTTCAGATGGACCTGGAGAAGCCCTTACCTGTTTTGTATTTCACTCAATTGCTTGGTATCGCGTTTGGGCTTTCACCATCCCAGGTCGGTCTGGAGAAGAATCTTACGGATCCATTTTCGCTTCTTCGCTCCAAAGGCTTAATCGGATAATTTATTCAGCCTGGTGACCCATTTTAGCTTCTCCGCTACAGGCAATTCGGAGAGCAAGAATAATTGATGATGGATCAACCTAAAGAAGTAATTGATCCGATTGAGACCATGCAGGACTTGTTAGTCCGAATCTGGTCGGAGATGTGCCGCTTATATGAGGTCAATGCCAGTTTACCCGATCTTTCGCTCATCTTTGAGCAAGTGCAGTTGAGCGATTCTTGCATAGCTGCCGAGAAAATTCTGGTCAACCTGCTTCTCGAGATTATGGAGTCGGTGGGACGTTTTTCACCTTTTTATCGGCAGCCTCCTCGCGCTTTTGGAGTGATGTCCTATCGTAATCCGCAAACCCGGCGAGTGGAGTGGATTTTAGCCCCTGAGGCGCATCGCCGTTGGGAAATGGCTTTGAGTAAACTCGAATGGTTGTTGGGTCAATACGGCGGCATCTTTCGGGCGCTGGTTTTGGTGGAAGGGTTGATGGTGCGCAGCACTCCAAACGATCCGCAAGTTGTCGCTTATTGCCGCTGTGAACCTCCCCATGCGATTCAGTTGAAACGGTCGCTTGTGAAAAAAGGAGAAATCATCTGCGATTCTTGTAAGCAACCGTATGAGATGCACGAAATTTCAGCAAGATAAAGGGGAATATTTCTATAGCATTTCATCTACAACGGCATGATTGAATTTGCTCAAAATTGCTCATTACTGATTTGAACAAAAACTTGCAAATTCCATCAAATTATTTTATAATATTGAGAAGTTTTGTCCATTTCTTTCAGCGATTCTGACAAAGACAGGTTCTCAATAAGTGAGCAAAACCCTGATCCCAGCTCAACGGCGCGAACGAATTCAAGAATATCTGGCATTGCATCGTATTGTGTCCTCTTCGGAATTAAGCCGCTTATTGAATGTTTCCGAAGCAACCGTACGGCGAGATTTAGAGTGGTTGGAGAAAGAGGGGGTTGTCGAGCGCACCCACGGAGGTGCCGTCCTTAGCCAACGGATGCGGATGGAACCCCAATATATGCAACGCGCGGCTCGCTATGTAGAAGAAAAACGGGCGATTGGGCTCCAGGCTGTCTCGTTTATCGAAGAAGGCGATATCGTCTTTATCAACAGCGGCACTACCACGACTCAGATGATCAAGCAGATCCCGCGCGATGCAAACATTACCGTTTTTACCAACAACATCCAGGCTGCGCTTGAAGTGGGGGAAGTAGGATATGACCTGATCCTCTTGGGGGGGAATTTTCAACCAACTTCAAATTCGGTCGCAGGCCGTTTTGCGATTGATATCCTAAACCAGGTTTATGCAGATAAGGCTTTCGTCAGTGTAGATGGCATCAGTTTACGGCATGGCTGTACCGTTCCCTCCAGCGTAGAGGCCGAATTAATCCGCAAGATGCTTGAACGCACCCAAGGGGTGCGGACGATTCTGGTTGATCATTCGAAATGGGGCGTTGTTTCCAATTTCGAGGTCACCAGATTAGATCAAGTTCACCGCTTGATTACCGATGATGGCTTAGACCGCCATACCCGTGAGATGCTGGCAGACTTGCCAGTTGAGGTCGTGATTGCGAACGTTCAGCGCTAAGCATTTGTTTGGCTTCGTTCGGTATTCTTAGATTTCAACATATTTGACCCATGTCCGTTTGGAGGCATTCTATGTCATTTTTGTTTAAGAAAAACAAGAAGCAATTTACTCGCCTGTTCTATGCTACCGATATTCATGGCTCGGAGCGCACCTATCGGAAGTTTCTCAACGCGGGCAAGTTCTACGAAGCAAATGTCCTGGTGATGGGAGGTGACATTACCGGCAAGCTCTTAATCCCTATCATCAAGGAAGGCAATGGGCGGTATCGGGCTACCTTGCAAGGGACGGTGCACCATGTGGAGGGCGAAGAAGAGCTGAAAAACTTAATCGATCGAATCGGATTGTTAGGATTTTATTACAAATTGATGGAAGAAGATGAATTAAAAGCCTTGCAAGCAGACAAAGCAGCCGTCGATCAACTTTTTCATCAACTTGCTCGTGAGCGTCTGGAGAGCTGGATTGACTTAGCTGAGACGCGCTTAAAAGGCACGGGTATTCGCTGTTTCGTCACCGGCGGCAACGATGATGACCCAGAGGTGTTAACCGTTTTGAAGCGAGAAGGCACTGAAGCTTTTGTGGCTTGTGAGGGCGAAGCGGTTTACATCGACGACGACCATTGCATGATTAGTGTTGGCTATAGCACGCCGACTCCTTGGAATACCCCGCGGGAGATCTCCGATGAGCAATTAGGCGCCTACATCGAAGAAATGGTTAAGAAGGTGCCTGATATGAATAAAGCGATCTTCAACTTTCACGATCCGCCTAAAGATTCCACGTTGGATACCTGCCCGATGTTAGATTGGACGACCGATCCACCGACGCCGATTGTCAAAGCCGGTCAAATTGTCATGCATGGCGCCGGCAGCGCCTCGGTGCGCCAGGCAATTGAAAAATACCAGCCGGTTTTGGGATTGCATGGGCATATTCATGAATCTCAGGGAGTGGTCAAGATCGGGCGTACGACCTGTGTTAACCCGGGTAGCGAATATGGTGAGGGCATCCTGCGCGGCTGTCTGGTGAACCTTATCGAAGGCAAGGTCGAAGGATACCAGATGACCAGCGGATGATTTAGATTTAGATTAAGCCAGGAGGTGAAACTGGAAGAAATCTTAATGCTGTAGGTTGATTTCGTAAACAATTATACTTTCAATCTATTTTGTTTAGAAAGGAGATTGTTATGGCAACAGCGGTGGCAAAACCGGAGGTCTTCACCCGAAAAGCCTCGGGCTTAGTGCGGGTGATGTCTCCCTACTCAGCTTTTATCTATAATATTCTGACCATGGGACTGATTTTCCCCTGGACTTATCTTTGGGGCCCCGGGGCTTTACCGGGCGGGAGTTTATTCTGGGGCATTATCCTCGCCATGCTCTTTGAGGTGCCCATTGCCTTTACGTATGTGTGGCTCTCGACCGCTATGCCCCGCTCAGGCGGTGACTATGTCTTCCAGAGCCGGGCCTTTGGTGGTTTCTGGGGCTTTACCATCCTGATGTCGGGTTTTGTGATCTGGATTTTGCAGTGGGTAGCTCTTTCTGGCTGGCTACTTTCCTACCTTGGATTTGCGCCCCTCTTCTTGGGCCTCGGTGCTACCCTCTCCAACCCAACCCTGTCTCAAATTGGCGTCTGGTTCACGACCCCCTGGGGGATTGTTATCGTCAGCATCTTGAACGCTCTCCTTTCTATGCTCCTGTTGATCAGCGGCTTCAAGAACTACGTAAAGGTTCAATATGTCATGTTCTATGGCATTTTAATAGCCTTTGCGACCATGCTCATCGTTTTGTTTACCACCCCTACCTCCCAATTTGTGGAGCGCTTGAACGCTTTTGCAGTTGCCTCCGGCGGTGCCCCGAACTTCTATCAAACGGCTAAGGATGCTGTCACCGCTGCCGGAATTGACTTGAATCCCCCCTTCAGCTTTTTTAATACTTTGATGGTTGCGGCAATCGCCTGGACAAGCCTGCAATGGGCAACATATTCGGTTGAACAAAACGGTGAGATCAAAGATGCCCGTTCTTTCAAAAGCCAGAGCTTCATTTTGGTTGGATCATTAATCATGACCGGCATTCTGCTGGCAATCCTGGGGGTTGCCTTCCAGCGCGTTGGCGGAACTGAGTTTCTATATATTGCTGGTGCTGGCTACTGGTCGGGTATCCGGGAGGCGACCATCAACGGCTTCTGGTTGTGGCCAAACATTCTGGCAGTTGCCCTGACCGGCAGCCCCATTGTGGTGATTTTGATTGGCATCGGTTATATCCTCAACTCCTTCCAGATTGTCAATAACTGCTACATTGGGGTGACCCGAATCATGGTGGCGATGTCCCTCGACCGCTTGTTACCGGCCTGGTTCTCGGAGGTGAGCGAGCGCTTCCACACCCCGGTCAATGCTCATATCGCCTATTTTCTGGCAAGCATCCCGGTCATCCTGCTCTATAATTTATATCCGAACTGGGCGCCGCTGACCCTGGGGGTGACCTTTGCCTGCGGGTATGTGTTCGCTTCCAGCTCGCTTGCCGGGGCCGTGTTTCCGTACCGGGCGAAGGAGATTTACGAAGCCTCGCCAGGGGCAAAGTACAAGCTGGGGAACATCCCCTGGGTAACCATCCTGGGGACACTTGGGGCGATCTTCGGCTTTGGTATGGTGCTCAGTTACTTGCTGGTGCCAGCCCTGGGTCTTACCAGTCCCCTGGCGTACAGCGTTGTCTTTGGGATCATCCTTATCTCAGCCCTTTGGTATGTGATCGTGAAACGAGCCCAAAAAGCGCGTGGTATCGATGTCGATTACGCTTTCAAGGAGATCCCACCCGATTAATCAGCTTTGAAAGTGCTCCAGGGAGCTATCGCAAGATAGCTCCTTTTTTATGTTATAAATGCGGATATGAAACTGACCTTGCCTTCCATCACGATTTTAGGATTAGGTCCCGGCGACCCGCTCCTGCTTACCCGGCAGGTTTGGGAGTTGTTAGGACAGGTGAATGAGATTTATGTGCGCACGCAGCGCCACCCCGCGCTGGGGAGCTTTCCGACTCATCTCCGCATTCATTCTTTTGATCACCTTTACAACCAGGCGGACTCGTTTGAAGTTGTCTATCGGCAAATTGTCGAACAAGTGATTGAATTAGGAAGACGAACTCAAGGGGTGGTCTATGCAGTGCCAGGTCATCCGTTTGTGGCAGAAGCAACGACCCCAGCCATTCTTCGCCTGGCGCAGGAGGAGGGATTAAGCGTCCAGGTGTTGGAAGGGATCAGTTTTATCGAACCGATCCTGACGGCTTTAGCCCTCGACCCCTTACCGAACTTGTTGATTTTGGACGCGTTGGAGATCGCCGCTTCGCATGTGCCACAATTCCCGCCTCATCTACCGGTAATCATTGCCCAACTCTACTCCCGGCAGGTCGCCGCAGATGTCAAGTTAACCCTGATGGAGGTTTATCCACCTGATCATCCGGTGCACCTGGTGCATCAGGCTGGAACGCCGGGGATAAAAATTGAACAACTCAACTTATACGAAATCGACCATAGTCCTTTCATCGACTGGATGACCTCCTTGTATGTGCCTGGCTTACCCCGTGAAACCTCCTTTGAAGCTTTTCAAGAGGTGGTCGCCCATTTACGCGCCCCGGAAGGCTGCCCGTGGGATCGGGAACAGAATCATCAAACCCTCAAGCCTTATCTGCTCGAAGAGGCCTATGAGTTGGTTGAAGCCATTGACCAGGAAAATGTAGCTGCCATGCGCGAAGAGCTGGGGGATTTGCTGTTGCAAGTCGTGTTACATGCCCAAATTGCCAATGAAAATGGCGATTTTGGGATGAAAGATGTGCTGGCCGGCATTCACCGAAAACTGGTCAGCCGTCATCCGCATGTTTTTGGGGATATTTTTGTGAAAGATAGCTCCGAGGTGTTGCGCAATTGGGAAAACTTAAAAGCTGAGGAGCGGAAAAAGAACGGCGAAGAGCAAAAAGGGATTCTGGATGGCATCCCACAAGCCTTGCCGGCTCTCATTCAAGCCCAGGAATTTCAAAAAAGAGCGGCGCGGGTGGGGTTTGACTGGAGCAATGTCGAAGATGTTTTGCATAAGGTTGAAGAAGAACTGCGCGAGTTGGTTACTGCCAGAGGGTCAAAAGATCAGGCAGGGGAGTTTGGCGACATCCTTTTTTCACTGGTGAACCTGGCGCGCTGGTTAGAGATTGATGCCGAAAGCGCGCTCCGTCAGGCTAACCAACGCTTCCGCCAACGCTTTGCCTACATCGAACGCCGCGCCAGAGAGCAAGGAAAGAAATTAGCCGATCTTTCCCTGGCGGAAATGGATGCCTTGTGGGAGGAAGCAAAGCAATTTGATTAAACAAATCGTGCAGACGTTGCAAGCCATATCTTACGGAGTCACGCCGAGCTGGTTCAGTTGATATAAGGCCGGTTCAAAATCGGGGTGATATTTCAGGGCGAGCTTAAAGTCAGCAATTGCACCGCTGGTATCCCCCAAAGCTTTTTTTGCCATGCCGCGCCAGTAGAAACTTTCTTCAATCGCCGGTTCATCCAAAGCAGCATTGATGGCCGTGGTGGCTAAATTCAGCACATCGTAATAGCGGCCGACGTAAAAATAAGCAAAATATGGGCCGGTCTGATACCATAGAATCCGATAGGGGCGCACAGCGCGGTCTTCTGGGAGAGTATTGTAGACGGCAAAGGCTTCATCGTATGCCAGAGCGGCGCCTCCGTAGTCCTGCAATTCTTTCAAATTCGTTCCGCGATTGAACCAGGCGAAAAATTTATCCACCCCATCGAGGGCAAAAATTTCGTTAGAGGCGAGTTGGGCGGCATTCAGGTAGTTGGTGGTTTCGTCCCAATCCTGCCCGAGCAAGGATTGAAGTTGAGCCTCTTGATCAGGGGGATAGATCAGAATATAGGTATAGTTAAACGAACGCCATTCGCCGATAAATTTTTCATAAGGAACGAGGTAATCTGGGGTGAAATAAGAGTCTTGGGTGATTAACTGTTGGGATGGATCATCGTAGCCGGTGATGACCGAGTAATGTCCCATCCAACTGACTACCCCGCTGATATCGCGAATCCAGGTGCCCTTCTCGGCTAAAACGGGGAAACCACTGGCAACCAGCCTCTTAACCAGTTCCAGATTCCCTCCGACCCGCACGATGGCTTTCAGGTCGGTGGTTTCATTTACGTAAGCAGCCATTTCGTAAGGCATGACATTTTTATCTTTGCTATAGGGTTTGAGCCATTTACCGGCATCCAGCCGGTCGCCACCCCAGCCCCAGTAAGAAAGCGCCATGGCGAGGTTTGCCGGAGCACAATAATTCCACAACCCATGCTGATCCATGTAACGGACACCCTTCAAGGAGATTTGTTGGGGCAAAGGGGTGGGGGTCAGGGTCGGTGTGGGTGTGGGTTGGGGAGTATCCGGGATCGGCAGGGTTGGAGTCGGGGTAGGGGTCTCAGTTGGGGTTTGAATCGCCTGCAGGGTGGCGCTGACAATGGCTTCAATCTGTTGTTGGGCAGGGACAAAGGCAATCTTCTCTGGCGGTGAGAGGAATCCCTTGATTAAAACCGTTGCTTCATGCACCCGCCAGGCAAGACGGTCATGGATCGGAGGAATTTGATAAAGGATTCCACCCAATATCAGGATGGAAAAGATCAGCAAGGTGAATTGAAAGAACTGCCGACGCATACGTTTCGATGATTCTCCTTTTCTGATACAGCCAGACGGATTGGAGTGCCTTCCTCTGGCGCGCCTTCCACCTCAACGGTGAATTTCCATCCAAATTTTTTGCTGGTTTTCATTACAAAATTCCTTTGTCCTTCATCCTCAAACGTGGCATCTACCCCAAGATGATTCCGGATGGCTTATTTCGTGCTGTTTGACTGAAAGAAGCGGTAGCCTGGATCTTCGGGGAGGCTGGGAAGATGGGCGGCGTTGAGTGCCAGGCGATCGCAACGCTCGTTCTCTACGGTGGCGTTATGACCCTTAATCCAATGAAATTCTACCCTGAAAATC
>Ga0197142_1000449_pt1 | contig 37805 bp, 44 predicted proteins | sample GBS60_MetaG_FD_148614 | JGI IMG/M metagenome (GOLD analysis project Ga0197142, IMG submission 148614) | Sediment microbial communities from Great Boiling Springs, Gerlach, Nevada, United States - GBS 60_MetaG | ecosystem: Environmental > Aquatic > Thermal springs > Hot (42-90C) > Sediment...
TTGCAGTTGGATATAAGTTAATAAGGCAAGCCTTTGGGGTATTAAAAAGTGGTCAACCCTTTAGAGAAGATTTATTGACTACTTGACAAATGGATACGGAACATTCCGAAGGAGTGTGAAGTGACTGAGGAATCTCCTCCTTTTTCACCAGATAGATTCTTTAAAGAGAGATTCTTCGGGGTATTGAACCCATCGGAATGACTGCATAAACGAAATATTGTTTTTTATTCTGTATCGGCAATTTTAGTTTATGCTATTAGTGTTCTATTGAGAAAATCAAATTGATGCTATAATAATCTCGTCAACCTTTTCTCTTTTTGCAAAATCAGTTATTGTCTCTGACGTTAAACCAACTTCAACAACAAATCTTGCATTAATATCTTCCTTCTTGAGCTTCTCTAATGTGGAGGAAATAATACTCTTTGATTCCTTCATAAAGAGTTCCCTTATAGTTTTACATTCAGTCTGGTCAAGGTCTACTGGGCAGAAATCCTCTGCAACATTTAGAATAATCAAGCCCTTATCTTTTTATTTTTTAAAAAATTTTTTAAAAATCAATTTATTATGCTTTTTGTAACATTCCTGTAACATTAAATCAATAGGATTTAGGTATAATATTTAAAATGTTGAAACAAAAAGGTAAATTTACAGACTTCCTTTTCTTTTCATTTACTTTAATAACAGCCTTAAGTATAATTATCATATCATTTGGGATCTTCGTTGTCCTATTTAAAGAATCCTTACCTGCTATGAATAAATTCGGATTTGAAAATTTTATTTTTAGCACAGAATGGGATCCTGTTCAGGAATCCTTTGGTGCTTTGCCAGCATTAATTGGTACATTAATTACCTCTTTTTTGGCTCTTTTGTTTGCAACACCAATAGCAATCGGAATCGCTATTTTCATTACTGAAATTGCTCCACCCTTTTTAAAAGGTATTATAGGTACAGCAATCGAACTCTTAGCTGCTATTCCGAGTATAATCTACGGAATGTGGGGATTATTTACTCTTGCACCAATAATGAGTCAAGATGTTGAACCTTTTTTACAAAAAACAGTTGGAAAGCTTCCTTTAATTGGTAAACTTTTTGAAGGAACACCCCTTGGTGTTGATTTATTTACTGCAAGCATAATATTAAGTATTATGATTATCCCCTTTACAGCCTCGATTGCGAGAGATTCCTTTAATCTCACGCCATCAGTTCTTAAAGAGTCTGCCTATGCAATGGGAGCAACAAAATGGGAGGTTGTAAAAGATGTTGTAATGCCCTATTCAAAATTAGGAGTTTTAGGAGGAGTAGGACTTTCTCTTGGAAGAGCTCTTGGTGAGACAATGGCAGTTGCCTTTGTTTTGGGTAATTTAAATCAGATTCCAAAATCTCTATTTGATGCAGCAGCAACAGTTACAGTAAAACTTGCAAATGAATTTACAGAAGCTGATAAGGATATATATTTAAGTTCCCTTTATTTTCTTGCATTTTTATTATTTATTATGAGTTTTGCGATTCTTGCAATTGCAAAAATTTTAATTGTAAGAGCAGAAAAGAAATGATAATGAGAAAAAGAAAAATATTAAGTAGCGTAGCACTTTTTGTGTGTTTCCTTACTGCATTATGGGGTATTTTTTGGTTATTTTTTATAATTATTGATGTTTTAAGGCATGGCATAACTGCAATTAATCCAGCTTTATTTTTAAATGATCCAGCTCCACCGGGCGAGCTTGGAGGAGGCTTAAGAAATGCCTTTGTTGGCCATTTTTTAATAACTATTTGTGCCACCTTAATTGGAGTTCCTGTTGGAGTTCTTGGAGGAACTTTCCTTGCAGAATATGGGAGAAAATATAAAATTTCAAAAATAATAAGCACCTTTGCAGATATTATGGTAAGTGTACCTGCAATAATTGTTGGTGCTTTTGTATATGCTATTTTAGTAAAACCTCTTGGACATTTCAGCGGATGGGCAGGAGCTGTTGCATTGGCAATTATCATGATTCCTACAGTTTTAAGAACAACAGAAAATATGCTTTCCCTTATTCCTTGGACTTTAAGAGAAGCTGCCTTTGCATTAGGAGCTCCCTATTATAAAGTAATAATTCAGGTTGTATATCGTGGTGCAGCAACTGGAATTTTAACAGGGATTATTCTTGCAATTGCAAGAGTTACAGGTGAAGCAGCACCACTACTTTTTACAGCTTTCAATAATACTTTCTTCTCTACAAATATGAATGAACCTATAGCATCACTTACTGTTACTATATTTCAATATGCAATGGGTCCTTACGAAGACTGGCATGCCCAGGCATGGGGTGCTTCTTTAATGATAACTGTATTTATTCTTTTTGCGACAATTACTGGAAGAATTCTTATTAAAAGGAGGTATAAAGATTGACACCTGAAATTGAAGTTAGAAATCTTAATTTCTACTATTCTGGGAATGTTCATATTCTAAAAAATATAAACATGACAATATACAAAAACAAAGTTACAGCATTAATTGGTCCAAGTGGATGTGGTAAAACAACCCTTTTAAGATGTTTTAACAGGATGCATGATCTTTATGCTGGGAATAAATATGAAGGTGAAATTATCTTTCAGGGTAAAAACATTCTTTCAAAAGACACAGATTTGATTGAACTAAGAAGTAAAATCGGAATGGTGTTTCAAAAACCTACTCCATTCCCAATGACCATTTTTGAAAATATTGCCTATGGATTAAAATTAAGGGGAATAAAAAACAGAAAGGAATTGAGGGAAAAAGTAGAAAAAGCTCTAAATGATGCAGCCCTTTTGGATGAAGTAAAGGACAAATTACATACGAATGCCTTTGGATTAAGCGGAGGACAGCAACAAAGACTTTGTATTGCAAGAGCTTTGGCAGTTGAGCCTGAAATTATTTTATTTGATGAACCAACAAGTGCCCTTGACCCAATCTCTACTGCCAAAATTGAAGAGTTAATTATTTCTTTAAAAAATAGGGTAACAATTATAATTGTTACCCACAATATGCAACAGGCAGCAAGAATATCTGATTGGACTGGATTTATGATGCTTGGTGAACTCATCGAATATGACAAAACTGATAAAATATTTACAGTTCCGTCAAATAAACTTACAGAAGAATATATTACAGGTAGATTTGGTTAATCAGGATATCGAAAGGGATTCCCCCTTAGAATTCGATCAACCTTTGGAGGATTCCCCTTTATCAAAAAAATAGCAAGCCCTCTTTCTTCTGTTTCTTTCCCTAAATAAGTCCATTTACCATTCCAAGAAACATAAAGCTTAAAACCTTCTTTTTCTATCTCAGCAAGAACAGGAGTAAATTCCAACTCTGCTTTATCAAAGGGCCTTATTGAAGCTATTATTTCTCTGTATGCAGACTCTGAACAGTTTTGTCTTATTCCATTCTTATCTTTATTTTGATAAGCCAATCTTATTTCTTCAACAATTTTAAAGGCTTGATTTGTATAGGAGTATTCTTCTGATGGAGTTTTGACCTGTTTTTTACCACCGCAACCAAAAAGAATTAATATCAAAATAAAAATTACAAACTTTTTCATGCCCGCCTCCAAATAATTTATATTCTGTATTTTACTATTCTATCATCTGATATTGCACCAAAAACTTTTCTTATCTCTTCTTCATTAATTTTAATGATAACTTCTAAATTATTTCTTTTTGAATAATAGGAACATATTTCTGTAGCAGTATAGATTTCTTGCTGAGAAAAATCGCCTACTAAAAATACAACAGGACCTTTTCTGTCAGCAGGATAGATAAATGTTCCTTGATATTTACTCAGTAAGATTTCATTTTCTGCTTCATCTCTGCCAACTATTGCTTTACATTTTTCAGAGATTCTGAAATGCCTTCCAATTTTAAGCATCTCAATATTTTCTATTGTAAGTTGATTATGTTTTATAAGATCATTAACTTTCTTACAAAAAGATGGATCTGTAAGAAGACATCCACCAGCTGGCTGAGGTATAATCTCAATCCCAAATTTTTTTGCTAAAGCAAGCTGAGGTTTTCTTGTTCTTCCCCAGATATCATATAAAAGCTCTCTATTAATGATACCCTCTAATTCAGGCTTTGTAGGAGGAAGAAGTTTTGCAGACAAAGGCCTTAAAATTAAACCCTGAAGATTTGCTTCTTTTTCAATAAGCGTAAGAAATTCCTTTTTTTGTGACATTGGTCTTTGAGAAATCACCTCTCCGGTAACAATAAAGGATGCATTAAACTCTAATAATTTTTCCTTTGCTTCCTTAAGCATTAGAATTTTACAATCAATGCAGGGGTTAAGATTTTTTCCATATCCATATTTTGGTTTTTTTAATATTTTAATAAATTTTTCTCTTATATCAATTTCTCTAATTTCAAAATCAAACTTTTTGGCATAAATTATGTCTCTTTCCTTTAAGGGGCTGACAAATCCTGTTAAAAATCGTAGTGCAATTACATCAAATCCTTGACGCTTAACAATAAGAATTGAAAGTAAGCTGTCAAGACCACCAGAATAAAGTGCTATAGCTTTATGCATAAGGATGAGTTTTAAAAACTTCCATTATTTCCTGTTGTGTAGCTGTAGCAGTTCCTACTTTTCCAACAACAATTCCTGCTGCTACATTAGCTATTTTGGCAGCAAAAATTAAATCGGCACCTGAGACATGAGCAAGTGTTATAGTGGCAATTACAGTATCTCCTGCTCCTGTAACATCAAAAACTTTTTTAGCAACTGTTGGTAAATGAGTGACTATTACATCGGAATCTTTTTTTTCAAAAAGACTCATACCTTCTTCCCCTCTCGTTATCAGAACAGAATCACAAGAAAGTTTTTTTAAAAGATTAAAACCAGCCTTGATAAGAGTTTTTTCATCTTTGATATCAATCTCTGCACCATGAGAAGCCTCTATAATATTTGGAGTTATAAGAGATACCTTCTTATAAAGTCTAAAATGCCCCACCTTAGGATCAACAGCTACAAAATTTCCATTCTTATCTTTATGATTCACCAAAATTCGAAATAAATCCTCTGATATAACACCTTTTTTATAATCAGACACTACTACAGCATCAAAATCATTAATTGCACTCTTTATCATTGAAAGAAAAAGTTCCTTACCTTTACCCTCAAGCCTTCTACGGTCTTCTATGTCAAATCTTACAATCTGTTGATTCCCCGCGATTATTCTTGTTTTAACAGTTGTTCTTCGGTTATCTTCAAAAATATAGTCGACACCGATTCCTTTCTCTACGAGTAAATCTTTTAATATTTTCCCAGTAGAACCTTTACCAATTATTCCTGAAATATAAGCCTTACCTCCCAAAGCAATAATATTATTTGCCACATTTGCTGCACCCCCAAGTCTGTACGATTCTTCTGTAACTTCAACAACTGGTACAGGTGCTTCTGGAGAAATTCTTGAAACCTTTCCAATAATATAACGATCTAAAATAATATCGCCTATTACAAGGATTTTTTTGTTATGAAAATTTTTGAAAAGATTTTCTAACTTATTTAATGTCATTTTCACCTCTTATTATTTTCAAAATTTCTTCTATTGTTCCTTCCCCTTGACTTCCTGTTTTCATATTTTTCCATATATATAAAGATTTCTTAATTTCATCTTCACCAACTATAACTACCCATGCAACATCGAGGCGATCTGCTTTTTTTAACTGACTTTTCAGAGATAACTCTTCATAGGAAGTCTCTGTGAGTATTCCCTTTTGCCTGAAAAAATTGACAACTCTTTTTACTTCTCTGTCAAGTCCCTTTCCTGCATAGGCAACATACAAAATAGGCTTTTTGGGTTGTATTTTTAAATTTATCCTGCAAACTTCTATTAATCTTTCCATTCCTATAGCAAAACCTGCTGCAGGAGTGGAAGGTCCTCCAAAAGCCTGCACAAGATCATCATATCTACCACCAGCAGCTATAGCATTCTGTGCTCCCAGCATTTTAGTTGTAACTTCAAACACTGTCTTCGTATAATAGTCTAAACCTCTTACAATTTTGGGATTTATTTTATAGGATACATCCAAAATATCGAGTTCTTTCTGAAATTTTAAAAAATGTTCTCTACAGTTATTACATAAAAAATCAAGAATTTTGGGAACATCTTTTAAAATTTCTTTACAAGATGGAGCCTTGCAGTCAAGTACTCTTAAAGGATTTCTATGATATCTTCTTTGGCAGTCATTGCAAAATAAAGATATCTTATCACTTAGGAAATTGTTGATTGCTTCCTTATAATTTGTCCTGCACTCCTTACAACCAATTGAATTAATTTCAAAATTTAAATTTTTTATCTCCAGACTTTCGAAGAATATTTTGAGCATGTAAAGCATTTCTGCTTCCACAGAAGGTGAAGATACTCCAAAGGATTCAGCACCGATTTGATGGAATTGACGAAATCTTCCTTTTTGAGGTCTTTCATATCTAAACATCGCACCGATATAGTAAAATTTTTGAGGAGATGGATTGTTAAAAAGTCCATTCTGAATATATGCTCTTACTACCCCAGCAGTACCCTCGGGTCTTAAGGCAATTTTTCTTCCCTTTTTGTCATCAAAAATATACATCTCTTTCTCTACAATATCTGTATCCTCACCAATACTTCTTAAAAAAACTTCGGCATTTTCTAAAATAGGAGTTCTAATTTCCTGAAAATTGAAAAGTTCAAAGATTTTCCTCCCTTCTGATTCTAAATATTGCCATAAATACACATCAGCAGGAAGAATATCCTGCATACCTCTAAGAGAGTTATACTTCACTTTCTTCTCCTTCCCGTTCTTTATCAAATTCAAGCATTCTTAAATGACTCTCAATAAGTCTTTTTATTTCTTCCTTAAAATGCCTTCTTATTCCTTTTAGATCAACAATATCTTCATGGATTTTTACTACCTTTTCCTGTGCTTCCTTTAAAATCTGCTCTGCCTTAAGTTCTGCTTCCTTGATTATTAAATCTGCCTCTTTTTTAGCATTTGTTTGATAATCTTCAACAAGTTTTTGAGCTGTCATTAATGTATCTCTAATTGACTGTTCTATTTTTCTGTATTCTTCTAACTGAGTCTCAAGAATTGTAACTTTTTCCTTAAGCATGGAGTTTTCTTTTAAAATTTCCTCCAATGATTCTCTAATGATTTCAAGGAAAGAATAAACCTCTTCCATATCAAAGCCTCTGAATTTAACCTTAAATTGCTTCTGTTGAATATCTAAAGGTGTGATTCTCATACTGGTCCTCCTTTTAATTTAAACCCCAATTCAATGAGGCTTTGGACTAAAAATTTTTGTAAGAAATATATGATAAGTAATAATATCAATGGAGACAGATCTATTGGTAATCTCAATCTTAATAATTTTCTTATAGGACGTAATAATGGTTCCGTTATTCCATATATAAAACGGACAATGGGATTATAAGGATCCGGATTTACCCAGCTTAGTACAGCTCCGATGATTATAATAAACGAGTAAATTGTTAAGACAACATCTAAAATATTGGCTAAAGCAATTATAAAATTAACAAGAATAAACATTTAATCTTCCCTCTTTGATAGTTCTTGAGCTCTTTTTGTGGCTTCTTGAAGAGTTTTCAATAAAATTTCTCTTAAATTACTGCCCGATAAAATCCTAAGTCCTGCTTCTGTGGTTCCACCTGGCGATGTAACTTTCTGTCTAATTTTATCAGGAGGAATCCCGCTGTCAAGTAGTTTTGCAGTTCCTATGAAAGTCTGGGTAATAAGTTCCTTTGCTATATCTTCAGCAAATCCAAGTTCTGTTGCTACATCAATAAACTGTTCCACTATATAACATAAAAATCCAGGTCCACTACCAGATAAAGCAGTAACAAGATTCATATAATGTTCTGGTAACGTAATAACCTTTCCTACACTCATGAAAATATCTCTAACAGGAGCTACTATTTTCATCTCAAGACATTCACAAATTGCAAGCACTGTCATAGATTCACCCACTATTGCTGCCAGATTAGGCATTGCTCTTATAAGTTTATCTGTTTTGAGATAATTTTTTATCAGGTTTAAAGGAATTCCTGCGGCTATAGATACAACAGTATGTTTTTCATTTACATAATCTTTTATCTCTTGCAAAACTTCCAATATATTCTGAGGTTTTACTGCTATAACAATTATTGAAGAATTCTTAACTATATCAATATTTGAAGAAGAAGTCTTTATACCATAACATTTTTCAAGATATCTTCGACGTTCATCAATGGGATCAGATACTATTATATTTCTTTTACCATCTTTAATAAGACCCCTTATAAGGGCTTCTGCCATATTACCTCCACCAATAAAACCTATCATTTGTTAACCTCCTATTTTATTCTTTGCCCAAAAAGGGCTGTACCTATCCTTACCATCGTAGCCCCTTCTTCAATTGCTACTTCAAAATCATGGGACATTCCCATAGACAACTCTTTGATAAAAGGATACTTTTTTGTTAAAAAATCTCTGATTTGCCTTAGTTTACTAAAGTAGGGTCTTACTTTATTAGGATTATCAAAATAGGGCGGAATTGTCATCAATCCATCAATTTTAATATTGTTAAGGTTTTTGGATTTTTCAATGAAGGTCTCTATTTCTTCTTCTCTAAAACCATATTTAGATTCTTCATGGGATAGCTTTATCTGAATTAAAACTCTCTGAATTTTATTAATTTTTTCTGCTTCTTTATTTATAGATACGGCAAGTTTTTCTGAGTCTAAGGAATGAATAACTTCAAAAAACTTTACTGCATCTTTTACTTTGTTAGTTTGTAAATGTCCTATCATGTGCCATTCAATATTAAAATTTTTCAATCTATCTATTTTTTCTTTTGCTTCCTGAACTCTGCTTTCACCAAAAATTCTTAAACCTAAATCAGCAGCCTCCATTATTTTATCAATTGATTGCGATTTTGATACAGCAATTAGTTTGATTTCTTCAGGGTTTCTGCCCGCACGCAAAGCAGCATATGTTATTTTTTTAAAAATAGATGATATTCTTTGCGAAAGCATAATATAATACATTATACATGATTATAAAAATCTTTGATAAAATGTCTTTAAGGTGGAAACTAATAATACTCCTGCTATGCCTTAATTTTGCATTAATGTCCACACTTTATATATTTTATACTCAGACAGAAAAAAGACTTTTAAAAGAAATTGAAAAACAAACGGCAGATCTTACAAAGGCTATTCAGGTAGGAGTTGAAGAGGTTACCCGTGGAGGCTCCAATAAATTATCGGAATACATTAATAAACTCAATACCAAGGGTATAAGAGAAGTATCAATAATCAGTAATCAACAGGAAATTATTGCAAGTACAAATCCTCAAAATATTGGCAAACCAATAACACATCGAAAAAAGGAATTAATTATTAAAGCAGAACTTGGTGAACCAGTTTTTGAAGAAGAAAATGTTTACAATGTCATAGTTCCTGTAATTGCAGGAAATGTTCAATACGGTTATATTCATTTAAGAATAAATAAAGATGACTTTTCTAATATTTTAAGGGATAACGCATTAAAAAGAATAATAACAACCTTAATAATATTTTCAATAGGAATAATCATAACCTATTTTATTTCTACAAGATACACAAAACCAATTGATAATTTAACAGAAGCAGCACAAAGAGTAGCGCAGGGAGATTTTAGCTACCGATTAGAACTCAATAGAAAAGATGAGATTGGAAGAATCTCTGAAAGTTTTAACTTTATGATTCAGAAACTAGAGGAAAATCAGATACTACAAAAGAGATTAAGAGAAGCCGAATACCTTGCTGCTATAGGACAACTAAGCAGGACAATTGCCCATGAAGTAAGAAATCCTTTAAATTTTATAAATTTAAGCATAGATCATCTTATAGAAAAGCTAAAAAAAGAAAATGAAAATTCAAATAATTATATTAAGCTTCTTGAGAACATGAAACAGGAAATCTACAGAGTAAATAATTTAATTACAGAGTATCTTGAATATACAAAACCTCTAAAATTAAATAAAAAAACAGTAAGCATTCTTGAAATTATCGATGAAGTAGTCACTCTTATAGAAGCCTCCGCTGAAAAAGAAGGCATTACTATTTACAAAGATTATAAAATTGATTTTATGCTTGATATTGATATAGATTTAATGAAAAGCTGTATTTTAAACATTATCAAAAATTCTATATATGCGATGAAGGATACAGAGGTCAAAAATCTTTTTATTAAAACAGAGCTTTTAGAGGATGAAATCTTAATAAAAATAAAAGATACAGGTTCTGGTGTTAAAGAGGAATTCATAGAAAAAATATTTGAACCCTTTTTCTCTACTAAAAAAGGTGGGCTGGGATTAGGATTACCGTTAGCTAAGAAAGTAATAGAAGAACATGGTGGTAGGATAGAAATCTTAAGCAAAATTGGACAGGGAAGCGAAGTAAATATATACTTACCAATTTAAACATATGACAACAATTTTAATCATAGATGACGAACCATTACAAAGAGAGATTCTTACAACAATTCTATCAGAAGAAGGTTATTTAGTATACTCAGCTTCAACCTTAGAGGAAGCTGAAAAAACAATAAAGGATTTTCATCCTGAGATTATTCTTACTGACCTAAAATTAGGTATGGAAAATGGAATTGATATTTTAAATAACCTTCCACAAGAGCCTTTATCTCCATTAGTTATTGTTATTACAGCCTTCGGGACAATTTCATCTGCGGTAGAAGCAATTAAAAAAGGAGCCTTTGATTATCTGACAAAACCTGTTGATAGAGAAATTCTCTTGTTGACAATAAAAAAAGCTGAAGAAAGAATTAATCTAATAAAAGAAAATTTAATGCTCAAAAATGAATTATATGAAAAGTTTAAAATAGAAGGGATCATAGGGAAATCAAAAAAGATGCTTCAAGTTCTTGATATTGTTAAAAAAGTTACTCCAACAAATGCCACAGTGCTTATTTACGGAGAAAGCGGCACAGGGAAAGAGCTTATTGCAAGGGCAATTCATTATAACTCTCCAAGAAAAGATAAACCTTTCATTGCAATAAACTGTGCAGCAATACCAGAAACATTAATTGAAAGTGAACTTTTTGGTTATGAATCAGGCGCATTTACTGGTGCAAATACAAGAAAAATAGGAATAATTGAATCAGCAGATAAGGGAACCCTTTTCCTCGATGAAATTGCTGAACTTCCTCCTTTAACACAATCTAAACTTTTGAGAGTTCTTCAGGAAAAGGAAGTTAGAAGAATTGGAGGGAAAGATGCCATAAAGGTTGACCTAAGAATTATTGCAGCAACAAACAAAAATCTATCTAAAGAAGTGGAACAAAACAGATTCAGAGAAGATTTGTATTATAGGCTTAAGGTTATAACAGTTGAAATACCTCCTTTAAGAGAGAGAAAAGAGGATATTCCTGAACTTGTAAACTTTTTTATAGAAAAATACTCAAAAGAATTTGGTAAAAGAGTTAAAGGTATAGAAGAAAAGGCACTTCAAGCTTTAATAAATTATCCGTGGCCAGGAAATATAAGACAATTAGAGACAGTAATTGAGAGAGCAATAATAATTTGTGAAGGAGATAAAATTACATTGAGTGATATTCAAGATGAATTAAAAATATATATTCCTAAAAATATTTTTGATATAGATATCCCTGATGAAGGAATAAATTATGAAGAACTTGAGAAGGAATTACTTAAAAAAGCATTAATTAAATCCAATTATGTTATTGCAAAAGCGGCAAGGTTACTCGGAATGAGTTATAAAACATTCTGGTATAGACTCGAAAAATTCGGTTTATCGGAAATTTTCCCTAAAAGGGAAAAATTTCCCAAATGAGGAAGCTTCTTATCAAAAATAATTAAAATTTTAGTTTATTATATTTTGGCATAGATATTGCTCTATTAAATTTTAGTCAAAACCGAAATCCCTTTTAAAAAACAAGAATGAAAGGAGGTGAAAAAATAGGATGAAGAAAATTTTAGCAGTAGTAATGGCATTGGTATTTGCTCTCACAGTAACAGCAGCATTTGCTGAGCAACCTGCTGCAAAGCCGGCTGAACCAGCAAATAAAGCTGAGCCTGCAAAGAAAGATGAAAAAGCTGCTAATAAAGAAAAAGTTCGCCAGATTACTGGAGAGGTTACAGCTATTGACACAGTTGGTAAAACTATCACAGTAAAAAGCAAAAAGAAAGAACTCACAGTAGCAGTAACAGATGAGCAGATTAAGGATGTAAAGGCTGGTGATAAGGTTGTAGTAAAATACACTGAGAAAGACGGAAAGGCAACAGCCAAGAGCGTAAAGAAAGTTGCAGCTAAAGCTGAGAAAAAAGGTGAAGAAAAGAAAGCTGAACCTGCAGCAAAACCAGCTGAAAAGAAACAGTAATCTCATTCAGTAAAAAGGTGGAGGATATTCCTCCACCTTTTTATTTTTATACCTCAATTCCTCTTTTTCTTAATTCTTCTAATTTCTTTTCCCTGCAGGTTTTGCATCTAAATTCTGGCTCAGGGTCATGAAGTTTGTCATAATTTTTTGTTTTAACTACTCTGTAACCCTCACATATTACTCCACAATCAGCACATATTACATTTTCTTTAATTTGCCATAGAGGGAAAAATGCAGGAATCTTAAAGTGAGATCTAAAAATTGCTTTGTCAACAAACCAGAAAACATTGGCAAGTAAAAACTGATTAAGCAAAAAAGCAGGAATTGTATGAATCCTGAAATAGTCACTTAAAACAAATTGTAGCAAGGCTCCAGCAATACCTGAAAGAACTATCCAGCGACCAAATACATAAACAAACCATGTTTTCATCTTAAAACCTCCACTGTTTTATTCTTTTTGGGCTTCTTTATATACTCTTTTTGAGAATTCCTCAAAAAGTCTTGTGCATTTTTTGAGCTTATCCATTGCTTTTTTTAAATAATAATTACTTTTTCTTCCTCTTGTTTATTCGAAACCTTCCCTTCTACTAAGAGAGCCTGTCCTCCGCAGTTTTCTATTACTTTCTTTAGATTTTGAATTTTATCGGAAATATCCTTTGAGTAAGGCAGAACCCATACTGTTTGATAATTAATAGCACCAAGTTTTCTAAGTTCCCTCCATATAAAAACCCTTGCCCTTGAAGGATTAGCAGGAACTGTATAGGATACAAAAATCCACTTCATTTAATTTTTAGTGTAACATTTTTCTTATCTTGATAAGAAAGGGTATAGAAGAGAGCTGAAGAATCACTGAAAAAATTATTAGTGCAGAGATTGAAAAATCATATAATAAACCTAAAGCAGTGCTACCCAAAAACCAGAAAAATCCTTAACCTGCATTAAATACACCATATCCTACACCTCTTTTTTCCTTAGGAACTAACAAGGCAACTACTGCTCTCATTACAGACTCCTGAGCACACGTTCCTATTCCCCATAAAATAATCCCGAGGACTACTCCATAAAATCCTCCAAGAAAACATAAAGGAGCAAAACCTGCAGATAAAATTACTGAAAAGATAAGAATTGGAAAGCCCTTTCTGTCAAATAAATATACAAATAAAAGGGCAGCCAAAGCATCAACTCCCATTGCTATAGCATAAAAAACAGGTATCCACTGTTCAGAAACAGTTGCCATTTTTTTAAAATGATAAGCAATTAAAGGAAAATCTGCATATCCTGCACCATTTAATGCAACTGCTATGAGATAAATCCAATAGACCTTACTTAATCCTTTTGTTTTTATTTGAACAGTCCTAATTTCCAAATCCTTAGGTGAAGGATACAAAAATCTTGCAAAAAGTAAAATTGAAAGGGCAAGAACTGCTGGAATAATTAAAATTCCAAAGGCTTCCCTGTAACCACCTTGAAAATAAAAAACTCCTGCTATGATTAATGGACCAAGCATTGCTCCAATCTGATCAATTGCTTCATGAAGACCAAAACCCCAACCTCGACCAATCTGTACTGTTGCATGGCTTAGCATAGCATCCCTTGAAGGATTTCTTATTGCCTTACCAATTCTTTCAATCATAAGTAACACAACAGCTATTTGCCACTGACTAACCAATGCCAGTGCTGGAACACTTAAAAGATTAATCAAATAGCCAACTATAGTTATACTCCAGTATTTACCTGTTTTATCGGCAATCCAGCCTGAGACAATCCTTATGGCATACCCTAAAAACTCTCCCAATCCTGAGATAAATCCTACAACTGCTCAAGTAGCACCAAGCGCTAAAAGAAAAGGACCTGTTATGCTTCTTGCAGCTTCATAGGTCATATCTGCAAAAAGACTCACAAAACCTAACAGAACAATAAATAAAGTAGCCTTTTTCATCTTTTTACCTCAAAAGTTTTCATGTAACCATTATTATATTACATAATTTTTTGGAAATATTAAATTGTTCCTAAAATTGCCTATAAAAAAACACTGATTTTGTCATTCCGAAGGAGTGTGAAGTGACTGAGGAATCTCCTCCTTTTTCACCAGATAGATTCTTGAATGAGAGATTCCTCGGGGTATTGAACTCCTCGGAATAACAATTTTGTTGTTCGTCATCCTGAGCCGAAGGCGAAGGATCTCATTCCTGTCGAAAAAAGGAGGGGATTCTTAACTTCGCTTACGCTTAGTTCAGAATGACATTTTACTTAGTTTGTCCTTCCATTTCCCTCTCATTATTAGATTATACCCCATATTCATAATATACGATGACAATGGATAAGGAGATTCCTTATCTTTTCTATCGGCAAATTTAGGAACAACAATTTATAATGCTTGACAATAATGGCACAACCAATTAAGATAAAAATCTATGAAAAAAATTATTGCCTTTAGCCTTGTAAGAAAAAATATCCAAAAACTCATTCCATATCAAGCAAAAAAAATTCCATGTAAAATTAAGCTTGATGCTAATGAATCACCTTTTCCTGTGAAATTATCCGATTTTATATCAGAGATAAATATTCCTTTGAATAGATACCCTGATCCAGAGGCTCTTGAATTAAAAAAAGCTCTTGCTAAAAAAATTAAACTTAATTATAAAAATTTCATTGTAGGCAATGGTTCTGATGAATTAATCTATTATTTGATTCTGACCTTTGGCGGACCTGTCCTTTATCCTGTGCCTACATTTGCAATGTATGGAATAATAGCTCAATCTGTTGGAGTTGAAAGAATTGAATCAAAGCTTGATAAAAACTTTGATTTAAAAGAAGATGAAATCTTAAAAATTATCAAGCTAAAAAAACCCAGATTAATTTTTCTAAGTTCACCAAATAATCCTACAGGTAATACTTTCTCAACTGAAAAAATTTTAAAAATCGTAGAATTTGCTAAAAAGTATTCATCCATTGTTGTAATTGATGAAGCCTATCAGCCTTTCTCAAGTAATAAGGGTTTTTTAACCTTTTTAAATGACTACGACAATTTACTTATACTTAGAACATTAAGTAAAATAGGATTTGCCGGATTAAGAGTTGGTTATTTAATTGGCAATGAACCTTTTCTATATGAAATATCAAAGGTAAGACTTCCATACAATATTGATTCAATTACTCAATATATTGCAACGGAAGCTCTAAATAAATTTTATTCTCGAATAAATAAATTCATATCCCAAATAGTCAAAGAGAGAGAAAGACTTTACAGAGAACTTTTAAAAATAAAGGGACTTAAAGTTTATCCATCAGAAGCAAACTTTATTTTACTTCAGCTGAAAAACAGCAGAGAGATATATAAAAAACTTATTGACGAGGGAATTTTGGTAAGGGAACTCTCTTCAACTATAAAAAATGCAATTAGAGTAACAGTTGGTACAAAGGAAGAAAATGATGAATTTATAGCAACATTGAAAAAATTATTATAGGAAAAATTATGAGAAGGGCTTCTTTAAGCAGAAAAACTAAAGAAACAAATATTAAAATCAATTTAAATTTAGATGGCTCGGGAGAAAACGATATATATACATCTATAGGCTTTTTAGACCATATGTTTGAACTTTTTGCCTTTCATGGCGGATTTGATATAAAAATTGAAGCAAAAGGTGATATACATGTAGATTATCATCATTTAATTGAAGATTTAGGTATTGTTTTAGGTAAATGCATTGATAAAGCTTTAGGAGAAAGAAAAGGAGTAAAAAGATATGGTTTTTCATCTATACCAATGGATGAAGCATTAGCTCAAGTTTCCTTAGACCTTGGTGGAAGAGCTTTCCTTGTTTATAATGTACCCTTTGAGGGTTATATAAAAGATATTGATATAAATCTTTTTGAAGAATTTTTCAGGGCAGTTGTTAATAATGCAAAAATCACTTTACATATTAATGTAATATATGGAAAGGATTTACATCATGTTATAGAAGCAGTTTTTAAAGCCTTTGCCAAGGCATTAAATGATGCTAGTAAAATTATCGGAGAAAATCTTCCCTCTACAAAAGGCTTACTATGAAAGAGGCATCCCTGAAAGTATCAATCCTTACATATACTCCGGAACCTGAAGAAGTTGTTGCGCTATCTGCAAGACTTTGTTATAGTCCTGTAGGAGTTGAAAAATTAAAAGAAAAATTAACAGAAGAAGAAAAGGAAAATTTAATTAATATTTTGAGAGAAAGCGGACATTTAAGCCCCTTTGAACATGTATCTTTTAGTTTTGCCATTGAAGGAATTTCCCGAGCCTGTTCTCATCAACTTGTAAGACACCGAATTGCCTCATACAGTCAGCAATCCCAAAGGTATGTAAGTGAAGAAAATGGATTTGATTTCATTATTCCACCTTCAATTAAAGAAAGCGAACAGATAAAAGAACTTTTCCTTGAAGCAATGAAGTCTGCTCACGATTATTACTGTAAAATTTTACAAAGGCTGGAATCTAAAGGATTAAAGGGAGAGAAAGCAAGACAGGATGCAAGATTTGTATTGCCAAATGCTGCAGAAACGAAAATAGTTGTAACAATGAATGCAAGAGAATTGCTTCACTTTTTCAGAGTTCGTTGCTGTAATCGTGCACAGTGGGAAATAAGAGAACTTGCCACTGAAATGCTTAAGATTGTTAAAAAATTAGCCCCAAGACTTTTTAAAAATGCCGGTCCTGCCTGTTTGTCTGGTAAATGTCCAGAAGGTAAATTTAGTTGTGGACAAATCCAACAAGTAAGGAAAAAATTTAAAAATCTGTGATATAATTTAATTTATGGGCGTTATAGATATTATAGGAAATACACCATTAATAAGGCTGGATAAAATTAATCCTAACCCAAAAGTCATAATATATGGAAAATTTGAGGGTGCAAATCCTGGTGGTTCTATAAAAGACAGAACAGCTCTTTATCTCATAAAGGAAGCCGAAGAAAAAGGACTACTAACAAAAGATAAAATAATACTGGAACCAACTTCTGGGAATACAGGAATAGGACTTGCAATGATTGCAGCTGCAAAGGGCTATAGAATAAAACTGGTTATGCCAAAATGTGTAAGTGTTGAAAGAAGAAGAGTGCTTGAAGCACTTAGCGCAGAGTTAATTCTTACTCCTTCAGAAGAAAGCACAGACGGAGCAATCAGGCTTGCCCATCAAATTTATGAAGAAGCACCAGAATTTTATTTTATGCCAAATCAGTTTGACAACGAGGCTAATGTAAGAGCCCATTATGAAACAACAGGTAAGGAAATTATTGAACAGACCAAAGGAGAAATTACCCATTTTGTAGCTGGTATGGGCACAACGGGAACCCTTATGGGAGTAAGTAGGAGATTAAAAGAATTCAATAATAATATTCAAATAATTGGAGTTGAACCTGTTCCAGGACATAGAATTCAGGGATTAAAAAATATGTCAGAATCAATCGTTCCGAAAATTTTTGATCCTTCCAAATTAGATGAGAAAATTTATGTAAATGATGAAGAAGCCTTTGATACAACAAGGAAATTAGCTCTAAAAGAAGGTGTATTTGTTGGAATGTCTTCTGGTGCAGCAATGCATGTGGCATTGAAAAAAGCAAGCGAGCTCCGTAGTGGAGTTATAGTAGTTATTTTGCCTGACAGAGGAGATAGATATCTTTCAACTTCCCTTTTTGCCTCTATCTGTAGTAAATGCCCTCCTTAAAAATTACTTTTCCTCTTTATTTTCGCTATTTTCCTCTTCTTTTTCTTCTTCTGTTTTTATGGTAAAATCTTTAACAAAATCTGGACATTTTTGTCCTGCCTTAAGGGAAAACTGTTTTTGACAGGTTGCTCTCCATGCACATATAACGCACATTGGTTTTTGCTGGTTCATAATAGCCTCCTTTATCTCTTCTGTTGTAACTCTTAAATTTTTATTTTATCCTATTATAACTTAATAGAGTTGGAAAGATGGTAAGATAAAAAATTCTCTATTTCAATAAACAGTTTTTCTGAAATCTTGACTCTTTCTAAATATTTTAATTTCCACGTTGACATTTCATTTAGAATTTTAACAAGTCCTCTGGATAATGATTTAACGGAAGTATTATTTGAATTTAAATTATTTAACAAACATTTTTTGCAAATTACAAAACCCTGTGAATAATAAATGTCTCCTTTCAAGCTATCTCTACAGAGACCGCAATTTTTGAAATCAGGAAGATAACCTAAAAGACTCAATAATTTTAATTTTAAAAAAATAACATGACTGTTGTGATTATTTTTTTTCTTTATGTAAAAAAGAGTATCCATAAAAAGATTGAAAAGTTCAATATTTGGCTCTCTCTTAGGAAGAAATTTTATAAACAATCCTAAGACTTCTGATATCTTAAAAAATAATTTATAATTTTCCCTTATTATTTGAAAGGATTCTATTATATCCGATTGAATTATTTTCTGAAGCCTATCTTCTCTTCCAATAAATGAAATTCTTGAATAGGTTAGTGGTTCAAGGGAACTACCAAATTTGCTTTTTATTTTTCTGGGACTCTTAGCAAAAAGGTTAATTAGCCCAAAATCTTTTGTAAAATAGGTAACTATTGAATCTGCTTCTCCATAAGCATAATTTTTAAGAACAATTGCTTCAGAGGAGTAAATCATCCATTACTGAATTTTGCCAAAATCTTCTGGTTTTAAATTTTTAAGCCATTCTTCAAGTTCATCGGCTTTTCTTAATTCAAAAATTCCTTCCTCAACGAAAATAGGAGCTTGAACCCTTAATGCTATGGCTACAGCATCAGAAGGACGGGAATCAATGGTTTTTTCTCTAACACCGTCATAAGCATAGATTAGAGCGTAATAGGTATTGTCAATTAAATCAGTTATAACAATTTTTGTAATACGGACTTCAAGCTCATCCAAAATATTTTTTATTAAATCATGAGTTAGTGGCCTAGGAGTTATAACTTTTCCCAAAGCTAAAGCAATGGAGTCTGCTTCTGGTTTGCCAATCCATATTGGAAGAGTTTCGTCTCCGTCAACCTGCTGCAATAAAAGAATATACATTCCACTTCTTGGATCAAACAGTAATCCTTCTACTTTCATTTCTATTAACATTTTAATACCCCAAAGATTTTAATAATATATCTTTTTGTCTCCATTTTTTTCTAACCTTTACCCATACTTCAAGAAATACTTTTATACCTAAAAATTTTTCAATATCTATTCTTGCCTCTGTTGCAATTTTCTTTAATCTTTCTCCCTTTTTTCCTATTATAATAATTTTTTGTCCTTCCCTTTCAACATAAATATTTGCTCCTATTGTGAGAATTTTATCAGACTCCTCCCATCTTTCAATATCTACTGCTACAGAATAGGGAATCTCATCTTCAGTATATTTCATAATTTTTTCTCTAACAAACTCAGCTACAATAAATCGCTCTGCCTGATCTGTTATCATGTCTTCTGGATAGAGTTTATTCCCAAGAGGTAAATAAAATATGATTCTCTCAATCAATTTATCCACTCCATCGGATTTGAGAGCGGAAATCGGGATAATTTCTTTAAAAGGAAAAATATCTTTATAAAGATCAATTAATGGAAGGAGGCTCTTTTTGGGAACCCTATCTACTTTATTAATTGCTAAAATTACAGGAATTTTGACTTTCCTTAATGTTTCAATAATCGATAAATCAACTTCTTTAGGTTTTTCTGGTTCAACCATTAAAACAATTATATCTACCATATCAATTGCTTCATAGGATTGTTTAACCATAAACTCACCAAGTTTATGTTTTGGTTTATGAATCCCTGGTGTGTCAACAAATACTATTTGAGCATTAGGAAGTGTTTTTATTCCAATTATTTTATTACGGGTAGTTTGAGGCTTTTCAGTTACAATAGAAATTTTTTCTCCTAAAATAGTATTGAGAAGTGTGGATTTTCCCACATTAGGCTTTCCAATTAAAGCTACATATCCAAATTTAATTTCTGTCATTTAAGCCCTTCTAAAGCATTGCGAATTCTTTCTACACCCTTTGAAAGATTTTCCATACTTGTTGCATAGGATATTCTTATATATCCTTCAGCACCAAAGGCAGAACCTGGAACTAAAGCAACCTGTGCTTTTTCAAGAAGATAAATACTTAAATCCATAGAAGAGTTAATAGCTACTGAGTCTGCCTTTTTACCTAAAATTTGTTTCACATTTGGAAAAGCATAAAAAGCTCCCTGTGGCATTTTGCATGATATACCAGTGATATTGTTTAATTCCTTTACAAGATAATTCCTTCTTTTTTCAAACTCCTTTCTCATCTCTTCTACACACTCTTGGGGACCCTTTAATGCTGCTACTGCTGCTTTCTGGGCTATTGAAGTCGGATTAGATGTTGACTGGCTTTGTATATTTGTCATAGCCTTTATAACATCTGCTGGTCCTGCCGCATATCCTATTCGCCAACCAGTCATTGCATGGGATTTACTTAATCCATTTACTAAGATTGTTCTCTCCTTAATCTCCTCACTGAATGAAGCTATACTTATGTGACTCATTCCATCATAAATTAATTTTTCATATATTTCATCTGAAATGATGTAGATATTATTTTTCAAAGCTATTTCTGCTATTTCTTGAAGAACTTTTCCAGTATATATAAACCCTGTGGGATTTGAAGGAGAGTTTATTATTATTGCTTTTGTTTTCTTTGTAATTTTTTCCTTTAATAATTCTGGGAGAAGCATAAAATTATCCTCTTCATAGGTTTCTAATATTACCGGCTTAGCATCATTGAGTAAAACCTGATCTGGATAGGATACCCAATAGGGTGCAGGAATTATTACCTCATCACCAGGACCAAAAAGTGCCTGTGCAATGTTATAAAGAGAATGCTTAGCACCACAGGATACCAAGATGTTTTCCTTTTTATATTTTATTTTATTTTCTTTTTCAAGCTTCTCAATTATTGCCTCTTTAAGTTCATCAATTCCACCGACAGGAGTATATTTTGTAAATCCATCTTTGATAGCCTTTATCGCAGCCTCTTTAATGTGTTCAGGAGTATCAAAATCTGGCTCTCCAACACCAAAATTTACCACATCCAATCCTTTAGCTTTCATTTCCTTTGCCTTTGAATCTACTGCAAGAGTAGGCGAAGGCTTAATTTTTTTTGTTCTTTCTGCAAGCATTATTTGTACCCTCCATTATATTTTGTATTTTCTTTTTGCTTTACTACCTAAGGATGTTAAAACTTCATATGGAATTGTATTTGCCCAATCAGCAATATCCCATGCTGTAATTTTCTCATTACCTGAACTTCCAAGGACTATTACTTCATCCCCGACAGAAACATTTGAAATATCTGTTATGTCAATCATTGTTAAATCCATACAAACTGTACCAACAACATTAGCCTTTTTGCCTTTAACAAGCATCTTTGCTTTATTACTTAAAACTCTAAAATATCCATCGGCATATCCAATTGGAACTACTCCAATAAGACTGTCTCTTTCAGTTACAAAAGTTTTCCCATAACTTATAGGTGTTCCTTTGGGTAATTTTCTTATATCAAGAATTTTGGTTTTTATGGTCATACAAGGAGTAAAATCAGGAACATTCTCTGAAAGCCTTTTATAATCATTATATTTCTTAGTATTATAACCATAAAGCATTATTCCGGGTCTGATAGCATCGAAAATAGCATCAGCATAATAAAGCCCAGCAGAGTTTGATATATGAAAAAGTGGATTAATCTTTAAATCTTTCAAATTTTCTTTTATTTCCCTCAATTTATTTACCTGTGTCATTGTCCACTGAAAATCTTCTGCCTGTGAAAGATGACTCATTATCCCTTCGATCCTTATATTTGGCATTGATGCGATTTCTTTAATTTTATAGAGAATATTTTCATAAATTCCAAGTCTTCCCATTCCTGTTTCAATTTTGACGTGAACGGAAAGTATAGTTTTTCTTCTTTGTGCTTCTTTGGATAATTCTTTTGCATATTCTATATCAAATATTACAGGAGTTAGATTATTCTTAAATACTCCCTCAATCTCTCTATCAAAAAGAAGAAGAATAGGAGATTTAATCCCGTATTCTCTTAGAATTAATGCTTCTTCAAAAAAAGCAACTCCTAAAAAATCTACATTTTGTTTTTCAAGAGCCTTAGAAATTTCTACCGCTCCATGCCCGTAGGCGTCAGCTTTAACAATGGCAATTATTTTTATATTTGAGTTTACTTTTTTAACAAAATTTTTTATTTTGTGGAAATTATCAATTAATGCCCCTAAATCTATCTCTGCGTGAAGAAATCTACTCACATTTAATTTTTCTCTTCATCCTTTTTTGGTGTTACATCAATTTCGTCTTTTTCACTCGTTGCTTTTTTGAAGTTTTTTATGGCTTCTCCTATGCCCTTTCCTATCTGCGGAAGTCTTGTAGCACCAAAAAGAACTATCACGATTACAAGAATTATAAGTAACTCCTGTGTTCCTAACCCAAACATTTTATGCCTCCCTTTGTAAGAATTTTTAAATCTTCCTCCGTATTTATATTAATAAAAGATAACCCTTCTTCATCAAATTTTGCAATATCAATTAATTGAGCATGAGAGTCATGGAGGAGTTTTATCATACTTAGTTTGTCTTGTTTAAGGAGATATTCTATTTCTTTTAAAAGATTTTTTGAATAAATTCCAGGTAAAGGATAAATTTTATTCTGATACAAAGGCACAGTTATACTGCTATTTTGCTCTATATGTCTTTCAAAAAGTTCGAAAATAACTTCTTTTTTAATAAAAGGCATATCGCAGGCAAAGGCAAATATATCATATTTTGAATTCCTTAAAGCAACATGAATTCCTGCCATGGGACCCTTAAAGGGATAAATATCTCCAAGAAGAGAAATCCCAGTGTAAAAATATAAATCCGGAAAATTAGTTACAATATAAATTTCTTCAAATATATCCCTCACTTTTGAAACAATAATATCAATCAATCTTTTACCATTAAAAGAAATTAAACATTTAGTCACTTTCATCCTTGAGGATTTTCCACCGGCAAGAATTACTCCTGTAAGGGGAATTTTATAATACAAGGGCACCTAAATATCCTACAACTTTATCATAGTCTCTGCTTACCTCAGCAGAGGTAGCATATTTAACTATTTGAACCTCTTTTGCACCTAATAACTTTGTAGCATAAAGCATTGTGACTGTTGGTAGAAATCCACACATTGAGATTTTATTTTCTAAAACAGTATTATAAAGTCCCTCTGGATCAAAATTCTTTATTTTATCAATTGCTAAAGCATCAACCTTTCTTGCAAGATCATCAGGTAAATAATGGCTCATATCTGTGCTTGCGATTATGATAACTTTTTCATTAAGTTTAAGATTCTGAATTAACTCAGAAATAGTTTTTGCAAGAGCTATACAGTGCTTTAAATTAATCATTTTAATAGCAATTGGGATTATTTTGGCATCTGGATTAATTTGATAAATAAAGGGAAGTTGTACTTCAATGGAATGCTCATAAATATGAGCCTGTATGTCTTCTTGAGCATAATCGGTATTTTCGATTATTTTTTTTGCCAATTCAGTATGAATTTTTATTGTTCCAAGAGGAATTTCCCATTCTCCTTCAGTCATTATTGAAATATCACTCCCATAACCAGTATGATTTGGACCTAATAGAATATATATCTCCTTTGGTTTAATCTTGGCATATACTGCACCAGCTACATGCCCTGAATAGACATATCCAGCATGGGGACAAATTGCACCATAGGCATTTAAATTACCCCTTACTGGCATATACTCTTGTAATTCATTAATAAGTTCTCTTGGACTGGCTGGATAAAAATATCCAGCTACTGCTGGTTTTCTCTTATACATTTTAAACTTCCTCTTCTATTTCTGTACCCATATATTTGTCTGTAAAATCAAGAAACCGCGTATAATCACTTAAGAATGTAAGATAAACCGTATCAGTGGGACCATTTCTTTGTTTTGCCACTATTACCTCAGCCTTACCTTTATTTGCAGGGTTTTTCTTATTATATACCTCATCTCTGTAAAGGAAAATTATTACATCTGCATCCTGTTCAATGGCACCCGATTCTCTAAGATTTGCAAGAGTAGGTCTTCTATCTGTAGTTTTTTCCACAGAACGGTTTAGCTGACTTAATGCAACAACCGGCACTTTTAGTTCCTTTGCCATTGCCTTTAAAGAACGAGAAATTTCTGATATCTCCTGTTCTCTTCTGTCATAGGCTGTCCTGCTTCTCATCAACTGTAAGTAGTCTATTATTATAAGACTTAGTTTTCCTTTTTCCATTCTTAATCTTCTTGCCTTAGCTCGTATTTCAAGAACACTCATTTGGGAAGAATCATCAATATATATTGGAGCTTCACTAAGTCTTACTGCAGAATCTGTAAGTCTTTCCCAATCTCTTTTACTGATAAATCCCTTTCTCAAAGCAGAAGCATTAACCATGGCAAGGGAACTTAAAAGTCTCATAGCAATCTGTTCTTTAGACATTTCAAGACTAAAAAAAGCAACGGGTTCTCCAAGCTCAACACCTACATGTTGAGCTATATTAAGAGAAAAAGCTGTTTTACCCATTCCCGGTCTTCCGCCAATGATTATTAAATCCCCAGGTTGAAATCCTGATGTTAATTCATCTAAATCTTTGAAACCCGATGGAACACCTGTAATTACCGCTTTCCTTTCATACATGCTTTCGATTATCTTAAAAGTTTGTTTAACTACATCCTTCATCTGATAAAAATTTGTATTAGTACGTTTTTCAGAAATTTCAAAAATTAATTTTTCTGCATAATCAATCATTTCTTCGGCATCTTCGGGTTCTTCGTAAATTTTTGTTGCTATCTCAGTACAGGCTCGTATAAGTGATCTAAGAAGAGCCTTTTCTCTAACTAATTTTGCATGATATCGAATATTAGCAGAGGTTGGGACAACAGTAGCAAGAGTGCTTAAATAGGATAATCCTCCAACTTCTTCGAGTTCACCCTTGTCTTTCAAATGTTCAGTTAAAGTAATAAGGTCTATTGGTTCATTTTTATCGAAAAGTTCAAGCATAGCAAGATAAATCTTTCGATGAGCCTCTCTATAGAAATCATCGGGAGACAAAATCTCTATTGCCTTTGTAATTGATTCTCCTTCAAGGATAATAGCACCTAAAACAGCCTGTTCAGCTTCAAGACTCTGGGGAGGAAGTCTGTCAACAGCATTTTCTATGTTTCTTAAATAAGCCATTACTCTGGAATTATAGTTACTTTAACTTTAGCTAAAATATTCTCATGGAGTTTTACTTCTACTTCGTATTCACCAATTCTTTTAATTGGTTCTGAAATATTGATTTGTTTTTTATCAATAGCAAACCCTTCCTTTTCAAGAGCAGTTGCTATATCTTTTGAGGTTATAGAACCAAATAGTTTTTGGTCTTCTCCAGCCTTTGCTGAAATTGTAAGACTAACTTGAGAAAGTCTTTCAGCAATACTTTGGGCATCCTGTCTTTTTTTCTTTGCCTCTTCTTCAATTTTTTTCTTTTGATATTCAAGAAGTTTCATATTTTTTTCATCAGCTAAAAGAGCAAGTCCCTTCGGAAAAAGAAAATTTCTTGCATATCCGTCCTTTACATTAATAATCTGACCTGCTTTTCCTAAATTTGGAATATCTTCTTTGAGTATAACTTTCATCTGCCCTCCTACGAAAAATTTTTTACTTTAATATATCATAACATAAAAAAAGGGCAGAGTCAGAACTCTGCCCCAAGTATTGTTTAAATAACTTTTTCTATTAATACATATCAGGTGATGGCATAGGAGGTTTCTTTTCTTCTTCTGGAATTTCAGCAACCAATACCTCGGTGGTAAGCATTAATCCTGCAACAGATGCTGCATTCTGAAGAGCAGTTCTTGTAACCTTTGTTGGATCAATAATACCAGCTTCCATCATATCCACAAATTTTTCTGCATAGGCATCATATCCGTAATTGATATTTTTGTTTTCTTTTACCTTTTCAACAATCAAGGTTGCCTCAACACCTGCATTAGCAATAATCTGCTTTATTGGTTCCTCAAGAGCTTTTTTGACTATCTCTACTCCTAACTGCTGATCATGATTTTCAAGTTTGAGATTCTTTAAAGCTTTTTGACATCTAAGAAGTGCTACACCTCCACCAGGAACAATTCCCTCTTCAACAGCTGCTCTTGTAGCATTCAAAGCATCTTCAACTCTTGCTTTCTTTTCTTTCATTTCAGCTTCTGTTGCTGCACCAACATTTATTCTTGCAACACCACCTGCGAGTTTTGCAAGACGTTCCTGGAGCTTTTCACGATCATAATCAGATGTGGTTTCTTCGATTTGGACTTTAATTTGCTTGATTCTTGCCTGAATCTTTTGTGGGTCTCCAGCTCCTTCAACAATTGTTGTATTATCTTTGTCAACTATAATTTTCTTTGCTTTTCCAAGATCTTCAATTTTTACATTCTCAAGTTTAAGTCCTATATCTTCTGAGATAACTGTTCCACCAGTAAGAATAGCAATGTCTTCAAGCATTGCCTTTCTTCTTTCTCCAAATCCTGGTGCTTTTACTGCACATACCTGTAAAACCCCTCTTAATTTGTTTACAACTAAGGTAGCAAGAGCTTCGCCTTCAACATCTTCTGCGATTATTAATAAAGGTTTTCCCATTCTTGCAATCTGTTCAAGAATGGAAAGAAGATCTTTCATGCTGGAAATCTTTTTATCGTGAATTAAAACAAAGGCTTCTTCAAGGACGCACTCAAGTCTTTCTGGGTCAGTTATAAAATATGGTGAAATATATCCACGATCAAACTGCATTCCCTCAACTATGTCAAGGGTTGTTGCCATACCCTTTGCTTCTTCAACAGTAATAACTCCGTCTTTACCTACTTTATCCATTGCCTCTGCAATAAGTTCGCCAATGGAAGAGTCATTATTTGCAGAAATTGTTCCAACTTGAGCAATCTCTTTTTTATCTACCACTGGTTTTGATATCTTCTTTAATTCTTCAACAACTGCTTCTACAGCCTTATCAATGCCTCTTTTAAGATCCATTGAATTTGCGCCAGCAGAGACATATTTAAGTCCTTCTTTATAAATTGCATAGGCTAATACTGTTGCAGTGGTTGTTCCATCTCCTGCTACATCTGAAGTTTTTGATGCTACTTCACGAACTAGCTGAGCCCCCATATTTTCAAAGGGATCTTTAAGGTCTATCTCTTTTGCTACTGTTACACCATCTTTTGTAACATTAGGAGAACCAAATTTTCTCTCAATAACAACATTCCTTCCTCTTGGACCTAAGGTTGCTTTAACTGCATCAGTTAAAATAGTTATTCCTTTTAAAACTGCTTGTCTTGCTGCATCTCCAAATATTAACTGCTTTGCTGCCATATGCTGCCCTCCTTTTAAATTTTTATTTTTCTACAATTCCTAATATTTCTTCTTCTTTGATAATTAAATATTCAACATCATCAACTTTAATTTTTGAACCAGCATACTTGTCAAATAATACAGTGTCTCCCACTTTTACTTCTTTTACTTCTGAACCGATTTCAATTACTGTTCCTTTTTGTGGCTTTTCCTTAGCAACATCTGGGACATAAATTCCTCCAGGTGTTTTTTCAAGCTCCTCTGAGGAATACTTAACTACAACTCTGTCCTTTAAAGGTTTAATCTTCATATCCTCCCTCCTTTTTTATTTTTATTTTGTTAGCAACTAATGCTATCGAGTGCTAATATAACTTGATTTAGAGAATATAAGCAAGCTTAAATTTAAAGATATATAGTTATTTTATAGTGATTTTTGGTAAATATCTTTAATTTTTTATTTTTTGCTCTATTTTTCTTTAAAAAATTTTTTTTCTTACGATTTTTAGAAATCAATAAATTAACCCAAAATTGCCTATAGAGATAAAAGCAATATAATATTTATGCAGTCATTCCGAGGAGTTTAATACCCCGAGGAATCTCTCATTAAAGAATCTATATGGTGAAAAATGAGGAGATTCCTCAGTCGCTCACACTCCTTCGGAATGACAAAATCAGTGTTTTTCTATCGGCAATTTTAGGAATTAAAATCAATCTTTATTTTATAAGGTTTAATCAAGTAAACTTAGCAATTCATTTGTTTGATTTTCAAGATTGTTTAGTTTCTTTTTTGTCTCTTCAAGAATTTTCTTGGTTTCTTCAAGCTCATCGGCAACATAAAAACAGGCAAGTATAGCTGCTCTTAAAGGTGTAAGATTCGGATTTTGTTCATAAACTTTTCTTAGTTTTTCATCAACATAGGCGGCCAAACTTTCCACATATTCGGGGGTTTTTTCTCCTTTTATTGTGTATTTTTGTCCTAAAATGTAAACTTCTGTTTTATACATTTGACTCCATATCGAGTTCTTTTAATAATTCTTCAATTTGTTTTTTTATTATTTCTCTTTCTGAGTGCAAATTTTCTATTTCCTGATTTTTGGTCTTGATAATCTCTTCAAGGTTTGTAATTCGTTTTTGAAGCTCTTCCTTTTCTGCTTTAAGCATTTTGATTTTCTCAATAGCAGACTGAATTTTTTGGTCAATCATCATTTACCTCCTTCTCTAATTTTTATTATTTTAGAAATTTTTTCCGTTGAAAGAGTTTTATTTATTCTTTGATATTCAAAATAGGAAACTAAAACTCTTTGGACATATGCACGGGTTTCACCATATGGTATATCTTCTATAAATTCATCTATTTGTTCGTAATCATTATTTTTTATCCAAGAAGAAACCACATTTTCTCCTGCATTGTAAGCTGCAACAGCAAAAGCTATATCTCCAAATTGTTCAATTAGATTTTTTAAATAATAAGTGCCTATTGTAATATTTTTCTCTGGATCAAAAAGTTCCTGTTCCTGTTGAATATTCAAACTAATTTTCTTACCTTCTCTTTTTGCAGTAGAGGGCATAAGTTGCATAAGTCCAATAGCTCCCGCGGGTGATATGGCAAATCTATCAAATCTTGACTCTTCTCTCATAATTGCAAAAATAAGAGCTGGTTCAATCTCAAATCTTTTAGAAACTTTATTTACAATTTCTCTATATGACTGTGGATATAACAAATCCTGATAATTAAATCTATTAGGAAATCTCGATATAAGTCTTACAGAAGTAGCATAATCTCCAAGATTGTAAAGTATTCTGCTGTAAAAAGGAATATTTTCATTATCTTTATTATTTTTAATCAGGCTTTTTAATTCTTTTAAAGCTTCATTTTTAAATCCAGCCTTTGAAAGTAATTCAATCCTTAAAGGAGGTTTTTTATTGATATCATCGATATATAATGGATCAGGAATATTAGTAATCTTACCTTGTAAATATAAAAAATATGAATAAATATCTCCTGGCTGAAAAGGTAGGGAATATTGTTTTGTTGTAAAAACTCCTTTTCCTTTATTAGCTTTCTCGAACCAGTAAATATACTTGAGTTTTCCATAAGATGAATAGAGTTCCTTAAAAATCCTTTTTGCTTCATCATATTGACCTGTTGTATAGTAAGTCCATCCTAAATACCACATAGCCTCTTCCTTAGAAGAAGGATATAAATCAATAACGTTTCTTAATAAATTAATTGCTTTTTCTGTATCACCTGTTCTTCTTACAATATTTGAATAGTTTATTAATAAGTCGCCAATTCTTTGATCTGCAGATTTAATATATTCCTTCATCTCTCTTTCAAAGATAAAAAAATCCTTTGCCCTAAGAAGTGACCTACCTCTCCAGTAGTTTTCTCCAATTTTTTTAAATATTTCTGCACTTTCACTGTATCTTTTTTGCATGAAAAGACTATAACCAAGGAGATATAGAATTTCCTCATTTTTTTGATGTTTTGATCTTGATAAAGCCTCTTTTAGATATTTTTCAGAATCTTTAAACATATAGGCATTGTTTAAAGCCTTTGCTTTTTTTATTAAATCATTTATAGTTATGTCTTCCCTTGAAAGTTCCTTTTCAGCTTTATCTGCAAATGATGAGGATGTCAGAAATATCTCTTTAAAGAATTTTTTTGATTTTTCAATATTTCCTTTTTCTTTTAAATACTGTGCAAACTCAAATTTAACTGCTAAATCGTCAGAATAATCATTTATATAAGCTTGATAAACTATTTCCATGTCAACACTCTTTAACTTATTTAAAATTTTTATTTCTTCTTTTCTTACATCTTTCAAAATTGGAGAGGATGTATAGCTTCTTTTAATTTCAGATAAATCCATAAGTGCTTCATTATATTGCCCAAGTCCGAGGTAGCTTTTTGCCCTCCAGAAGAGGATATAGTCTCCAATTTCTTTTAATTCAGGTAAAGCCTTTGTAAAATATTTTTCAGCAATTGAAAAACTCTCAGAATCTAATGCTTTTTTACCTTCTATGAGATAATCTAAAGATGAAAATTCAGATAAAATTGAAGACGGTAGACTAATCATCAAAAAAAATGTAAATAATAATAAACAATATTTTTTCATGTTATACCTATTCTGTTGATATAAATTTCATAGTGTTTTCTAACATCTTCTATACTGTCTCCATTAAACTTTTCTAAAAAAGCCTGAGCTAAAGCCCATGCAAGGGCTGACTCTCCAATTACACTTGCAGCAGCAACTGCACATATATCAGACCTTTCATAGGCTGCTAAAACTTCCTCTTTTGTAAAAACATCGATTGATTTCAAGGGCTTTCTTAATGTTGGAATAGGTTTCATTGCAGCTTTAATAACAATTGGCATACCATTACTCATACCGCCTTCTATTCCACCCATGTGATTTGTCTTTCTATAAAAAAATCTGTCATAAAAGATTTCATCCATAACTTCAGAACCAAATTTTTTTGAAATATCAATGCCATCACCTATTTCTACTGCTTTTATTGCTTGGATACTCATAAATGACTGAGCTATAATACCATCGAGCTTTCTATCCCAATGGACATAACTACCGAGCCCCGGTGGAACACCTACTGCAAAAACTACAAATCTTCCACCAATGCTATTTCCATTCTTTATTGCTTCATCAATTAGTTTTATCATTTTATTTTCAATTTGACTGGAAGGACATCTAATCTTCGAAGATTCAGCATTTTTATGAAGTTCTAATAGATCTTCTTCTTTTAGCTTGGAAGTTTCAAGATCTAAATTTATAGGACCGATCCCAGATACGAAACTTCCAATGGAAATATTAAACTCTTTTAAAAATTTTTTTGCTACAGCTCCTATTGCAACCCTTATAGCAGTTTCTCTTGCTGAAGAACGTTCAAGTACATTTCTTATGTCAGAATGTTCATATTTTAAAAATCCTGCTAAATCTGCATGGCCTGGTCTTGGCTTTGTAACCGGTGCAATGGAACCTTCAAATTGACTATCAGGATTCATAGCCTTTTCCCAATTATTCCAATCTTTATTTTTAATATAAAGAGCTATAGGTGAACCGATAGTTTTACCCCATCTTATTCCTGAAAGAATCTCCACCTCGTCGGATTCTATTTTCATTCTTCCACCGCGACCATATCCACCTTGCCTTCTTTTTAGATCGAAATCGATATCTTCTTTAGCAATAGGCAAACCCGCGGGCATACCTTCAATTATACCTACAAGACATTTACCGTGAGATTCCCCTGCTGTAAGAAATCTAAGCATAGCCCTATTTTAAAATATGTTTATCTTTTTTTTCATCTGAAAAATAAACTAATTTTTTTCCTCCTAAATGCATTGGTATAGTATTTTCAATCCACATTTCATTCTTAAATAATTCTTCATTAACTGTGCTTAATACAACCTCTGATAAAAAACCATAACATTCTCCAGCATCTATTGTCTGAACTAACCTACATTCAATAAATCCTGCGCAACCATCAATCAAAGGAGCAGATATTTTTTGAGCTTTTATTTTCTTAAGTCCTGTTTCTTTAAATTTATCAACTTTTCTACCACTCTTACTCCCACAAATCCATATTGCTTTCTCCATTATTTTCGATGGAATATTAATTGCAAATTCCTCTGTTTCCAAAATTAATTCTGCTGTATAATGCTCCTTTGATACAAAAACAATAACCATTGGAGGTTCCTCTGAAGCAGGAGATGCCCAGGCACAGGACATAACATTTTCTCTACCATCTTTTCCAATAGAGGTAAGAAAAAATACAACTTTAGGATGAAGCAGTCTATAAAATTCCTCCTTAAGAATTTTCATTCTGATCCCTCCGAATTTTTATTTCATTTTACAATTATATCAATTTTAAGGTAAAATGACTTTATGAATGGACAGACAAAGGGGACTTTAAAAACTCTATTAATCTGGCTTGTTATAGGTGTATCTATCATTGCACTTTTTAATCTTTTTAGTGTGCCACAAAAATCTGAAAAAGAAATAATATTTTCAGAATTTTTAATAAAGCTTCAAAATAATCAGGTTGAAGAAGCACAAATTAAAGATAGTTCTATTACAGGAAAACTTAAAGACGGAACTCAATTTAAAACCTACTATATCAATTATCCAGACCTTGTAAAAGAACTTTCTGCCCAGGGCGTAAAATTTTCAGTCAAACCACCAGAGCAGACTCCATGGTATGTTAATTTTCTTATTTCATGGGGGCCGGTTATTTTTCTTATCTTTCTATGGATTATGTTTATGAAACAAATGCAAGCAGGTAGTTCTCGTGCTATGTCCTTTGGTAAAGCAAGAGCGAGAATGGTTTCCAATAAATCTATAAAAGTAACCTTTGCTGATGTTGCAGGAATTGAAGAGGTAAAAGAAGAAGTGAAGGAAGTTGTTGATTTTCTAACAAATCCTCAGAAATATACAAAAATTGGAGCTAAAATTCCTAAAGGAATCTTATTAGTTGGTCCTCCAGGCACAGGTAAAACCCTTCTCGCAAAAGCAATTGCGGGAGAAGCAGGAGTACCCTTTTTCTCCATATCAGGTTCAGATTTTGTTGAGATGTTTGTTGGTGTTGGTGCAAGCAGAGTCAGAGACCTCTTTGAACAGGGAAAGAAAAATGCTCCCTGTATAATATTTATCGATGAGATTGATGCTGTTGGAAGACAAAGAGGTGCTGGATTAGGAGGAGGACATGATGAAAGAGAACAAACACTTAATCAGTTGCTTGTTGAAATGGACGGCTTTGAAAGCAATGAAGGCATTATAGTACTTGCAGCTACAAATAGACCTGATGTTTTAGATCCCGCATTACTAAGGCCTGGAAGATTTGACCGACAGATTGTTGTGCCTCTGCCAGATGTGAAAGGCAGACTTGAAATTCTCAAAGTGCACACGAAAAAAGTTCCATTGGGCGATGATGTAGACCTTGAAAAAATTGCAAGAGGAACTCCTGGCTTTTCAGGGGCTGATCTTTCTAATCTTGTTAATGAAGCAGCTCTTTTAGCAGCAAGAAGAAATAGTGAAAGGGTTCAGATGATGGATTTTGAATCTGCTAAAGACAAAGTTTTAATGGGAGTAGAAAGAAAAAGCATGGTTTTAAGCGAAGATGAAAGAAAAATAACAGCCTATCACGAAGCTGGACACGCTCTTGTTGCAAAACTTACACCATCTACAGATCCTATCCATAAAGTAAGTATTATTCCAAGAGGTAGAGCCCTCGGTGTTACTCAGCAGCTTCCCCTTGATGACAGATATACCTATTCAAGAGATTATCTTTATGGAACTCTGAAAGTACTTCTTGGAGGAAGAGTTGCTGAAGAAATTGCTTTACAAACAATGACAACAGGAGCAGGCAATGACCTTGAAAGGGCTACAGAACTTGCAAGAAAAATGGTAACAGAATGGGGCATGAGTGAGAGAATGGGTCCGCTTACCTTTGGCAAAAGAGAAGAACATATTTTTTTAGGAAGAGAAATTGCTAAACACAGGGATTATTCAGACAAAACAGCAGAAGAAATTGATGAAGAAACAAAAAGAATTGTTACAGAAGCCTATCATCAGACCAAGGAGCTTCTTGAAAAAAACAGAAATCTCCTTGATGCTATTGCAAAAGCTCTCTTAGAAAGAGAAACTCTTGAAGCAAATGAAATAGACCAGATAATCTCTGAATCAAAAGAAGCTGCATGAAAATAAGCTTTAAAAATTTTCTTTTCGATTTTTCAAAAAAAACTTATATTATGGGAATTTTAAATGTCACTCCAGATTCTTTTTTTGATGGTGGGAAATATATTAATCTCAGAAAAGCAGTAGATAGAGGATTACAGCTTGTCGAAGAAGGAGCAGATATAATTGATATTGGTGGAGAGTCAACTCGTCCTGGTGCTGAACCAATATCAGTAGATGAAGAATTAAAACGAGTAATACCTGTTATAGAGAACCTTTCAAAAAAAATTAATATTCCCATATCTATTGATACCTATAAAGCAAAAGTAGCAGAAGAAGCAATAAAGGCAGGAGCTACAATTATTAATGATATAAGCGGACTTAGATTTGATCCTCAAATGCCTTACATAGCAGCTAAATACGATACACCTGTTGTTATAATGCACATAAAGGGAACTCCGAAGAATATGCAAATAAATCCTCTATATGATGCTCTTATTCCAGAAATCATGGAGTATTTAAGAAATTCTATAGTTATTGCGAAAAATGCCGGAGTTAAAGAAAATAGAATTATTATTGACCCTGGAATTGGATTTGGAAAAAAACTGGAACACAATTTATTAATCATAAAAAAATTAAAAGAATTTACCAGTCTTGGGAAACCAATACTTATAGGTGTTTCAAGAAAAAGCTTTATTGGAAAAATTTTAGATGATGCTCCTGCAGAGCACAGACTTGAAGGCACAATGGCAGCTGTAGCAGTATCAGTTATAAATGGAGCTAATATCGTTAGGGTTCACGATGTTAAAGAAATTATAAAAGTTGTTAAAGTTGTCGACGCTATAAAATTTGGTCAAATCCTTACTACATCTTATCAGGAGCTTTAACTCCTAACATTTTTAATCCATGCTTAAGCACAAACATTACAGCCTTACAAAGAGATAGCCTTGTATCTGTTAAAGCTTTTTCTTCTGTGATAACTCTAAATTTATGATAATAAGAATGAAATTCACCAGCAAGCTCTTGTAAATAAAAAGTTATCCTGTGAGGTTCCCTTAGATTCGCAGCAAATTCAAAAATCATTGGATATATTAATACTTTTTTAATAAGTTTTAACTCATCTTCATTAAGAAGTTTACCGTTAAAATTTTTAGGCTCATAATTAGCTTTCTCAAAAATACTATTTATCCTTGCATGGGCATACTGAACATAATAAACAGGATTTTCCTGCGACTGTTTTTTAGCTACTTCAATATCGAATTCTAAATGGCTATCATGTCTTCTGGTAAGAAAGATGAATTTAGTAGTATCTGCTCCTATCTCATCAATAAGCTCTCTCAATGTCACAAATGTTCCTGCTCTCTTTGACATCTGAACGGGTACACCATCTCTAAGCAAATTTACCATCTGGATAAGCAAGATTTTTATCTGAGATGGATCCATACCAAGGGCTTGAACTGCAGCAGTTACTCTTTTTATGTAGCCATGATGGTCTGCTCCCCATATATTTATTAACTCATCAAAGCCTCTTTCAATTTTATTTTTATGATAGGCAATATCAGAGGCAAAATATGTATAAGTACCATCACTTTTTACAACAACTCTATCTTTTTCATCTCCGAAGGCTGTTGAACGAAACCATAAAGCACCTTCTTTTTCATAAATAAAACCCTGTTCTTTAAGTTTAATTAGCGTCCTTTGAACTTCTCCTGTATGAAAAAGTTTTCTTTCGCTTACCCACTTATCAAAAATAACACCAAAATCTTCAAGATCCCTTTGAATTTCTGCAAGAATTTTTTTATAGGCAAAATCTATCAGAAAATCTCCTACTTCATCAAAGCTTTTTTCTTTTAACTGTTCACCATAGGAATCATAGATTTCTTTTGCAATTTCATTAATATATTCTCCTTTATAACAATCCTCAGGCATAGGCATATCTTTACCAAATATTTTCTGAAGGGCAATATACACGCTTAATCCTAAAAGTTCAACCTGTCTTCCTGCATCATTAATATAATATTCTGTTGATACATTAAATCCTGCCTCTTTTAAAATATTTACCAAAGCCTGTCCAACTGCTGCTCCTCTTCCATGTCCAAGATGCAAAGGTCCTGTTGGATTAGCACTAACAAATTCAATTTGAATTTTTTTACCCTTTCCTATATTTTGAGCAAAAAATTTATCACCCTTATTTAATAATTCTTGAAGCTTAGAGATTATGAACTCTCTTTTAAATTTAAAATTTATAAATCCGGGGCGAGCTATCTCAATACTATCAAAAATATCCTTTTCAATATTGGATTTAATCTCTTCGGCTATTTGAATTGGAGGTTTCTTTAAAACTCTCGCAAGTTCCATTGAAAGAGGAGTACTTAAATCACCAAAGGCTTCGTTTTTTGGAGTTTCAAGCTCAACTTTTATTGATGTATCAAGATTAAAATTTTTTAAACAACTTATAATTCTATCTCTTACTTCTTCGTGCATAAGAATTAATTATACTTTAAAAATGAACTCTTTATCAAATAAATCCAACCTCCTCTTAAAATGACTATGGAAAAGATAAAAAATCTAATCCATTATCATCATTTAGATGGGTTCAAAACCCCGAGAAATCTCTAATTAAAGAATCTATATGGGAAAAAGGAGGAGATCCTTCGCCTTCAGCTCAGGATGACAAGAAAAGGTAAATTCATTTTTTCTATCGGTATTTTAAATAAAATCCAAAAAACTTTGACCCTGAAATTATCTACAGGACTTTAAAATAAAGATGCGAAGGTAAAAATTAGTTAACAAATAAATGGGGCGGATGACGGGACTCGAACCCGCAGCACCTGGAGCCACAGTCCAGTGCTCTTAACCGTTGAGCTACATCCGCCAACGCGCCTGGAGGGATTCGAACCCCCGGCCCACTGCTTAGAAGGCAGTTGCTCTATCCGACTGAGCTACAGGCGCAACATTTATATTTTAAAAATTTTACCTACTCTAATGCAACCTATCGACATTTCTCCTCCCCCTTTAGAGGACTCTTAGAGTCAAAAAATCCCTCTTTAAAATTTCTATTGGCATTTTCAAGGATTTACCTGAAATTGCCAATAGAGATAAAAACAATATCATATTTATGCAGTCATTCCGAGGGATTCAATACCCCGAGGAATCTCTCCTTAAAGAATCTATCTGGTGAAAAAGGAGGAGATTCCTCAGTCACTTTACACTCCTTCGGAATGTTCCGTATCCATTTGTCAAGTAGTCAATAAATCTTCTCTAAAGGGTTGACCACTTTTTAATACCCCAAAGGCTTGCCTTATTAACTTATATCCCACTGCAATT
>Ga0197142_1000451_pt1 | contig 37711 bp, 28 predicted proteins | sample GBS60_MetaG_FD_148614 | JGI IMG/M metagenome (GOLD analysis project Ga0197142, IMG submission 148614) | Sediment microbial communities from Great Boiling Springs, Gerlach, Nevada, United States - GBS 60_MetaG | ecosystem: Environmental > Aquatic > Thermal springs > Hot (42-90C) > Sediment...
TTTTTGTAGTTTTACGACAATATCATAACGCTAAAACCACAAATTTTCAAGTGCCAAATGTCATGTTCACCGAAAATTGATGGATTTTTGTCGAAAAGAGGTTGTCCTCGGTTGTCCTTATTCACATCCTCAAGAAAGTCTTTTATGGTAAAATCAAAACAATGGAAGAAGAAGGAAAAGAGAACACCCTCCAAACAGCACGATTACCAAGTGCTGAGCCAGAAACCGCAAATCAGCGCAAGTTCGTTGCCCTGTTGAGCCTCTTTGGCATCCTCTTGCTTGCTGCACTCATTTTTTCAACCTATTGGCTGCTCACCAATGCAGACAAAACCTCAACCATTCGAGACATTTTCATCATTTTTTTAGGGTTTGAATTCCTGCTGATTGGAATTGCGCTGATCATCCTTATCATTCAGCTTGCCCGATTGATCAATCTGCTTCAAAACGAAGTGAAACCCATTCTGGATTCAACCAATGAAACGGTAAACACCCTTCGGGGAACTACAGCCTTTCTCAGTGATAATTTGGTTGAACCGGTCATGAAACTCAATGAGGTTATTGCCGGTTTTCAACGCCTGTTACAAATTTTAGGTCTAATGAAAAAGAAATAAATTTTCCAAAGGAGAGTGTAACATGTCCGATCGAAATAGCGATTTCAGTGCATTTCTAGCTGGATTTATTTTCGGCGGTTTAATTGGCGCAGCCATAGCTCTATTGTATGCTCCCCAATCCGGTGAAGAAACCCGCACCCTTATTCGCGAAAAGAGCATCGAGCTCAAAGACAAAGCCGTCGAATCGGCTGAAGAAGCTCGCGCTCGAGCTGAAAAAGCCCTGGAAGAAGCCCGCGCTAAAGCAGAAAAAGCTCTGGCTGAGACTCGCCAGCGCGCCGAAGAGCTTGCCAAACTTACCAAAGAGCAAGTCATTGAGCTACAGCAGCGCGGCCAGGAACTCTTTGAAGAACAGAAATCCAAAATAGAACAGGTTATCGAGTCTGGTAAAAAAGCTGTCAAAAAAGAGCCCCCAGAAGGTGAAGCGCCAGCCTCCTCCACTTGATTTGCCAACCTCAAGTCTAATCCTGAGCCGGTTAGGACGGCAAGTTGCCGTCCTAATTTGACTTAACTGTGTAGCTCTCGAGTCAAAATAAACCCTCTAAGTGCTCTCTCTACTATCTGCCCAAATCCCGAAATACCTCCACAATTGCCTCAAGTAAATCCGTCGCTAAAACACAGCGAGTTGTTCCTAACTTTTCCGCTGCCCGCAATCCTGCCTGAGCATGGATCCAAACACCAGCAACTGCAGCCTCAAATCCCTTCATTCCCTGCGCTCTCAGCCCACCGATTAAACCGGCTAACACATCGCCACTGCCGGCGCGGGCCAATGCTGAGGTAGCAACCGGATTAATCGCTGTGCGCCCATTAGGCTCGGCAATCACCGTAAAGGCGCCTTTCAAGACGACAATCTGTCCCCATTGGTTGGCAAATTTCTCTGCAACTTGAACGCGATCTGATTGAATATCGGCGACACGCAGACCACTCAAGACGCTCATTTCCCCCGGATGCGGGGTTAATACGGTTTGAGGCGGGATTTTCTGATACCAACCATCGTATTTGGCAAGCAGTTTTAACCCATCGGCATCGACTACGAGCGATGGAATTCTATCGCGCCCAAAATCCAGAATTCTTTTGACTAATCCAGACGTGCTCTCATGGTAACCAAAGCCAGGACCAAAAACCAAAGCATCAATTGAATTCAATCGCTCTGACAATAATTGATCTCCTGCTGCTGAGAGATAACCCTGTTCTTCTGGAAGAATCATCCAGGTGACTTCGGGAATTTGACCGGCTAGCGCTTGATAGACTGACCGCACCACTCCTAAAGTTACCAATCCACAACCACCCAGATAGGCTGCCTTCGCCGCTAAATAGGCTGCACCGGTAAAGTTTTCACTTCCGGCTAAGATCAATGTCGTCCCAAACGTGCCTTTATGGGAATTATCAGACCGCACAGGTAGCATCTCTCGCACCCACTCAGCATCAATAACCATCCGCCGAAGGCTGCTCCAGGTCGGGAATTGATCCGATAGACCAATATCCGCAACCAAGATCCGTCCACAGAAAGCATAAGCGGGAAATTTTAATAGTCCAGCTTTGAGCGCCGCCATGGTAACGGTTATTTCTGCCGGTATGACTTCTTCAGCCACTTCACCACTATCACAATCTACCCCTGATGGACAATCAACGGCGATGACGTGAATAGGCGTGTTGTTGACAAATTCCTTAACAATCCTTAATACCCTACTTAGTGATTCTTTCAATGGCAACTGAAAGCCGGTCCCTAACACACCGTCAAGAAGGACTTCACTTTGCTTTAAAACTGTCTGCAACTGTTGATACTCCCTATCGTCCTGGATGGAAATCAAAATTCCGTTTCGATTCAACAGCCTTTGAACGAGGGGATCGTCCAGAGACCTTTCCTTCACCAGGTAAGCAATTACTTTCCAGCCTTGTTCGGCCAGATAAGACAAAGCAACTAAAGTATCTCCGCCATTGTTACCAGAACCGATTAAGCCCATTGCAGTCCGATTTGTCCGACTGCGAAATTCTTGTTCAACGATGCGGCCTAAATTTGTCCCTGCATTTTCCATCATTTGACCATAAGTTAACCCCAACCGATCAGCTTCTTGCTCAACGGCGCGCATCTCTGATACAGTCACGTACTTCATCATCATTTGCTTGCCTCCGTCTCATCCCAAAGATCAGGAAGGAGCCATTCTAAGTCAAGTTGACGTAACTTTCTTGGTAACGGTTTTCCTGACAGCACGTCCCATTCTCTGGCACGATAATATGCCTCACGCATTTCGTTGAAAGGTAGCATAAAACCTTCAAGGTCACCTTGGCCGTCCTCATAAGGTTGTCGAAAGGCTTTGGGTAATCTCTCGCATGCAGGGTCAAGGCCAAGGCGGAGATTAATAGCCCGCTTCAAATTCCAACCTCTCTCTCCAATCCGCATTAAAGTTGGCAAATCGAGCTCATACCCACAGGCGGCATTGATCAACGCGAGAATATCCTGCGGCGGCACATTGGCAAAAATGCACATTATCAGGCTGTTGAACACCGTGCGCCAGTCCTGATGCAGACAAACATTTCTGGCTTTCTCTGCTCCACCAAGCCGAGGATAGATCTCTAATCCAAGGCTCGTTTCCACCTGTCCAATTTCAACAAAAAAGTAATCGGATTGATTATGACTGGCGCCAATTGGAGACGTGGCATAGACCAGAGCCATCCCCGATGCCCCTCTGGGATCATGATAGGCAACTTCTAATCCATTGACTTGCACCGCTTCATCGGGAACTTGAAAAACCTCAGCCAAGCGCTTACTACCCAAAGCTAAAATCTCTCCAAACCCCTCTCGAGGCGGGATTTTCGCGATCAACTGCTTGACAATATCACTGTCTCCCCACCTGAGCGCCAAACCATCTGTATCTGTAGTTTTAATGATCCCTTGTTCATATAAATAAAATGCCAGACCGATGGTGTTGCTCGTGCTGATTGAGTCCAATCCAAATCGATCACATAGTTCACCCAGTTCTGTGATGGCAATCGGGTCTGAGATCAGCAAATTCGGTCCAAAGCCAACAATGGTCTCATATTCTGGCCCTTTCTTTTTGGGTAAGTTGTCGTATTGGACCACCCGGCCACAGGCAATCACACAGGCATGACAGGCACTTACCCCCTTGAGCAAGTTTTCGGCAAAATACGACCCGGAGATATTCGGCACCCCTTCGAAGATGCTTTGGTGAAAATAGCGTTTCGGCATCAAACCCAAATAATCGAAGTACTCGGCTGCGCCAGCGGTACCAAGTTCCCGCAATACCAGAGATTGGTTATCTATGCGCAAATCGCGATTTGCTTCTGCCCGCAAGGAATTATAGGCTTCTGGCATAGAAACAGGAATGGTTTTTGTCCCGCGCACTGCAATGGCTTTAAGATTTTTAGCCCCCATCACTGCCCCTAACCCGGTTCTGCCAGCTACCCGACCATGATCGGTTAAGATCAATGAATAGGGTATACCTGCTTCGCCTGCGGGTCCGATAACGGCTACCCGGAAACCCTTTTCCCCAATTTCCTGTAACACCCCCAGTTGGGTAGTATAAGTATCCGCGCCCCATAGCTTACGCGCATCGAATATCTTCACTTTCCCATCATCAATCACCAAAAATTGGGGGAAAGGCGCCTTACCGCGAATTAAGAGACCATCAAAACCGGCTTTTCGCAGTTCCGTTCCCCAAAATCCTCCACAATTCGACTCGGCCCAAAGGTGAGTTGCCGGCGATTTTCCACAGACGACAAACCTGCCAACCGCCGGTCCTGCAGTTCCGCTAAGAGGCCCTACCATGAACAACAAGGGCGCCTCTGGCGACAAGGGATCTAAATCTTGGCTTAACTCTTCATATAAAATGCGGGCACCTACTGAGGCGCCTCCTAAATATTGAGCCTGCCATTGGGGAGGAATCTCAAACGAGTCCCATTGTCCAGTTGTAAGGTTGACTTCTAAGAGCGGTTGCATGGTGAAATCCTTTGGAAAGACTGAAAGTTTGCTGACCTAACAAAATTGTACGGTAGAAAAATCGCATTTTTTAGTAAGATTATTATACCGTTTACATTTGCTTACCGATTGATAATTTGTTGATTTGGCATGTTTCTAGCAACGAGGAAAAGCAATGACAGCTCGGATCTTTGCGGAGAGTAGTTTCATAGCATTCTTGACACCCCTACCAAGAGTGACTATAATATCTGTAACTCTTGTAAGCGGGTGTCGCCAAGCGGTAAGGCAGCAGCTTCCCAAGTTGCCATTCGTGGGTTCGAATCCCATCACCCGCTCACTTTTATTAAAGATTAAGGGGAATTTTACATGATTTTTATGACATTTTATGTAAAGTAAGGCTGATATGGAAACGCTACAGAACCCCCTTATCCTTTACGTTGAAGATAATCTTGATAACCGCATTCTGGTCAGACGCATCCTGGAGGCAGAAGGCTTTCAGGTTGAAGAAGCCTCTTCTGGACCCGAGGCTTTCGAAAAACTAAAAACCATAACCCCAGACCTGATCCTGATGGACATCAACTTACCTGAAATTGATGGCTACACATTAACTTCTACGCTAAAATCTCAACTCACGACAAGCATCCCCATCGTTGCCTTAACTGCCAACGTGATGAAAGGTGATCGAGAAAAAACCTTACAAGCCGGGTGTGACGGATATATTCAAAAACCGATTGATGTGGATGCCCTTCCCAATCAGGTACGATCCTTCCTAAGCTCTAAAACACAAGGATGAACATGTCCGGAGCTCTTACGGAAAAAGACCCTCAAAGCATTGGATTGCAAGATATTACTGTCTTAGTTGTTGAAGACAATGTTTCCAACTTTGTCTTGATAGCCCGTTTACTCGGTTACTTAGGGATTCATTGCGAATGGAAAACCTCTGGCTATGAGGTGGTTGAATACGCCGATTTGCTCCCAAAATTGGATTTAATTTTGATGGATATTCGTTTGCCTTATGAAGATGGTTATGAGGCTCTCAAGAAAATCCGATCTTCACCTAAGCTCGCCTCTATTCCTGTAATTGCAATAACCGCAGAAGCCTCTATGGAACAAATGCAAAAAGCCCATGCTGCCGGTTTTAATGGCTTCATCGGCAAACCAATTAACCCAGACCGCTTTCCGGAACAGATCCAACAAATCCTAAACGGAAACCCCGTCTGGGAGCTTTAGGATTTCCCCCATGAGAAAGAAGAGAACATGAATCCACCAAATGACATCATCGAAAATCCAAATATCTTCGACCAAAGTGAGCCTAGTTATAAAGGTGTTTCTGAAGTTCGCTCCGAAGAACAAAGCTACTTTCTTAACGATGCGTTAATCTTAATCGATAGCTTCTTTCGAACGATATCTGGGATTCGGGATATTCGATCTTACATCACAATATTTCGCACCGAAGAGTCTCCGATTTTTCTATTGAAAGACCAAAAGCTACTCGCTACTCCCCCTACACCGCTGATGAATTATTTGATTACAGAAATGATGAAAAGCGGTTCTACGTTACTTTTTACCGACAATTCTCCAAAATCAGCCGAAAACTTAGGCAAACCAAGTGGCTCATCCTGGTTGATTGCGCCTTTAATGCGAGAAAACCAAATTATCGGCGCCATCATCATCCAAGGCCCCAAGAATGGCCCCTATTTCGCCGAGAGTGATAAGCAAATTTTGACCTCTCTTACCGAACCGATCTCGAATCTTTTCAAAAATGTCCTGAACCTTCAAGCTACCCGTAGAGCTCTTGATATCCAATATGAAGCTGTTAACGCGATTGCAAGAATTCAAGAAGATCTGGCGAAATTAACCGATAAACTTCTCGAAACCCTTGATGTTGATCTGGTACTTCAAACCAGTGTGATCGAGCTGCGAGATTTGTTTGATCTTGCAGAAGTTGAGATTCAATTGGTTGCCGATTAATTCTGGGATACCGTTGCTATCATAGAGGAAAAGATCTATGAAATTCTTCCCCTCACTTCAGAAAGTTTCCATCCATACCCGGGTAATTGGGATGTTAACCGTGCTATCCCTTCTGGCGGTTTCTGGAACAGTGTTAAGTGCTCTTTATACGACCCAGGACATCGGCAAAAGCACCCAAATCTTGAGTGGCGAGATCATCAAAGAGCAAATCACCAGTTCTTTGGTTTCTCTTAACCACAATGTTGCCGTAGACACCAGCCGATCCCTGGAAAAAACCGCCAACGATGTTGAATTTCTCGCTCAATATATCCTTGAGATCTGGACCAAACCCGATCAAGAGGCAATGAATTGGGCAACCGAAGAAATCATCAGGAAAGGCTCATCTGGACAATACTTAAATAGCAAATATAACAATTCTAGCCTTTTTGTTCCCAAGTACGTTCAACTGACACCTGAAATTAAAAACGAAATTGAAAAAAGCCGATATTTAGATTTAATTTTCGAATCGGTTCAAAAAGGGAATCCAAACATTGCCGCGATTTATTTTGCCTCCCCAAATAACGTAACTCGATACTATCCAAATATCGATCTCGGCAATGTCGTTCCCCCAGATTTTACCGTAACGGAACGCCCCTGGTATATAGCCGCCATTGAAAACTCATCCCCTCGCCCGAAGGTTGTTTGGTCAACCATTTATGTAGATGCTACCGGTCTTGGTCTAGTCAGCACCGCATCCCGTGCCATTTATGATCACGGAAAATTGATCGGTGTGGTTGGGATCGATTTACTCGTTCAAGACATCCTTGCCAATGTAGAGGAATCCTTTCAATTGAAAGCAGGATATAACTTTTTAATTGACTATCAAGGCTATGCGCTTGCTATGCCTCGCCAGGCTTATCTCGATATTCTTGAACGCCAACCTGCAGAAGGTGAATTTTTAACCAATCTCCGAGACACACGAAATGATTTTCTTGCTGTCATTGCCGAAATGCGCCGTGGTAATAGTGGTCTAAAAGAAGTCAACATTGGATCGAGGAATTTATTCGTTGCCTATAACTCAGTCCCCAATGTTGATTGGAGTATTGCCAGCGTCGTAGATGCCGCAAGTTATCTCGAGCCCCTTTCTGAACTGGAAAATAAGCTCCAATCCAATACCCAACGCTTAATTATTGTGCAAATTCTCCCCTTATCAGCAGCCGTTTTAGTAGTCATTATCTTCCTGGGATTAATTCTTGCTAACGTCATTACAATCCCAATCCAGCAATTAGCCACCGCTGCTGAAAAACTCAGCCGGAGTGAGTGGGAGGTTGAAATCCCTGAAGACGCCCCTGGAGAAATCGGCTTATTTGCCCAAACCTTCCGCAACATGGCAAATCAACTAAGAGATATCATTGCTAACTTGGAAGAAAAGGTTGCTGAGCGAACCGAAGCCTTGCGCAGGAGAGCTATCCAGTTGCAAGCTTCGGTTGAAGTTGGTCGCGCCGTTGCCTCCGAACGAGAGCTAGAAAAATTGCTCTCTATGGTTACCCATTTGATTAGTGAGCGCTTTGGTTTTTATCATGTGGGTATTTTCCTGGTTGACCCTAAAGGGGAATATGCCTGGCTAAAGGCAGCCAATAGCGAAGGGGGACAGCGGATGTTGCAACGTCAACACCGCTTGAAAGTAAACGAACAAGGGATTGTTGGGTATGTTACCGGAACAGGTAAAGCCCGCATCGCTTTAGACGTTGGTGAAGACGCAGTCTTCTTTAATAACCCCGACCTTCCTTTCACACGTTCTGAAATGGCACTCCCCTTGATCGCTCAAGGAAAACTTCTCGGTGCACTGGATATCCAGAGTGAACAAGGCGGAGCATTTACCGAAGAGGATATTGAAGTCCTAAGCGGTATGGCGAACCTGATTGCTATTGCCATTCAAAACGCAGAGCTGTTTGCAGAAACCCAGGCAGCTCTTGAAGCGACTCGCCGGGCTTATCAAGAAATGAGCTTGCGGGGTTGGATTGAATTGATCAACCGTTCCCAACATCCAGCATACCTCAGCACTCCCCTGAAAAAAGTTACCCCCTTACCACGATCAACCGCCCCTGTAGTCGAAAAAGTCCGTCAAACCAACTCCATTCATAAGGGAGACGATCATGAAATAGCGATCCCGATTATGGTCAAAGGCAATCGGATCGGGGTACTCCGTCTCCGTCGGCAAGCTCATCAGCCTCCCTTTACCGATACCGATATTGATTTGTTCCAGGATATTGCCTTGCGGATCGGAACAGCTCTAGAAGCAGCTCGTCTGTATCAAGAATCACAGAAAAGAGCATTGCGTGAAAAACTGGTCGGTGAAATCACCTCAAAGATTCGATCCTCGAATGAACCAAAAGAGATTCTAAAGATAGCCATTGAAGAGTTGCAAAAAGCCCTCCAAGCCACCAAGGCGCAAGTGGCTTTCTTCACCTCAAAATCAGCTCTAAGTGATAACGGACACCGTGAGGGATTAGAATGAGTTACGTGATAGCAATTGCAAATCAAAAAGGTGGGGTTGCAAAAACCACCACGGCTGTTGGACTGAGCGGAGCGCTTGTCCAGGAAGGTTACGATGTGTTGGCAATTGATCTGGATGCCCAAGCCAATCTTACCCTAGCATTAGGCATAAATCCTCTCCAGGTGCGCCGCTCGATTGCCGATATTTTCGTCAATGCCGAAAAGCTTGCTTCTCTCGTTCAGGCTACTAATTTGCCCGGTCTGGAGCTGGTCCCGTCAAATAAGGACATGGAACTTTCTGAGCGCTTTGTCCCACTGCGCCAAAATCATGAAATTCTCTTACGTCAGCATTTATCCACACCGGAAATCTCATCTGTTTATGATTTTGTTGTCCTGGATTGTCCTCCTTACCTTGGCGCAATCACCACTAACGCTCTGGTGGCAGCGCAAATGCTCATCATTCCCACGCAAGCCGAGGTTTTTTCTCTGAACGCACTAAAGAACATGATTGCCCAGGTCAAAACAATTCGCCAAACTCTAAATCCCGCCCTGACTTACCGCATTCTCATTACCCTGCGCGATGCGCGCAGCCGCGTTCATCGCACGATGAGTGAACAACTTTTCAACGCATTTCCAAATGGCATTCTAAATACAACTATTGATATGGACACCAAACTGCGTGAAAGTGCATTGGTGGGTATGCCGGTCACCTTTTGTTACCCAAAGAGCCGCGGGGCACAGCAATATCGGTCACTTGCGATGGAGATCTTAGAATATGTGCGCCAAAAAAATCTCACCCCAGCTTGAAAATTTGCTTTTTGAGCTCAATCGAGAAGCGCTGCAAACCTTGCCGGAGGGATCGCCGAATCTACAACCGGAATCTTCGCCATCAAATCTCTCCTTAGATATTGACAGAGCAGAGAGACTGCCGCTAACTGGCGATCTCGGCAAGGGATACCCGGTAAGTCACCCGGAGCCATTAGTTCCCTCAGTTAAGGAAACGGTAATTGTTCAATCGAATGGTAGGATAAAAACTGTCCCATTATCCGCCGGCGAGACGCCTCCATCTGAGTTATTTCTAACCGATTTGGGGCCGAAAGCCTACCAAACCCATCAATTACTCCTTCAAGATGCGCAAGACCATCAGCCCGCAGTTCTATCTTTGGCAAAAACGGTTGGAGAGCAAGAATTTCTGCTTGAATTTATCAAAGACCCATCTCAACCCAAATGGGACCCCGATGAAATCCTTCTGCTGGAACAGGTAACCAACCAGTTGCAACTCGCCCTTGAAAACGCTAATTCGTTCCAAAAAACCAAAGAAGCGCTGCAAGAGACCGAACAAAGAGCCAAAGAATTACATATCCTGAACGAATTTGGACTATCGCTAACCAATGCTACTAATCTGCAGGTAATCTATCAAACCGTCTATGATTGTGTCTCTCGTTTAATGAATGCCTATAACTTCTATATCGCCATTTACAATGAGCAAACCGAGAGCATTTCCTTTCCATTCGTCATCTTAGATGGTATTCCGCTAGATGAAACTCATCCAGAGGCGGGTTTTTGGCTGGGGGAAATGCCCGTTGAAGGTTTGACAGGCCATGTTATTCGAACCAGACAACCGTTACTACTGACCGAAGGGATTGAAAATCAATCCCACTATCCAAATCTCAATTTCATCCAAATCGGGGATGTGGCTGCGAAATCCTGGTTGGGCGTCCCAATGCTCTATGGTGACAAGGTGATTGGTGTAATCTCCGTCCAGCATGAGCATATTGCCAACTTATATGACCAACATCATGTTGAGCTCTTGACCACTATCGCCACCGGCACAGCAATTGCCATCCAGAACGTTCAATTCCTTCAAGAATTAAGTCGACGGGCAGAACAACTGCAAACGGCTGCTGAAATCGCCCGCGATACTTCTGGCACGCTTGCATTGGATCAGCTCCTAAACCGAGTTGTTAATTTGGTCAGAGATCGCTTTGGTTTCTACCATTCTTCCATCTTCCTGGTTGATGAAAACCGCCAATACGCTTTCGTGCGCGAATCGACCGGAGAAGCGGGCGAAGCAATGAAACGCGCTGGACATAAACTGGCGGTCGGGTCCAAATCGATCATTGGCTATGTAACTCAATATGGCGAACCGTTAGTGATTAACGATGTGTCTCAGAGCGATATTCACCGCCCCAATCCGCTTCTCCCGGAGACGAAATCCGAACTGGGCATTCCCTTGAAAATTGGCGACCAGGTGATCGGCGCTCTCGATGTCCAATCTACCCAAAAGAACGCTTTTTCAGCCGATGACATCTCAATCTTGCAATTGCTTGCCGATCAAATTGCAGTTGCCATCAGTAATGCTCAGGCTTACGAGCTCTCGCAGCGAGCCATTGAAGAAATGGCAAAAGCCGATCAATTAAAGAGCCAGTTCCTGGCAAACATGAGCCATGAGTTACGCACGCCGCTCAACTCCATCATCGGCTTTTCACGAGTGATCCTAAAGGGCATCGATGGCCCTATAACCGACTTGCAAAGGCAAGACCTCAATGCAATCTATAACTCTGGACAGCACCTGCTCAGCCTCATCAATGACATTCTCGACTTGTCAAAAATCGAGGCCGGCAAGATGGAGTTAATGTTTGAAGATGACGTTAATCTAAATGAAATCATTCAAGGAGTCTTACCAACAGTTCGAGGGCTAATCAAAGATAAACCCATTGAGCTAATCGTCAATCTAGCCCCCAATGTTCCCCTGGTTCGCGCTGACCCCACAAAAGTTCGTCAAATCTTGCTTAATTTGCTCTCGAATGCAGCCAAATTCACCGAACAAGGCTCAATTACGATTCAAACCCAAATCCAAAGAATTAATTCTCATGAAGAAGTTCTGATCAGTGTAACCGATACCGGTATCGGAATTGCTGAAGAAGACCAAGCAAAGTTATTCGAACCTTTCTCTCAGGTCGATGCTTCACCAACTCGGAAAACCGGTGGTACCGGGTTGGGACTCTCAATCTCGCGCTATCTGGTGGAGATGCATGGAGGTAGGATTGGCTTGGAGAGCGAATTGGGGAAAGGTTCGACCTTTTATTTCACCATCCCCGTTCCAGGTTCCAACCCAGAGCCTCCCGAAGCGCCAAGTGCATCTCAAAACGCCATCTCATCTACTACGGTATTAGCCATAGACCGCGAAGAGCTGGTTCTCAACCTGTACGAACGCTATCTGGCAGACCACGAAATTCGAGTTGTGAAATGCTCCACACCTGAACAGGCTATGCAACTGGTAGAAACGCAATCCCCTTCAGCGATCATCATCGACACAGCAATAGAGTTCAATTCTGACCCTACCAAGGATGGTTGGTATCTCATCCAAGAATTAAGATCTAAGCCCACCACAGCAAAAATCCCGATTGTGGTCTGTTCTTTGATTGAGGACCGGGAACGCGCAAACCAGTTTGGGATCAGTGACTATTTGCTTAAGCCCATAATGGAAGATGAGTTAACCTCAGCCATTAAAAAGATCATTCAAGGTGTGAAAACATAGATGTCTCAACCCAACTTCTTCGTCCAATGCCTGGATTGTGGAAACACAGAACCCTTTCGGGTCAACCAAACAGCTTGCTCCCATTGTGGGAGTAACTGGCGTGAAGTACACTACGACCTTGCTAAAGTAAAAGAGATTTTCGAAAAATCTCTACCCGAACGCCCCTTTAACTTGTGGAGATATCGCGAGTTATTACCTATTACCGAACATCTGCCCTATCTATCCATGGGGGAAGGAGGCACCCCACTCATCCACGCCAACAACCTCGGAATGATGCTTGGCTGTCCGACCTTATTCGTCAAAGATGAACGTCAAGGTCCGACAAACTCATTTAAGGACCGTCAGGCAGCCGTAGCCATTGCAGCCATGAAGGAAGCCTCCGTCACCGAAGCGGTTTTAGCCTCAACCGGCAACGTAGCCATCGCTTACTCTGCCTATGCTGCCAGAGCAGGAATTAAATTGTGGGCTTTTCTAACCAGCCTTGTCCCCTTGGAAAAAATGCGTGAAGTGGCTATTTACGGGACAAAGGTCATTAAGGTGACCGGCACATATGACGAAGCCAAGCGACTGGCAGCGGAGTTTGCGCGCCAACGCCACCTGCATCTTGAACGGGGAGCTGGTTCAATCCCCTCGGTCGAATCGATGAAAACTCTGGCTTTTGAAATCTCGGAGCAGCTAACTTATACCTTGGAAAGCATTGCCCCTTCTAAAACGGTCTCGACAACAAAGTGGAAAGCTCCCGACTGGTATGTGCAATCCGTTAGTGGCGGAATAGGTCCATTGGGTGTCCTGAAAGGATTTACAGAATTGTATCAAATGGGATTGATCGATCGCATCCCTTCAATCGCTTGTATTCAGGCAGAAGGATGCGCTCCGATGGTAAAGGCCTGGAAAGCCAACAAAGCCGTTGCTGATCCGGTTCTGAATCCCCAAACACATATCACAACCCTATCAACCGGTGACCCCGGTCGCACGTACACCCTGCTCCGAGAAAGAATATTAGAATCTGGAGGGGGTGCATTTGAAAGTGTCAGCGACGAAGAAACCTTTCGTACCATTCATATCCTTGCCAAACTCGAGGGTCTATCTACCGAATCGGCTGCTGCAGTCGCTTTTGCTGGAGCCATAAAGCTATTTCGACAAGGAATCATCAAACCTAACGAAATTGTGGTCATAAACTGCACCGGCCACACAATGCCGGTCGAAAATCTCATTCTGGGCGATGGTTGGGCAACCGATATTTCTGTTTCCAGAACCGAGATGGAAACCAAACCCCAAGAAGGCCTTTACGGGGCATTGAGTAATTTGACCCCAGAAAAAGTGCGCAAAATTGTCATTATTGATGACGTTGAAGACGCCCGTCGTTTACTCCGCCGGATTTTACAATCTCAAGGCGACTTTATTATTCGTGAAGCAGAAAACGGTATCAAAGGGATTCAATTGATCAAAGAAGACCCACCAGATGTCATTATCCTCGACTTAATGATGCCCGAAGTAGATGGGTTCGCTGTTCTGAATCAGCTTCAGGAGTACCCGGATTTGGCTTCCATTCCAGTCATTGTGGTAACAGCTAAAGAATTGACAAAAGAAGAAACCCTCTTGCTGAAAGGGAAGGTAAAAGCCTTAATGCATAAGGGAAAATTTATGAGTGATGATCTCGCTGATGAAATCCTAGAAGCCATTCATTGAGCTCTCGAAAGCAATGCTTGAAAAAACTGCTGCGCCGTTAAAAACTCATACCTACTCCCTGACAGTTCGCGGCGTTTTTCCAGCAGTTTTATCGGCAATATTACTTGGCTTCACTCCCATTTTCGGCAAACTCGCCATTCAAAATGGCGTTTCCCCTTTGTTTGTTGTAACCATCCGAACAGTTCTGGCCACTTTGTTCATGGCTTTCACACTGTTGTTGACTAACCGGGCAAACTTTTATATCTATCCAGCAGGCTTAATGGCTTGTGCTTTGGCGGGAACATTGAATGGAATCGGTTCACTTTTTTATTACCTGGCTTTATCGATGATCAACGCCAACTTGGGACAATTGATCTTTTTAACTTATCCGGTCTTTGTCACACTCTGGATGGTTTTTGACCACTACAAACCATCATCGGTTTCCCTGCTAAGACTTGCACTCATCGTTCTTGGGATTGTTTTGTTAATTTACGGTATTCATACCCCTGTACATCTTAGAGGTGTCCTTTTCATGTTAATTGCAGCAGCTTGTTATGGATTGCATCTGCCTGTTAACCAACGCGTCCTTTATGAAATGCCGGCTCCCACAGTAACTTTCTATACCTTGCTCTTTATGTCACTTGCTGTTATCCCATCTGGCTTGTTGATTCCTCAGCCGCTACAATTATCCCCTGAAAAATCATTTGAACTTCTGCCATTATTTCCGGTACTAGCTTTAGCTCTGGTTACTTTTCTCTCGAGATTAACCCTTTTCTTGGGGGTCAAGCGGATCGGAGGCCTACAAACGGCTTTGCTGGGAGTGACAGAACTCCTGGTTACGCTGACTCTGGCAAAGGTGTGGCTAAACGAATCTTTTAGCATCGTTCAATGGATTGGCGCACTCTCAATTCTGGTGAGCCTTCTGCTAATTGGCCTTGAGAAGCCTCCTCAACGGCGAACAGCAAAACCTACAATTCTTCACTGGTTACAACACCCGCCATCAAAAGAGCCTCCCACACCCCCGCTTATCGACTAGCCTTCGCCAGTTAAATTGAGCCCTGCATTCAATTTTGGCCAAACCAAGCTGATTTGGCAAACAAGTCGATTCCTTATGTTATACTTCTCGTAAACCAATCTAGTCCTTGGGAGTCTCTTATGAAACATTTTCTGGATGTCCTTGATTATTCTTCAGAAGAATTACAAGCGATGTTGGATTTGGCAATAAAATTAAAAAAACAATGGAAAGCAGGTGGCAATCCACCTTTGCTCAGGGGGAAAGTCCTGGGAATGATCTTTCAAAAGCCTAGCCTGCGCACCCGGGTTTCATTTGATATGGCTATGCGACATTTGGGCGGCGATGCATTGTATCTTTCCCCGGCAGAAATCGGCTTGGGCAAACGGGAAGCCATCAGTGACGTAGCTCGAGTCTTATCCGGTTATGTAGATGCCATTATGGCGCGGGTGTTTGAACACGAACATGTTCTCGAACTGGCTCGTTGGGCAAGCGTTCCAGTGATCAATGGCTTAAGCGACTACAATCATCCCTGCCAGGCAATGGCAGACGCCTTGACGATTTACGAAAAATTTGGCAGGCTAAAAGGAATTCAAGTAACCTTCGTCGGTGATGGAAACAATGTGGCAGTCTCCTTAATGCACGTTTGCGTAAAACTCGGGGCGAACTTCACCATCGCTAATCCTGAAGGTTATGATATGCCCCCAAAAGCTATCGAACTTGCTAAAGAAATTGCCCGTGAAACCGGCAGTCAACTGAATTTCCTGCGCGACCCTCATCAAGCTGTCAAAGGCGCCCAGGTAATCTACACCGATACCTGGACAAGTATGGGACAAGAAGAAGAAGCGCAAATTCGGGAGAAAGTATTCCCACCATACCAAGTCAACCAACAACTGGTCTCTGAAGCCGACAAAGATGTCATCGTCATGCATTGTTTACCTGCCCATCGTGGGCAAGAGATCACCGACGAAGTCGCCGATGGACCGCATTCCGCTCTCTTCCCTCAGGCTCACAATCGACTTCATGCTCAAAAAGCAATTCTCGTTAAGTTGCTGACTTAGCAGAAAAGAGGTCAATCTATGAACATCGGAATTCCGAAAGAGCGACGTCCTTTTGAATTTCGCGTCGGTCTAACGCCGGCTGGTGTGCAAATGCTTGTTGAACAAGGCCACATCTGCTATGTCGAACACGAGGCCGGTTTGGCAGCCGGTTTTGTCGATCAGGAATATGAAAACGCCGGTGCTCGAATTGTGTATTCTCCCCATGAGGTCTTTGGTAGAGCAGACCTCTTGCTCAAAGTTGCCCGCCCCACCCTTGAAGAGATTAACTGGTTACGACCGGGCTCAGCAGTTGCCGGACTGCTTCATCTCACTTCAGCTAGACAGGAAAAGATTGAAGCTCTATTAAAATCTCAAATCACTGCAATCGCCTTTGAACAAGTTTCGCTTTCAGACGGCACCATGCCGATTCGACGTCCTCTTGCGACCATAGGCGGTGTGATGGTGCCCCAAATAGCTGCGCGCCTTTTGCAAACCGATGCTGGAGGAAAAGGGATGCTCCTAGGCGGGGTGGTGGGGGTTCCCCCCGCTGAGGTAGTTATTATCGGTGCAGGTGTTACCGGAACAGCCGCGACCAAAGGTTTTGTTGGGATGGGCGCCCATGTAACTGTATTAGATACCAATATTGCCGCTCTCGAAAGGTTATATGATCACTTTCCAAGTGTTTTGACCCTGATTAGCAACCCAATTAATCTCAGACGCGTCCTTTCATACGCAGATGTTCTTGTCGGAGCAGTTTTAGTTCCTCATCAGCGCTCTCCCATCGTCATTACCCGCGAGATGGTTAAACTTATGAAACCGCGCTCGATCATTATTGACATGAGCATAGATGAAGGCGGTTGTGTTGAGACATCCAGGCCGACTACTCACGACCGACCAACGTATATTGAAGAAGGGGTAGTCCATTATTGTGTCCCAAATGTGCCAAGTGTAATTGCTCGTACAGCCACCTATGCGTATGTCAACGCTGCTTTTCCCTACATCCAAGAATTGGCCAATAAAGGGGTTGAAAGAGCTATTCAAGAAGATGCAGCCTTGGGGGTCGCTGTAGCAACGCACCGCGGTCAAACCGTTCATCTCAGCAGACTCACTCCGGCCGCATAGGAAGGCACACATGGACTGGATTCAACAATACCAATCTAGAATTGTTACCGCAGAGGAAGCAGTACGAAATATCAAATCTCATCAACGGCTTTTCCTGACCGGGAACTGTTCGGTACCTCAAAAACTCCTTGCTGCCCTCGTCGAATATGCTCCAAACCTCGAAGATGTGGAGATATGCCACGCCCTTACTGTCGGACCGGCCGATTACGTCAAACCGGAGATGCAAGGCCACCTTCGAGTTAACACCATGTTTATTAGCAGCAACATTCGCAAAGCAGTTCATGAAGGTCGCGTTGACTTTACCCCCGTCTTGTTATCCGAATTTCCACTCCTATTCAAGCGCAAAATCTTACCTGTCGATGTAGCCTTAATTCACGTCTCCCCACCGGATGAACACGGTTTCTGCAGCTTTGGGATCGAAGTTGGATTGACAAAAAGCGTTGCCGAATCGGCAGCCATGATTATTGCCGAAGTCAATCAACAGATGCCACGTACCCTTGGAGACTCCTTTATTCACGTTAGTCGCTTGAATTACATGGTGCCAACCGATTATGAACTCCCCGAACTCCCCATGGCCGATGAAGAAAATGCAGAAATCTACGAAAAAATTGCCTCCTATGTCGCCGAGCTGATCCCGGATGGAGCTACCATGCAAATGGGCATTGGAGCTATTCCAGATGCTGTTTTAAGACATTTATTTACCAAAAAAGATTTAGGGGTTCACACCGAAATGTTTTCTGATGGGGTTATCGACCTTGTCGAAGCCGGAGTCTTGACCAACAGTCGCAAAACATTACACCCTGGAAAAATCATTGCCGGCTTTATCCTCGGTACAAAACGATTATATAAATGGGTGGACGACAATCCATTAATTGAGCTTCATCCAACTGAATACGTCAATGATCCTTTTATCATTGCTCAAAATGAACGTATGGTTGCGATCAACTCTGCCATCGAGGTAGATCTCACCGGGCAAGTCTGTGCAGATAGCATTGGCCACCGGCTCTTCAGCGGTGTCGGTGGACAACTGGATTTTATCTATGGTTCCTCACGCTCAAAAGGCGGCGTGCCAATTATCGCCCTTCCCAGCACAGCAAAAGACTTTAGTCGCATCGTCGCCACTCTCAAACCCGGAGCAGGTGTTGTCACCACCCGTAACCACGTTCATTACATCATTACTGAATACGGAATTGCTGACCTATACGGGAAAACCATTCGCCAGCGCGCTCAAGCGCTAATCAACATCGCCCATCCCAAGTTCCGCGAAGAATTAACCCGTCAAGCCAAAGAGTTGAATTATATTTAGGGATGATCTGCAAAACCAAGATTGTCGCCACGATTGGCCCAGCCAGCTCGGATTTTGCAACCCTTAGCGAACTTATCCGGGCTGGTGTTCGCATCTTCCGCATTAACTGTTCCCATGGCAGCGAGGCTGAACGAATTCAGCTCATTCAATTATCCAGACAGGCTTCTCAAAGATTAGGTATCCCCATTGCGATCCTGATCGATTTACGAGGACCGAAAATTCGCATTGGAGAGTTAGAAAAACCATCCATCACTCTGCAAAGCGGACAAGTGGTTTTGATAACCAATCAACCGATAATAGGCAATGAAAAATCTTTCTCCATTGAACTCCCTGGACTGATAAAAAATGTCCAAATCGGTCATCGCATCCTTTTAGATGATGGCAAAATCGAACTAAAAGTTATTCGAAATCAGACGGATGCCCTTGAGGCAGAAGTAATCGTTGGTGGCGAATTGCTTCCCCGCAAAGGCGCAAACTTTCCAGATTCTGAATTGTCTCTCTCTGGGATTACTGAAAAAGACCTCCACGATCTTCAATTAGGCATGGATCATTCCATCGATGCCATTGCCCTTTCTTTTGTTCAAAATGAAAAGGACATCCTAAACCTAAGACACCATATTGAGAATAAATTCCCTAAAAGCAAAAAAGTTCCCATAATTGCCAAAATCGAACGTCCGCAAGCCCTAGCGCACTTATTGGCGATTCTGGAACATGCCGACGGGGTTATGGTGGCAAGAGGCGATTTAGCCATTGAAATCTCACCCGCGTGTGTTCCGACGGCTCAGAAAGAAATTATCACCACAGCCAATCGAATGGGGAAGTATGTCATCACCGCAACCCAAATGCTAGAGTCGATGATCGAAAACGCAGTCCCAACCCGAGCAGAAGCCAACGATGTAGCCAACGCAGTGTTCGATGGAAGTGATGCAGTAATGCTTTCTGCTGAAACCTCAATCGGAAAGCATCCCGTTCTTGCTGTCAAAACAATGGCCTCAATCATCGCAGAAGCTGAAAAGAACCTGGCCCAATGGTCGGTTTGGGATGGAAAACTCACCCCAAAATCGGCTGAGGAAGATTGTTACTTTGTGATCGAAGCCGCGCGTGATCTCAGCAACGATCAAAACGTAACCGCCATCTGCGTATTCACCCAAAGCGGTCGGACAGCTATTCTTCTATCCAAAACGCGACCTGACGTACCGATCTATGCCTTTACCCCAAACCCTGATACCTACACTCAACTCAGCCTTTATTGGGGCGTTCAAAGTTTCCTGACCCCGCGAGCCAACAACCTGGATGAAATCTTGTCCATTATTGAAAATACAATTTCCCAACCAGATTACCTCAAATCAGGCGACCAGGTGGTATTGATTTGTGGTTATCCCGTCCAGAAATTCAGGTCTGCCAACCTGGTGATGCTCCATACATTGCCTTAGGTTATGTTAATGCAAATCGGTTCATTCAATGGCGGTTGTCTCTCCTGAAATCCCCTTCTTTAGCGGAATTCCCCTATCTTCAACCTATCCCCTTGCTCGCTTCTTGCCACCCTTCTATCGTTATACAACCTCTTCATATCTGAAAGAATTTTTATTACCCAATCTCATTGAAAAGGGATTTCTCCTCGACCCATTTGGTATTTCTCCCTTTCTGCCTATTGAATTAGCTAACGCCGGAGCTGCGGTCATCGTCTGTTGCAACAATCCTATCCTGCGAACCTTAATTCACTTCCTCGCACTCAATCCTGACCTGCATGACTTTCAAGCTATTTTAGCTGAGATTTCAATCCTGAGAAAAATCGACACCCGTCTTGAAACTTTCTTCCGCTCTCTATACTCCTCAATTTGTAACACTTGTTTATCTGAAGTTGAAGTTAACGCTTACCTTTGGGAAAGAGACAGCTCAAGCGGACTGCATCGCTTGACCTCCAAGCAAATTCAATGTCAAAACTGCGGTAGCGAGGGCTTCTTTGCCGTCACTGTTCAAGATTTTCAAAATCTCCAAAGGCTTCCTCCGCGTTCTCTCATCGAAACGCAAGCAGCCAGCAAAGTCGCCGATAAAAATGACCTGGCTTACGCTACGGTGATTGAATCTCTCAACGTTTATCCAACACGTGCGCTCTACGCCTTGGTTACGTTGCTCAACAAATTAGATGAATTGAGCTTGAATCAACGCCAACAACAAATCCTTTACGGGTTGATAATCGGCGTTTTTGATCTCAGCAATGGGTTATGGGCAGTCTCCTCAAAACGTCATCGTCCCAAACAACTGTCCTTACCCACCCAATTCGTAGAAATGAATTTCTGGAAATCCCTCGAAAAGTCAGCCGAACAGTGGGCGAATTCTATTCAGGAGAGTAACATTCGCCCTGTTATCCTAACCGAACCACTAATCCTACCTCGACCAGGACAAATCGCCATCTTCCCTGGTCGTTTGAAAGAGCTGCTTTCCAGCCTACCGACCAGAGAGATTGTGGCTGTTGTAACCGCCCTCCCTCGACCCAATCAAGCTTTCTGGACTCTTTCAGCAATCTGGAGTGGATGGCTAGAAGGTAAGGAAAATGTAAAGCCTTTGAAATCCGCTTTACTTCGTAAGCGATATGATTGGGGATGGCATTGTCGAGCTTTATCCGTCGCCTTTCAAGAACTTTCCGAACATCTTCCCCAGAATATCCCTTGTTTTGCGCTCATCGAGGAATACGAAGCACACTTATTATCGGCAGCATTAATCGCTGCGGATCATGCTGGGCTTCATTTGGAAAAACTAACCTTGAGAAGCGAGCAAGGGCGTGCCCAGATTCACTGGCGCATCTACCCCCCTGCTTCGCAAAGTCCGCTCTTATCGACCGAAGATCAGGTTCAACACCTCTCCAAAGTCAAAGCTCATATCGCTGAGACCGTTCTAAACTATATCCAAAACATCCTTGAACCCGCTCACTTCTCCCAAATCCACGCTGCAGCATTGGCAAGCGTTGTCCATTCTATCCAACCGCATCCCGGAAACCATAGAATCTTTCCTGCTAATTCGATCCTAGAGATTGCGCCTCTCAAAAGCGTTGTGGATTATCCAAACTTTTTCCTAACCCTTTTCCAAGAGACTCTTGGGGCATTCCCTACGCTGGTTTCTCTTGATGAAAACGAAAAAAGTCTCGAAAACCGTTCCTGGTGGGTCGCTCAACCCCATTTTGACCACCCGCCACTTTCCGACCAGATCGAAGAAGGTGTTTACCAGTACTTACTGCAACATCAATCGGCTACCTTTTTTGAGATCGATCAAGCGATTTGCAATTCATCCAGATCACTCAGTGCGCCATCCTTGATGCTCATCCGTGAGTGCCTTGAATCGTACGGTACTTACGATGAACTTACGCGATCGTGGAGCTTACGGAAGGAAGAGGAACCCGCTAAACGCTCTGCTGAGCTAACTGAAATCCAGATACACATTCAGGCATTCGGCAAAATTCTCGGTTTCAATGTTCAAGATAATTTTCCAATCACCTGGCTTGACCAAGGTAAACGCCCAGTAGCGCTCTGGTACCTTCAACATTCAGCCGCTATTCGTGCATTACTTCAGGCTTCTCAAGAGCAAGCGATGAAATTCTATCTTGTACTTCCCGGCAGCCGAGTGAACCTGCTCCTTCATAAGATACAACGTTATCCTTTCCTGATGGAAAAGGTAACAAAGCAAATCCACATCATCCGTTTTCGTCAAATCCGATGGTTAGCTTCTCAGCCCAAAATCAATCTACCCCTTTTTGAAGAGTGGTTAACCACCGATCCAATTAAGTACAACAGCTCACAATTATCACTCTGGTAGGATAACGACACAAAAACAATAACCCCACCGTGCCGTGTGCTGCGAAGTTTTGAACCTGCCTTCGCAGGTGGGTTCCTACCCAAATGATCGGCCTTGGCTTCCGCCTATCGCGTCACATTTGTGAGCTCGGAACCCTTTTTGTAGGTGTTGGCCCAAAACCCGAGCACAGCATCACGCACACAGTAGGGTTAATTTTCTTATACCATAAAATCCAAAGGATGAGTAGACTTTTAGATTAAGACTTTTGCAAGTTTGGAGGGTAAACGACTCGAATATGCAGCTCCTCTAACTGTTTTTCCTCAACGGGTGATGGTGCATCTGCCATAACATCTCTAGCTGCTTGATTTTTGGGGAAGGCAATCACTTCCCGAATGTTGGGTTCGCCAGCCAAAATCATACAGATGCGATCGATGCCCGGTGCAATTCCACCATGCGGTGGCGTGCCATATTCAAAGGCTTCTAACATATGGCCAAATCGTGCCCGGGCCACTTCTAAATCCAGGCCAATTAACTTGAATACTTTTTCCTGTAGAGCTCGATCATGGATTCGGATCGATCCTCCACCGACTTCGTAATTATTCAACACCAGGTCATATTGTTGGCCTCGCGCCTTACCCGGATCAATATCCAGAAGCGGGATATCTTCGGGCATTGGGGCTGTAAACAGATGGTGACTCGGATCCCATCTATTTTCCTTTTCGTTCCAAACAACGTAAGGAAAATCGATTACCCAACAAAAAGCCAAAACATTATCATCAATGAGATTCAATTTTTCGGCCAGATAGACTCTCAACCGCCCAAGCGCCTCAAACACAATTTCATCTTTATCGGCAACAAAGACCAGCAAGTCCCCCTCTTCGACTTGCATACGCTCGAATAGCTTTTTTTGTAATTCTGGCGAGAGAAATTTGGCAAAAGTCGAACGAATTTCACTCCCCCGCGGAAAGGCGATATAAGCTAATCCCTTTGCCCCAAATTGTTTTACATATTCTGTCAGCTCGTCAATTTGCTTTCGACTATAGTCTCCACAGCCTTTTACATTAATTCCCCGCACACTTCCCCCACTGTGGATAGCTTGCTCGAATACACCAAAGCCACAGTCGGCTACAAGATCGCTGACATTAATCAACTCCAATCCATACCGTAAGTCTGGATTGTCCTTTCCAAAACGTTCCATGGCCTCACGATAAGACAATCTTGGGAAAGGTGAAGCGAGTAATCGCTTTTCCGGCACAACTGTTGCCACTAATTTGGTGAACAAATCCTCCGTTAATTGCATAATATCTTCGCGCTCAACAAAAGACATCTCCAAGTCTAATTGGGTAAATTCGGGTTGCCGATCACCACGTTGATCTTCATCGCGAAAACAGCGGGCAATTTGAAAATAACGTTCTACCCCTGCTACCATCAGCAACTGTTTGAGCTGCTGTGGCGATTGTGGCAAAGCATAAAATTCTCCGGGATGCACTCTGGAAGGTACAAGATAGTCTCGCGCTCCTTCAGGAGTTGTCTTGAACAAGATCGGGGTCTCGATCTCCCAAAAGCCGCGTTCATCCAGATAATCCCGAATGAACTTTACCACTCGGTGACGTAACTCCAAATTACGCCGCATCTTTTCTCGCCGTAAATCCAGATAGCGATATTTCAGACGCGTATTTTCATCAGCCTCTTCGTTTTTATTGATTAAAAACGGGGGTGTTTTGGCAGGATTTAACACTTGCATAGTCTGAGCATCTACCTCGATCTCACCGGTTGGCAAGGAAGGGTTTTCTGAGCCAGCCGGTCGGCGCCGTACAATCCCTTCCACCTGGATAACCCATTCCATTCTCAAAACATCGGCAGCGCGATGTGCTTCAGGAGCCGTATTTGAATCAAATACTACCTGGGTAATCCCAAATCGATCGCGCAAATCGATGAAAGTCACGCCTCCATGATCACGTCGACGATGTACCCATCCCGCCAGCTTGACCGTTTTCCCCACATCACTTGCTCTTAATTCACCACAGGTATGCGTTTTATACATGAATCACTCCCATTAATAATTAGGTTCATCTGAATGTCCTTCGAAAAAGGGAACTTCGCCTCGATTGCTTCTTTGGGTTAAATCGAAAAGGACAATTAAAGCCCGACAACAATCTTTCCCAGCATTTCGCCAACGATGTTGTTGGTTGCCGAGAAACATCAAGGTATCTCCAGGCTCCAAAAGGTACCGCACCCCTTCAATTTCATATTCAATCTGCCCTTCCAAGCAATACACAAACTCAATTCCCGAATGGCAAATTTTAAAACGCCCGCTCCCCCCTCCGGCCTCCAAAGTTAGCAAAAATGGCTGAATGCCTCCCGAAAATTGATTACATCCTAACCCCTCCCAAATTCCTCTCAAAAACGGCATTTGCACATTTTGCTCTTTTTTACAATAGACAACCTTTTCTTGAGAAACATTTTCCTGAAAAAACTGCACCATTGGCACATTAAATACCTCTGCAATTTTATACAGCGTGCCAATAGTAGGCGAGGTTAAATTTCGTTCAATGCGTCTTAAAGCATTCATCGATATGCCGCTGCTTTTTGACACCGCGGAAAGAGATAATTTCCTCTCCAGGCGCAATTCTTTAATTCGCTGGCCCAAATTAAAAGCCATATCAGTTGATTCCTGCTACACGGGATGTCGAAACCCAACCCAGCCATATGGGAAAGTTGAGCAGTTATTATAACCCGAAAAAGAGGGTATTATGACGTTTGTAATCGGGATTACAGACGGATTATCCTTGTGAAATCTATAACATATACTATACTAATTGTACCAATAAATCCTAAGAGATAATCTATAACAAAGGGACTTGGACGATGGATCGCACTGTTTTACCTGCTTTTGACCCTGTTCATGATGTTTTGCACTATGAGAAGAAACCGCTCGATGTCTTGTTTGCTCCGAAAAATGTCGCCCTCATTGGCGCTACCGAATCTCCAAATACCGTTGGACGAACCGTTTTATGGAATCTAATTAGCAGCCCATTTGGTGGGGCAGTTTTTCCCGTTAACCCCAAACGCTCCAGTGTGTTGGGGATCAAGGCTTACCCATCGATCGCCGATGTCCCCGAACCGGTTGATGTGGTCGTGGTAACCACACCCGCACCGACCGTCCCGGAGATTATTCGGCAATCGGTTGATGTTGGCGTGAAAGGCGCGATTATTATCTCAGCCGGATTCAAAGAAATCGGTCCAGAAGGAGCAGAGTTAGAACGTCAAATCCTCGAACATGCCCGCCGAGGCAACATGCGCATTATTGGTCCAAATTGTCTTGGTGTCATGTGCCCAATTACCGGCTTCAACGCTACCTTCGCTTCAAAGATGGCCCATAAAGGCTCGGTAGGGTTTATCAGCCAAAGCGGGGCCTTGTGCACTGCCGTTCTCGATTGGAGCCTAAAAGTCAACGTCGGTTTTAGCGCTTTCGTTTCAGTTGGCTCTATGCTCGACGTTGGGTGGGGAGACTTAATTTACTATCTTGGAGACGACCCCAATACCGAAAGCATTGTTATCTATATGGAGACCATTGGAGATGCCCGGGCTTTTCTATCAGCAGCCCGTGAAGTGGCTTACATTAAGCCAATCATCGTCATAAAACCCGGCCGTACAGCAGGCGCTGCCAAAGCCGCTGCATCCCATACCGGATCGTTAACCGGTAGCGATGAAGTGCTCGAAGCTGCTTTTCGCCGCAGTGGTGTTTTACGGGTAAATTCGATTGCCGAGCTGTTTTACATGGCCGACGTGTTGGCAAAGCAACCTCGTCCAAAAGGACCGCGCTTGACAATTCTGACCAACGCTGGTGGACCCGGCGTGATTGCAACCGATGCCTTGATCATGAACGGTGGCCAACTAACTGAACTTAGCCAGGAAACAATGGAAGCCCTTGATCAAATCCTTCCACCCGTCTGGAGTAAAAATAATCCGATCGATATCATCGGAGATGCCAGTCCAGAACGCTACGCCAAAGCCCTGGAAATAGCCGCCAAAGACCCCAATAGCGATGGCTTGCTGGTCATTCTTACACCCCAGGCAATGACAGATCCCACCAAGACAGCTGAACAATTAGTACCTTATGCGCAAAGCCTCGGCAAACCCATTTTAGCCAGCTGGATGGGAGGCGAGGAAGTTGAGGAAGGAGCTCGCATCCTGACTCGAGCAAAAATACCGAATTTCCCCTATCCCGATACGGCCGCCAGAATGTTCAACTATATGGCCCAGTTTGCCGAAAACCTTGCCAGTTTATATGAAACCCCTCCAGCTAACAATACCGATGTAACCGCTACCCTCAATAAAGAAGCCGCCACCAAGATCATCGATAAGGTACGCCAAGAAGGACGCACCCTGCTAACGGAATATGAGTCCAAGCAAATCTTGAGCTGCTACCAGATTCCGGTCGTTCAAACCCTGATTGCCGAAAACGAAGAACAAGCTGTTCGTTTCGCCAATCAAATTGGTTATCCGGTGGTTCTAAAACTGCACTCCGAGACCATTACCCATAAAACCGATGTTGGCGGTGTGCAATTGAACCTTCAATCGGATGAGGAAGTGCGCCAGGCTTTCCAGGCAATTAAAACCTCCTTACATACCAGAGTTGGGGAAAAATCTCAGGATGGCAAACCTCACTTCCTAGGTGTTACCGTTCAGCCTATGATTTCTCCGGAAGGATACGAAATTATCCTAGGAAGCAGTGTAGATCCACAATTTGGACCGGTGCTCTTATTCGGTCTAGGTGGACAATTAGTTGAGGTATTTAAAGATCGTGCCCTTGGTCTACCACCACTCAATGCTACGTTAGCCAGACGAATGATGGAACAAACCAAGATCTATAAAGCTCTCAAAGGGGTAAGGGGACGGAAATCGGTTGATCTCACTGCGCTAGAGCAACTGCTGGTGCGTTTTAGCCGCTTGATCACCGATAATCTATGGATTAAGGAGATTGACATCAACCCCTTGTTAGTTTCCTCCGAGCGGATTATCGCCCTCGATGCACGTGTAGTGATCCACGAACCGTATCTCAGCGAGGATCAATTACCCAAACTGGCCATTCGTCCTTATCCGACCCAATATGTGACTAGCTGGACAGACAAATTCAATTGCACCTATACAATCCGTCCAACCCTCCCCGAAGATGAACCTCTTTTGGTCAAGTTCCATGAAAATCTCTCCGATCGCACCGTGTATTTGCGGTACTTGCACCCGATGCTATTGAGTCAACGGGCTGCTCACGAACGATTGGCTCGCATCTGCCATGGAGATTATGACCGGGAAATTACCCTGGTAGTCGAACAGGAAGAATGTGAGAGCGGAGAAAGGCGCATCGTTGGAGCCGGACGTTTGAGTAAGATTCATTCCCTTGACGAAGCCCGCTTCAGTATCCTCATTAGCGACCTGTACCAGGGAAAAGGAATTGGAACCGAGCTAATGAAACAGATTCTCCATGTGGCGCGAGAAGAAAAGTTACGCCGCATCGAAGGAATCATGACACCCGACAATGAGGTAATGAAACATCTCGTCCAAAAAATGGGCTTCACCCTCCGGCCAATTAACGAAAACAAACATTTATGCGCCGAAATCTACATTCAATAGCCTCCCAGATCACCTAATCTAAAAAAGATGGGTTCTCTGTGCAGCAAAGAACCCATCTTTTATTGATGGAAATGCTGAAACTATATTCGAAAATCACCCCGAATATCATCTTTTTCACCCGCTACTCTCTTATATTCGCGTTTGTTTGAGTGATACAATATTGCTCTAAATTATACCGTTTATGCTTGCGAGGTATGCTGGAATGTTCTGGATCAGGAAATGGTTACTCTTTTCACTTATATTCGGGATGCTCGTAAGCATCAGCGCATGCGCAAATTCGAGTCCAACAGCGTCACCCCAACCAATCACTTCTGACTCCTCAGTCAAAAACACCATTGGAGTCATTGTTGAAGGGAGAGTCGTCCCAAAAACTTTTGTTAATCTTTCTTTTCAAGTTAGCGGTAAAGTCAGTGAAATTCTGGTCAAAGAGGGGGATCGGGTAAAACGAGGAGATGTCTTGATAAGGGTGGGCAACCGCGCTGAAGTAGAAGCCGATGTTGCTCGCGCCGAGTTAGAGCTTTTGAATGCTCAGCAAGCCCTCGATGATCTCATCAGCAACCATTTGATTGAACGGTCAAAAGCGTTAGAAGCCATCGCCAAAGCCAACGAAAAAGTCCGTGACGCAAAATATCAACTCGATAACTTTACTGTTCCGCAGAATCAACAGGCTTTGGATGCGGTAGAGGCAGTCAAGATTATGGAAGAGCGCCTAGATCAGGCTCGCCTCGCATTTGAGCCATATAAAAACGATTCGTTGCTCAATGATACTCGCGAAAAATTGAAAGAAGCTCTGGACAATGCCCAGAGCGACTACAACGCAGCAGTTAAACGGCTGAATTATGAAGTAGCGCTCGAAGCAGCAAAGGCAGAATTGCAACAAGCCTTCGATCGTTGGGAAGCCGTAAAAGATGGACCCGATCCCCAGCAACTAGCGCTTGCCAAAGCCAGAGTGAACGCAACCGAGAAAGCTCTCCTGGCTGCTCAAGCCCGGTTAGAGAATTTAGAACTTCGGGCTACCATTGATGGAACAGTTGCGAAAATCAATACAGTGGTCGGAAGTCAGGTAACCCCCAATTTGGTCGTCATCACCTTAGCCGATTTTTCATCCTGGTATGTTGAAACCGACAATCTCACCGAAGTTGAAGTTGTTGACATTGAACCTGCTCAAATGGTCTCGATTGTCCCCGATGCAATTCCTGAATTAACCTTACAAGGAAAAGTAGAAACAATCGGTCAGGTCTTTGAAGAGAAAAACGGCGATATCACCTATACCACAAGAATTCTCTTGGTGGCGAGCGATGCGCGCTTGCGGTGGGGTATGACGGTTTTAGTCACATTCCAAGAATAATTATTATGGGGTAAAATCGGATAAATCCTGATAGCAATGAGAATCTTGTGCGGAGGCATTCTTGTCTTCCTTACGTAAAATCGCCAAAATCATCGGTTTATTTTCAATAAACCTTGTTGTACTCTTAACAGTGGGATTTGCGGTTTATCTAGGATGGCTACGGTTTACCCATCAAACCTATCCTGTTTTAGCATCAGATGCAGTGCCCTTACCCAATGAGTCAAATCCATCTGTACAAACAGACCAGCAAACCATCCAACCTACCTTACCCAGTCTTGCTCAAGTTTCACAGGAGCGGAACATCTCCCGGCGCGCAACCTATTTGACGATTATCCCCCAACGTCCCTCCACGGAGGTTCTCACCTATACGGTCAAATCCGGTGACACCCTGTTTACAATCGCCGAACGGTACAATATCCAACCGACTACCCTCTTATGGGGAAACTACGAAGTATTACAAGACAACCCTCATTTTCTCAAACCCGGTCAAATCTTAAACATTCTTCCGGTTGACGGCACCTACTATCAATGGCAAGAAGGGGATACGATAGAAAAAATTGCCCAATTCTTTAAGACGGATGTGCAAAAAATTCTTGAATTTTCCGGAAACAATATCGATCTTACAAAAATTAATGAACCGAATTCGGGTATTGAACCCGGTACCTGGATCGTTGTGCCAGGTGGGAAACGGGCGATAAAAGACTGGGGTCCCCCAGCAATTACGCGCAAAAATCCAGCCTCCGCCCGTTTTTATGGCTCCGGTTCTTGCGGTGAGGTTTATGAAGGTGCGGTTGGGTCGGGGAGTTTTGTCTGGCCAACTACCGAACGGACGATCTCAGGCTACCAATATGACCCTACCATTCACCCGGCAATTGACATTGCCGGGCAAATCGGCAACCCTGTTTTTGCAGTGGATGCCGGCGTGGTGGTTTACTCTGGTTGGAGTGATTTCGGTTACGGTTATCTCATCGTGATTGACCATGGGAATGGATGGCAATCTGCTTATGCGCACCTAAACTCGGTAGCAGCCGGGTGTGGCGTCAGTGTTTTTCGCGGCGGTGCCATAGGTACACTAGGCAACTCCGGCAATTCAACCGGTCCCCATCTCCACTTCGAACTGATCTACAACGGAGTAAAAGTCAACCCGCTTGAATTTATCCGGTAACAAGGAGAAGCGGTTTTGGCGTAGAAAAATCCTTCTGATTGCCATCTGCATAATCCTTGAGAATCATGTACAATTCAGTATATTACATTTGGAGGTTCTTAAATGAGTACTCAATTTTCCTCAGATATAACCAGCGATGACAAGTTATGGGCTGCACTGGGGTACATTTTTTCTCCCCTCATCCCCATCATTCTCCTCTTGATGGAAGACAAAAAAAATCGACCTTTCATCAAGTTTCATGCCGTTCAAGCCATTGTCGTTTTCGTAGTGCTCGTTATTCTTGCTACAATCACTTTCGGTTGCGGTTCTATCATCTTCCTTGTTATGTTCTACTGGGCGTATAAAGCCTACCAGGGCGAATATGTTGAAATTCCCGTCATAACCAATTTCATCAAAAACCAGGGTTGGGTTTAGACTAAACTTTCCCAAGAATCGATCCATTGGGGCTTTTCAAAAAAAATTGATCAGCCCTCTGATTAAGTTTAATCTATACAAAGTCGGATAACTAATTTATAATCAATCCAGAAAAATAAAATAGCACTGCAGGGGAGAGGCTCAAACATGAGCGCCGAAGGGGCAAGTTCAGTAAATAGGCGAGCTGGACGAAACTCTCAGGCAAAAGGACCCTGCAGTGATGACCTCTGGAAAGTCTTCCTATCCCAAAGATAGGTTGCACCGACGGGGCAAACGGAAATACAACTTCCGTGAATCTCTCAGGTCAACGACAGAGGCGCGCGAAAGGTTTCGTGCGCCTTATTCTTTTCTAACCACATTCATTTTTCTTCAGGAGGTACCGATGAACATTCCATCTGACTTAAAATACACCAAAAATGACGAGTGGCTGCGTGTGGAGGGAAATCAAGGCACAGTCGGAATTACCGATTATGCCCAAGATCAACTCTCCGATATCGTCTTTGTTGAGATTCTGGTCAACGAAGGAGACGAGGTCAAACAAGGCGATACCTGCGCCACGGTCGAAAGTGTAAAAGCTGCTGCAGATGTCTATATGCCCGTCAGCGGCAAAGTCATTGCCATTAATCAAGCTCTCCCCGATAAACCCGAAACTATCAATAGCGATCCCTACGGGGAGGCCTGGATGGTCAAGATCGAAATCACCAATCCTGCCGAAGTCGAACAACTGATGGATGCTGCTGCTTATCAAGCCCATTTGGCACAAAAAGAATAGGAGGAGCGATGTTTCTTCCTCATACCGAAAAAGAACGTCAAGAAATGCTGGCGACTATTGGCGTAAAAAGCATCGAGGAATTATTTGCTGCAATCCCCGAAAAGTATCGCTTCCCCGACCTGAATTTACCCTCCGCCCTCACCGAGATGGAAGCTCAGGAGGTGGTCTCAGACTTAGCATTACGGAACGATAATCTTAAGGAGATGATCTGTTTCCTAGGCGCAGGGGCATATAACCATTACGTGCCAGCCGTAGTGGACGCCATTATCCGCAGAGGTGAGTTCCTTACCGCCTATACCCCTTACCAAGCTGAAGTCTCACAAGGTACGCTTCAAGCCATTTTCGACTATCAAAGCTTAATGACCGCCCTGACAGGCATGGATGTTTCGAACGCTTCGCATTATGATGGGGCAACGGCCGTAGCGGAAGCGGTCACCATGGCAAATGCCCATTTTCGCGGCAAACGCAACCGTGTCATCCTTTCCCCTGCCCTGCATCCCCATTATCGTCAGACAGCCAGGACCTATCACGCCAATACGGGCATTCAATTCATCGGGGATGATCCTGGAGCTGACCTTCAAGCTCACCCCGATCATCTCGCCGATCTCCTGGATGAAAACACCGCCCTGGTCATCGTGCAATACCCGGACTTCTTTGGACGTATCTATAATTACACCCAACTGGCTGAAAAAGTTCATCAAACTGGGGCTCTTTTTGCAGTCTCGGTCAATCCGATTGCACTGGGCTTGCTCAAAGCGCCAGGAGAGTTTGGCGCCGATATCGTCACCGGTGAGGGACAACCCTTAGGAATTCCGCTTTCGTATGGTGGTCCCTATTTAGGGATCTTCACCACCCGAAAAGAATTTGTTCGAAAAATGGCCGGTCGCCTGGTTGGCGAAACCGTTGATAACCGCGGTCAAAAGGCCTACGTCCTAACTCTTACCGCCCGCGAGCAACACATCCGCCGCGAAAAAGCCACCTCAAATATTTGCACCAATCAGGGGCTCATGGCGCTGGCTGCGGCTGTCTACCTCAGCCTGGTAGGCAAGCACGGCCTCCGTCAAGTTGCTGAGCTTTGCTATCACAAAGCCCACTACGCAGCTCAGAAAATCGCTGCCATCGAAGGTTTTTCCCTCTGGTCTGACGATCCCTTCTTCAATGAGTTTGTTGTCGAAACACCATTGCCTCCTGCAGAACTAAACGAAAAGCTTCTTGAATACGGGATTATCGGTGGGTACGATCTTAGTCAAGATTATCCTGCGTTGCAAAACCACATCTTGTTTGCTGTAACCGAGATGAACAGTAAAGAAGAAATTGATTATTTGGTCTCGACCCTTGCGGAGGTGTGCCATGCCTGAACCGGATTTGTGCGAAATTTCCGTCCCTAATCGAATTGGATTTCGTTTTCCCGATGTCGATGTACCCAAGGCTGATTTGCCGGAGGGTCTCATTCGGGAGGTTTTGCCGCTCCCGGAGTTGTATGAGGTAGATGTCGTTCGGCGCTACACGCGCCTTTCCCAACTCAATCACTCGATTGATACCGGCTACTATCCCCTCGGCTCCTGTACGATGAAATACAACCCCAAGATTAACGAAGAGATGGCAAGACAACCGGGTTTTGCTGCTGTTCATCCACTTCAACCGATTCAATCGGTGCAAGGCTGTCTGGCATTGATGTATGATCTTCAAGAGTGGTTGAAGGAGATTGGCGGCTTTGCCGGCGTCACCCTTCAACCGGCTGCCGGCGCTCAAGGGGAATTAACCGGTATCTTAATTATTCGCGCCTATCACCAGGACCGTGGCGATCTCAGGCGGACAAAAATTCTTATTCCCGATTCTGCGCATGGCACCAACCCGGCAACTTCTGCCATGAGCGGGATGACCGTTGTTGAAATCAAATCTGACTCCCGCGGCAATGTCGATTTAGACGCCTTACGAGAACATTGTGACGACACCTTAGCTGGCCTCATGTTGACCAACCCGAACACGCTTGGTTTATTCGATGAAAACCTTGAAGAAGTGATTCGCCTTGTGCATGAAGCCGGCGGTCTGGTCTATGGGGACGGAGCGAACATGAACGCCTTGCTCGGAATTGTTCGACCTGGCGATATAGGCATCGATGTTTTACATTACAATTTGCATAAAACCTTTTCAACTCCCCATGGGGGTGGTGGACCAGGTTCAGGCCCTGTAGGCGTCCGCTCTCATTTAGTGGATTTTCTGCCATCTCCTATCGTAACGATCACCGATGAAGGTGATGAGGAGACCCCTCCAATCTACGGATTTTACACGCCACCCAAAACAATTGGGCGGGTGAAGTCTTTCCATGGGCACTTTGGGATGATGGTTCGCGCCTATACTTATATGTTGATGCACGGAAAAGAAGGCCTGCGCAAAGTCTCAGAACACGCTGTTCTCAATGCAAATTATCTCCTTGCTCGGCTACGTCATGTTTACCACGTGCCTTATGACCGGATCTGTATGCATGAATTTGTCGCCGAGGGACGCTGGGACGATGCGCCTGAAATCCGCGCCCTGGACATCTCCAAACGTCTCATGGACTTTGGTTTTCACCCACCAACCAACTACTTCCCGCTGATTGTCCATGAGGCCTTAATGATCGAACCCACCGAAACCGAGAGCAAACAAACCCTTGACGCCTTCGCGGATGCCTTAATCACCATCGCCGAAGAAGCACGCACCAACCCTGAAATTCTCAAAACAGCTCCCCATCGAACCCCGGTTGGCAGAGTGGACGAGGTCAAAGCCGCCAAAGACTTGATCCTTGCTTGCGGCGTTACCGTAGAAGAAGATTAATATAAAAAGCTCACGTTAGAAACTTCCGCAGAGACAATACCTCTGCGGAAGTTTTTTAGAGATACGCCAACCACAGTTTTAATCAGTTAAACCCCTCCAAACTGAAGTAAAATTGTAGTTCGTCTGAGAAGACTATGGACAAAACAAAACGTTTTTTATTTGTCAAACCCCGCAAGACGGTTGAAGTGACTCTGCCAGATGGACGGACAATTCGTGGCCCTCGGAACGCTCCAATTCGAGATTTTTTCGCATTGCTCCAAGACGAGGAAATCCCCCCGATTGTTGGCGCAATCGTCAACGATGAGCTTCGCGAATTAACCTATCCGGTCAAAATCGATTCAACCGCTCGCCCAATTACCATGGGCGAGGCAGACGGAATGCGCATCTATCGGCGTTCCTTAACCATGTTGCTCGAAACAGCTTTTCATAAGCTCTACCCCAACGCTTACCTCACGATTGATCACTCGGTTTCGTCGGGTGGCTATTTCTGCCAGGTTTTTAACCGCCCTCCTTTATCGGATACGGAACTTCAAAAATTGGAAGAGACCATGCGCAGCATGGTGGCTGCCGACCTTCCCTTAATCCGCACTGAAATCCCTATCCACGAAGCGATCCAGTACTTCGCATCGATGAACGCCGATGACATGGTGCGACTGCTCAAGTGGCGGCGAAAACCTTATGTGACCCTGTACGAGCTGGATGGTTTTCGCGATTATCACCATGGCTACATGGTACCTACGACAGGATACCTGAAGTGGTTTGCCCTCAGTCAAACCGATGGTGGCTTCACGTTGCGTTTTCCGCGTCGCCACGCTCCAACCCAACTCCTGCCTCTTCCAAGCTATTCCAAACTCCTGGAAGCTTTTCGCCAATATGGCGATTGGTTAGATCGTTTAGGCATCGGCAATGTCGGTGCCCTAAACGACGCTATTGACGCCAATCGGGCAGCCGAGATTATTCTCGTCTCTGAAGCCTTACACGAACAAATGGTCTCCAACATTGCTTCAATGATTTTGGACCGTCAAGATAAAGTTCGCGTGATTCTGGTTGCCGGTCCATCATCCTCTGGTAAAACCACTTTCTCCAAACGTCTTGCCATTCAATTGCTCGCTCGAGGTCTCTCACCGTTTCCTCTTGAAATGGATAACTATTTTGTCGACCGCGAAGACACTCCGCGAGACGAAAACGGAAATTATGACTTTGAATCTGTAGACGCCCTGAAATGGCAACAACTGGATCAAGATCTTTCCAACCTGATCGCCGGGCGAGAAGTGCAAATCCCGCGCTATGATTTTAAAAGCGGCACAAGCCATCCCGGGGAGATTGTTCAACTGTCTCACAACCATATTATTATCCTGGAGGGTATTCACGGGCTTAATCCGAAACTTTTTCAATTTGTGCAAGAAAACCAAATCTTTCGCATCTATGTATCCGCCTTAACCCAATTGAACCTGGATCGTCATAATCGAGTGTCAACCACCGATACGCGCTTGATCCGTCGCATTGTGCGTGATTCGCGCGAGCGTGGCTATAATGCGCAACATACCATCCGCATCTGGGAATCGGTGCGCAGAGGGGAAAAGCGCTATATTTTCCCTTACCAAAACAACGCTGATGTCATGTTCAACTCAGCTTTGGTCTATGAGTTATCGGCTTTGAAACCCCTTGCTGAACCGCTTCTGCGTCAAGTTCCTCACGGCACCCCAGAATATATTGAAGCAAAACGCCTGCTGGCCTTCTTAGAATGGTTCTTACCACTAGATAGCAACCTCGTCCCTGACAACTCGATCTTACGGGAATTCATTGGCGGCTCAATCTTGAAAGAATTTAAACTCTGGAACAATCATTGACAAACCGCAACATCTCGGAAACGAATATGTTTGAATTCAAGCTGATAGCCTCCGATGGAAATGCCCGTGTTGGATCATTCTCCACTCCTCATGGAGAAATTCCTACCCCTGTCTTTGCTCCCGTTGGAACTCAGGCAACGGTCAAATCGCTCACTCCGAAACAACTAGAAGAAATCGGCGCCATCTTAATCCTGGCCAATACCTATCACTTGTTCCTTCGCCCCGGCGATGATCGGATTGCCCGACTCGGTGGTTTACATCAGTTTATGAATTGGAATAAGCCCATCCTAACCGATTCGGGCGGCTTTCAAGTGTTCTCATTAGCTAAAATTAATCACATCGATGAAGATGGCGTGACATTCAAGAGCCATATCGATGGCTCTTTTCAACGACTAACCCCCGAAAAATCGATTGCCATCCAGGAAAACTTAGGAGCGGATATCATTATGGCATTTGACCAGTGTCCTCCTCCTTATGACCGAGAACTCAACGAACGAGCCTTAGAACGCACCCACGCCTGGGCAGAGCGCTGCCTGAAGGCAAAAACTCGCCCCGACCAGGCATTATTTGGTATCGTCCAAGGGGGAGTTTTTGAGGATTTGCGCAAAAAATCCGCTCAATTTATTGCTTCTCTAAACTTACCCGGTAACGCCATCGGGGGATTATCGGTCGGGGAGACGAAGGAAGAAATGTTTCGTGTCCTGGAGTTAAGCGATGCAATTTTACCTAAAGAGAAACCGCGCTACTTAATGGGAGTTGGCACGCCGTACGATATTGTTCAAGGTGTGGCACGTGGGATTGACATCTTCGATTGTGTTTTACCGACTCGTTTGGCGCGGCACACTACCGCCCTCCGCACAAAAGACCGTCTCAATCTGGTCAATGCAAGTTACGCCGAAGACCCAAAACCCATTGACGATACTTGTGAATGCTACACCTGTCAAAACTTTTCCCGAGCTTACCTGCGTCATCTGATCCTTGCTAAAGAAATGCTGGCAGCCACTCTGTTGTCCATTCACAACGTTTACACGCTTCTAAAATTAACCCGAGAAATCCGTCAGGCAATCCTTACGAAATCTTTTAACACCTTCCTCGAGGAATTTCAATCACCATGACCCTATTGCAATCAATTTTACTGGGCATCCTCCAGGGGGTGACCGAATTTATTCCAATCTCATCCTCGGCTCATCTTGCCCTGTTACCTTACTTTTTTAACTGGCAAGTTTCTCCCGAAATTGATTT